>Ga0302325_10031386_pt1 | contig 10933 bp, 8 predicted proteins | sample Palsa_T0_2_FD_201948 | JGI IMG/M metagenome (GOLD analysis project Ga0302325, IMG submission 201948) | Peat permafrost microbial communities from Stordalen Mire near Abisko, Sweden - Palsa_T0_2 | ecosystem: Environmental > Terrestrial > Soil > Palsa > Peat permafrost | place: Sweden: Abisko... | reverse complement strand
GGAAGTCTAGAGTTGACGGCTGGTCTGCTATCCTACTCGACCCGGCTCGTAGCGACCGTGGGGGGAGGCATTCACGATCGCCGAATGGTTGCGGCGACGACAGTGCGCGGAGCTCGAAAATCCAGATTGGCGTGCTGGGGGCTCGGGTAGAGCACCTTCGACGCACGGCCCTCTGCGCGCAAGCGTTTATGAGCTTCCGTCCACGACGGGAGAGCAGTTTCCGGCTGGTTCCAATGCGCAACCGAGGCCTCATCACACCAATGCAGAAGATGCGGCATGGCGCTCTTATGTGAGCCTGTAGTCATGTATTGACGCATACTCTCGTTACTATCCCACGCTGTCATCGTCCAGAAGGTCCACCTTCGGTCAGCCAGCAGTACCCCATGCTGAAATCCGGTGGCCTTCTTTACCTGCCGCAGCGAGCGCAGCATATAAAGGACGAACACCGGGACGAAACGAAAGGACCGCAACCTCAAGCGCGTCAGACTAACGAAAGTCATCATCAGCTCAGGCCTCCAGCGACGCATTCGCATAGTTAGATGCGCTGAGCTCCAAAAGTCAAATTGAAAAGAGACGCCATGATTCTGCCGAGGTACGGGCCCCGGCCTTTCCACGAACTCTTCAGTCCGGACGACCGCCAAAGAATTGCCGGATGGCTAACTCCGCCATCCGGCTGTCCACGTGAGCACGTTCGCTTGCCCTAGAACGTAAGTGCCAGCGACATCTGTATTTGGCGGGAGCTGCCGATGGCATGGGTTACATAGCCCAGGCCGGCCGGGCAATTATAGAAGCTGGTGTTGGTCTGGGTGCCTGTCGAGGTACATCCGGTGGGTAAGACGGTGGTGCCCACAACCGGGAGATTATTGAAATATTGGTTCTGAAATACCTCGTTGCCCGGCACGTCGAAGCTGGTGGTATTGGTCAGGTTGTACACGTCGAAGGTGTACTTGAGGGTGTACCGTTCCGTGATGTTAGTCATCTTCACCAGGGAAGCGTCTGCCCTTTTTTGAGAGGACTGACGGAAGATGTTGCGCTGACCGGTGGTGAAGTTCGTCTCGAATGTATCCCCTGCAGGGATGGCGGAAGCCAGAGGGCTGGACGAGGTGACAAGGGGAACAGTGAAGCAAGCCGGGTTGAGGGCCGGGGAATTGTTGACCGTGAAGGCTCCGGAGTGCCCGGTCTCAGCTTTTTTCGGCGAACAAGCGGCGTAGTTGAGAGGCACGATGGGATTGGTGATGCCGTCGTAGATGCTGTAGTAAAGGCTGCCGACCGCGCCGCTAAAATCGACCACGCTGAAGGGCTGTCCGCTCTGCAGTACGGTCAGGCCGACCAACGACCATCCGTCGGTGAAGCGGCCTGCCAGCGTGGACTTGCCGTAAAAGTCGCGCAGGCGGTAGACGTAGTTGAAGTTGAGGACATGCGTGCGGTCAAAGTCGGAGGAGGCGTAACCGTCGCGCAGATTGAGCGGGTTATTGCCGTTGTAAAAGAGACCCAGTGCGCTCTGCTCGTCCAGAGCGTGGGAATAAGTATAAGATGCGCCCACCTGCAATCCATGGCTCATGCGCTTCTCCACGTGGACCTGCAGGGCATTGTAGGCGGCAACGCCAGCCGCTTTATAGCTGATGGACTCGGCGGCGTAACCAATGTAGGGAACGCGAAGATCGATATTGCCACCTTCGTAGTTGAGCAGCGCCGACGTGCCATCGCCTAAGGTAATGGGGGCGCCATAGGGGGTTAAAGTTGGCGTGTACCCGTAGGAGTAGTTCTGCGAGTGAACTGCAGCCGACGGCGAGGCGATGTTCGGCTGATTGAACGGGACGGGGACCACTTGATGGCGGCCTAGATTGCCAACGTAGCCGAAATCAAAAGCCAGATCGTTGCGCGGCTGCCACTGGATGTCGAGAGTGTAATTAATGGAGTAAGGTAATTTGTTTGTCCGATCGTAGACACCAAGGGAGACTGGCGGGGCTCCATTGATGATCGAAGTCGCATTGGGAAGATACGCCGCGAAATCCGATGCCTTGGGGTTGGTGGGTGCGGGGTTCTTGACACTGGTGTAAGGGAATTCCAGCGAGCCCGTCGTGCCTCCGCCGCAGACGGGGATGTAACCCTCGTATTCGCTCGAGATCGGGCAGGTCTGGGCGGTGACGAAGGGAACCTGCTGGGCTACGCCGAACGGACCCCCTGTGACCAGGCCGATGGCATAGCCGGGCGAGAAGTAACTGAAGAGCTCTCCGCGATCGTAGTACAAGCCCATGCCAGTGCGAACCACCACTTTGTTGTTAAACCTCGACGGCTCCCATGCCGCGCCAATTCGCGGAGCGAGGCCCCACTGGCGGCCCGTAAGCGTGGTGTTGCTGACGCCTTGGGTTCCATTCTTATTATTGCCGGCGATGATGAAACCGCTCTGGGTAGGTCCAAGGCTTCCGGCAGTTTCGCCGGTTGGCAGCGGACCAGTAGGCGTGACGTAGGAGTAAAGGGAAGGATCGAAGTTGAAGATGTTTCCGTTCTTTTCCGTCATTCCGCCATCCCAGTCGTAGCGCAGGCCGGCAGTAATCGTAAGGTTCGGCTTTATCTGGAACTTATCTTGCACGAAGAGCCCAAGCTGATTGGCCCGGTAGTAGCGGTTGGCGTTGCCCTGCAGGAAAGTGGTGACGTTGTAGTCGTCGTTGGGGGTAACGATTCCCTGGAAGAACTGGCCAAGGTCCGGGCTGGTAACACCGCTGCCGATGCCTGTGCGGCGATCCCTGATGTTGAGTTGGGTGAAGCTATAACTGCCACCGAAGCCTATGCTATGTTTTCCGCGTACCCAGATGGCGTTCCCGGAAGGCTGCAGGCGGTTCTGAAAGACGCCGGTGAACGAGCCCTGTGCGCCGGCGCCCGGACCGATATTCAAGGCGTCGCTGTATCCCGGCACCTTCAGGTCGCCAAGCACATGAACGATGGTAACGCCGGGGAAGTAATTCGACCCAAACGTGTCCATGGAGGCATCCGGGTAGCTCCCCCCAGGAATGTCCTGAGGTCCAAAGGCCTGCTGATTGGTGTTGTAAAGCTTCTCCCGCAAGAAACCCAATGTCTCTTGCGTGCTGAGGTTGGACCCGATCAGGTAAGTGTTGTTGATAGAAAAGACCTGTGAGCCGGCGTCGAGGTGTTGCGTAAACCCGGGAACGTTGGAGTAGGCGTAAGGTGCGAGCGTGGGGTCGTGCTGGTAGTAATACTTGAGCGCCAGGGTGTCTTTGCTGGTGGCGTTGTAATCAAGGTTGGCGACCGCCTGGTCGCCGATGAAGTTGGCCGTTCCGGGAATAAAAGCGTTCCACAGAAGCGATGGGTTCAGATTTGCAGAGAGACTCGGGTTGTCATTGGGGATGAGATATTTACCCGGTTCACCCTTAACCGCAGGCGCATTGAATAAGGCGAGGGCCACTGGATCGATGGCGCCAGGCACCGCTCCTGGGCCAAAGGCGCTAGAAGCATTGGTGATGGCGGCCAAAGCCTGAGGGCTGCGATCGTCCGTCAGCCCAACCGGCACGTCCAGGAAGGAGTCGCCAATCTCTGCATCGCTCACGTGCAGGTGTTGGTAGGCCAGGAAGCCGAAAAGCTTGTCTTTGATGATGGGACCGCCGACCGTTCCCCCCAGGGTGTAGCGGTGCAGCTGCGGATTCTTATCGCTTTGCGGCACGGACTGGTCCTGGTTGAAGAAGAAAGGGTCGGCATTGAGCCAATTGGTGGCGCGATGCAGATAAAGGTTTCCGTGGTAATCGTTGGTACCGGAAGAGGTGCTGAGGTCGATGTGCGCGCCGCTGGTTGCGCCTTGTTGTGCGTCATACATCGATGCGTTTACGCGGACTTCCTGGATGGTTTCAGGGGCAGGACTCGGCAGTGCATTGCCGATGGAGAGATAGACAGAAGCGCTGGACTGAATCACACCGCCCCCACCGGAATTGCCTACGCCGGTGCTGGGAGACACGCGCGCCGAGGCCACTTGGCTTGTGCTTTTGCCGTTGAAGAGGTTGCTGCCGTCGACGCCATTGAGTAGGAAGCTGTTGCTGGTGTCACGCTCACCATTGGCCCAAATAGGGGCGTTGCCCAGGCCGGAATTGACCCCTGTGCCGCCAGGCAGTTCGGCATTGACGCCGGGCGTGAGAATGGCAACACCGGTAAAGCTGCCGGTGGGCAGCGGGATCGCTTCGATCTGCGCTCTATCGAGGACATAGCCGTTGGTGGTGTCAACTGCGTTGAGCAGTGGATTGACATCGACCTCAACCGTGTCCGCCACCGTGCCTACTTTCAGCTGAGCCTGCAGCGACACCGTGCGGTCCGCCTGAACCAGGATGCCGGGATAGCGCTCGGTCGAGAAGCCGTCCCTCGTAAACGTCACGGTGTATTTGCCGATCGGGAGATCGTTGAATACGTAGCTACCTTGCGCGTTGCTCTGCGCACTGCGCTCGAGCTTTGTATCTTCCGACGTGGCCTTCACCTCGGCGCCGGGGACGGCGCTTCCGGAAGGGTCGACCACGGTTCCAGTAATTCCGCCGAGGGTTTGCTGTGCCTGCATTGCCAGCGGCTGCAAGAGGACGACTGACAACAGCAGGGCTGCTGTCGAAAGGAACTTTCTGGAATTCAAATACATGTGGCTGTGCCTCGCATGAGAGAGAAGCTTGAGACTAGACTCTGAATTTTTTCTTTATGCGACTACGAGGTCGGTGTAACCAGAAAGGTCACGACAGGGTGACGGCCCAAAAACTCAACCGGGGTGGATTTCGAGGGACTGTGATGAGAATAGCCCAAAGTGGATTGCTGAGCCAAGCAAAATTGCATTGCTTGCGATGACCTGAAACCGGACACTAGCTGCACCGGTAAAGATGCAGCGCTGAAACTTACTTTCAGGGGCATCCCTGAGGCAAGTCCTTCAGGGAAGTAAAGATACGTGGGCGAAAACAATCCGCCACCCCTCCGCAAGGCGGACCCAGGTCTGGCTCTGGCGCCCACGTATCAGCCGGCCTTCGATTTCTCGCTCGAAGGCCAGTGTGATGCTGGCAAAGTCATTGCCAAAAGCGACGATATCCAGCCGTTTGATGGTTCGCTCCAGGTTGGCCGGGGAGCGTCCTTTGCGAAAGGCCTCAATCTCGCTGATGCCGTAGAGGCTCTCGGTGGGCCCGAATCGCGCCACGTAGGGCGAGGCCCAGAACATGTTCATCAGGGTCTCCACGTCGTTCGAGACCAGGGCTTGCTCGTATCGGGGATACAGTTCGCGCAGCTCGGCAACGGTAGCGGGGTCGTTGATCAGCATGGCTTAAAACATCTTCCTCGAGGGCAGCACGCATTTGGGCATCACCGCGCTCACCGTAATCATGGGTTCATTCACCACCTGGCTAAGCCGTAGTTTCATCGCCACGCTGCACAGCAAGTACGCGTGGATGGGGGTAAACGACCAGCGGGCGATCAGCAGCTCCACCATGCGCTGGGTGGCGGCGCGGGCGGCCTGCATGGCATCTGCATCGGACTCGACCACGATCCAAGCATCCGCGGGTGCATCCGGAGAGCGCGACTCAGCGGACTCGATAAGCGGTCCGGAGAGCGGTTGATGCCGATGTACGCGGAAGCGCAGAGTTACGTCCGCCGGGCACTCGATGCCGTTGATGCACACTTCGCCATCTCCCTGGGCAGCGTGCGCATCACCGGCAGAAAAGAGAGCGCCCGCATTCAGCACCGGCAGATAGAGGGTCGCCCCGGTACAGAGCTCGCGCACATCCATGTTGCCGCCGAAGCGGCCCGGGGGGCGCGTTCGGAACTCGCCATCTTCGGCCGGGGCAACGCCCATCACTCCGCAGAAAGGGCGCAGCGGGACAATGGCCGGTCCCAGCGAAAGGCTTACCTGGGGGTCGAGCGCCCAATGAAAGAGATACGGCTCGCGAAACTGTTCCTTGAGAAAACCGAGCCCGGGGATCACGCTCGACCAGCCCCAGCCGCGATGCCCCACTTGCAGCACGTCGATCTGGAGCACATCACCCGGTTCCGCGCCGTCGATATGGATAGGTCCGGTCAACGCATGAATCCTGCCCCGGTCGATGGCCAGAAAATCTTCCACACGCGCGTCGGGCGTTACCTGGCCGCCGCTCGCGTCGAGACAGCTCATGTGCACCGTATCTCCGGATGCGATGGTGAGCCGCGGTTCGAGCGCGCGGTTCCAGCGCGAATGTGTGGGCTCAGCGGTCAACCGGTGTTCGGCCATGCGGCTCCTTAGATCGCAACGATCATCTGCAACTCAACCAATGCGTTGCGGGGAAGGGCGCTCACGCCGATGGCGGCGCGCACGTGGCGGCCCTGATCGCCGAACACGGCCACCAAAAGGTCGGAGGCGCCGTTGATAACCGCGGGCGAATCCGGAAAACCTGCAACCGCGTTCACATAGCCGTTCACACTGACTATTTCTCCAACCTTGTCCAGCGAACCCAATGCTTGCTGCAACACAGCGAGCTGGGTCAAGGCACAAGCGCGAGCCGCGGCGTAGCCCTCGGCAATACTTCGATCGGCGCCGGCGGTGCCGGTGATCACACCGTCGGCACCGGTGGAGATTACACCCGCGAGATAGAGCAGATTTCCAACAGCTTTTGCGGAAAGATAATTTCCCCCCGGTGCGGGGCCTTTCGGCAAGACAATTCCCATCTCCAGCAATCGCTTTTCAGCACTCATGTGTTCGTAATCTATATCACTTCCACTCGGCGTCGCACCGGTGACCGTTACAGAAACTTTGTTGACGGGCAGGGAACGCAGGTTAGTATGAGCCAATGACACGACTGGTTGCCGCCCTGATCGTTGCCGGCACGTTGTTGCTCCCCGCGCAAACTGCACCACCCAGTCCGCTCTTGCACACGGCGCGGCAGGCTCCGACAGACCTTGAGGTGGGCGGAGCGGTCCCCGGGGCGGGTCAATTTATCTCATACCATGACCTGCTGCAGTTGCCCCAGGTCGCCGCCTTCATGACCGCCAACGATTCGAACTTTCCCACACCGGCGAGTGTCAGCGGCGTGGCTCTCGATCAGTTGCGGCGCTCGTTGGGTGCGGATGCGGATATGGTGGTGGCGATATGCGCAGATGGCTATCGCAGTAACTACCCGGCTTCCTATCTAGCAGCTCATCATCCCGTGCTGGTGTTGACCGTGAATGGCAAATCCCAGGAGAGCTGGCCGAAGGCGGAGAACGGCGGTGCGCTGGGACCTTATGTAATCGCGAACCCCGGCTTCACTCCATCCTTCAAAGTGCTTTCCCACAACGACGAGGCACAGATTCCTTTTCAGGTCGTGCGCCTCGATTTCCGCAACGAGAGCGAGGTCTTCGGCGCCATCGCGCCGCGTGGAAATTTTGCGCCCGGCTCGCCGGTTATGGACGGCTACCGGATCGCGCAACAGAACTGCTATCGCTGTCACAACATGGGCGCCGAGGGTGGCCATATGGCATCTCTCGCCTGGCCTGTGCTGGCCGCGATGGCCAAGGGAAGCCCGGAATTCTTTGCCAAGTATGTACGCAATCCGCAGGCCTTGAACCCGCACAGCAGAATGGCCGCCAGTCCCGAGTATGATGACCAGACCATCGCTGCACTGCGCGCCTACTTCGCTACCTTTGCACCCGGAGAACAAAAATGACGATTCGTGCCTCCAAGGCGCTGCTTCTCTTTGCACTCGGTTTCTATTACACGCTGGTGGTGTTTAACAATACAAATGACTACAACTCCAACTTGACCTTTGTACGCCATGTTTTGCTGATGGATACCACTTATCCGGGAAACCACGGTATGTGGCGCTCCATTCACTCGCCCTCGGCTCCCTGGGTGTTCTTTGTATCCATTGTTTGCTGGGAGATTGTGACCGGGCTGCTCTTGTATATAGGAGGAATCCTGCTCATCCGCAATCTGCGGTCGAGCGCGGTCGCCTTCAATGCCGCCAAGAAGCTGGGAGTGGTGGCGCTTACCCTCAGCTTGTTGATGTGGCTGACAGCCTTTTTAAGCGTAGGCAACGAGTGGTTTCTCATGTGGCAATCGAAGGAATGGAGCGGCGAATCCGGGGCCGATCACATGTTCGCCATTGCGGGCATTATTTTGCTCTACCTGGTGATGCCCGATGTGGAAGGCCAAGCCTAAATTGTCATCCCGACCGGAGCGTACCCGGATTTCCTGCTACGCGGCACGCACCAACGACCACGTGTGCGGCTTTCCGTAAAGAAAGCCGCATGAAGTTCGCCAACGCCACCAAGTTCGACAGGAAATCCGGGGCAGCGTAGTGGAGGGACCTGCGGTTTCCCTCAGCTCTCCACCTGTGACAACTTGGCTAATGTGCCCGCCAGCACTTTGGCCCCATCCTCGATCTGCTGCGGCGCAGAATACTCGTCGGGGCGATGACTCACTCCCCCGCGGCAAGGGATGAACACCATCCCGACCGGCGCGATGCGGGACATGAATAGAGAGTCGTGGTAGGCGCGGCTGACCATCTTTTTGTAGGCCAGCCCATTCTCCGCCGCAGCCTGCACCACGGCGTCGATGATTTGCTGCGAGCAGGCCGCCGGAGCGTCGGCATTGATGGGCGTGACCTGCACCCGAACATTGCGTTTGGCGGCCACTCGCGCGCAGGCAAGTTCGATTTCGCGCAGAACCTGGTTTCTACGCTGCTCGTCGGTGTCGCGGATATCGGCTTCCATCTCTACCCGGCTGGGAATACTGTTCACCGCTCCGGGATAGACATGACACTTGCCTACGGTAGCGCAAGTATCCATCGAACCGGTCGCAAGCGCCCGTTCTTCGATGGCGAGCACGATCTCCGCGGCGGCACAAAACGCGTCCTTGCGGTCATGCATGAGCACGCCCCCGGCATGACCACCCTCGCCCTCCACACTGATGCGCAGAGCCGCGGGCGCAGCGATGCTGGTGACAACACCCACCGCCAAACCTTCCTTCTCCAGGAGCGGCCCCTGCTCGATGTGCAATTCGACAAAGGCCGCATAGTAGCCATCGTTCAGGCGCACCTGGTCAAGTGAGCCATGAAAGCCGGCAGCCGCGCGCAGTTCGGCCAGCGTGTTGCCTTCGGAATCTCTAAGCCGCGCGTCCGCCGTGCTGTCCAGTCCGCCGCCCAGCATCCGGCTGCCCAGGCAACCGAGGCCGAAGCGCGTGGGCTCCTCTGCAGTAAAGAGCAGGAGTTCGATGGAGCGCCGCGGTTGAAAGCCGCTTTGCCGCAAAGCGCGGATCGCCTCCAGGCCGCCAAGCACGCCCACCGTGCCGTCAAACTTTCCCGAGTGTGGAATGGCGTCGATATGAGAGCCGGTGCCGATCGCCCCTAGCTCGGGCTGGGCGCCCGTCCAGCGGGCAAACATATTGCCGACCGCGTCTTCGCGCACCGACAATCCGGCATCGCGGCATTGCGCCCTGAGCCAGCAGCGCGCCTCCTGGTCCGCTTCGGCAAAGACCAGCCGGGAGATGCCGGGAGGCGTGTCATCGGAAAAGGAGGCCAGCATCTCGATGTCGGCGAGCAATCGATCTCGATCTATTTGCACTTGCATAGGCGTTACCGTCCGGGGAGCGGGTGGCGATTCCAGTCCTTGTAAATCAGATATTTTGCCGGGGTTTTTCCCAGCGCGCCGAACCACTGCGGGCAGTACGGCGCCATCCAGATAAAATCTCCCGTTTGCACGGGATACCAGCAGTTCCCGAGGCGGTAGATACCGCCGCCCTCAAGCATCAGCAGCCCGTGCTCCATCACGTGGATTTCCACCTGGGCCAGGGCGGCGCCGGGCTGGTACGTCATCGTGTTCACGGCATAATCCAGGCCGGGCATGGTGGGCAGCAGCTGCTTCACCTGGAGCGCGTCGTCCCCACCGAGGGGTTGCGAGGCCACGGCGCCCTCGCTGCCGAAAAGAACGGCCGCCGGGGGCTCGCTGAGCAGAGATATCGCTGGCTTCTCGATCACGGCAACGCGGCTTCGCGTCGAGGCCTTTACGTTATGCGGCTGGTTGGCGGGCAGATGGGCAAACCCGCCCGGAGCAAGTTGGTTTGTCCTGCCTCCAACATCCACCGCCACCGCGCCTTCCAGCACATAGAGAAAGCGCTGGCCATGGGCCGGTCCCAGCGAGCCTCCAGGTTCGAACTCCGCCGTGTACTGGGTAAAGGCGGCTCCAATAGCGGGCGCTGCATGCACAATTACAGTTACAGATTCGAAACCGGGCAGGGGGATGCTCACAAAAGTATCCGGCGTTTGCAGCAGGTGCGTGAGCTGGCGATCGCTGCGGGTAAGTCCCAGGTTATGCATGCGGAGTACTTTGCTCCTTATGGATCGGTAGCGCACAGTAGTGGTCAAAGCTGCGCAAAAATGCCAGGCCGGCGGCAAGCGCATGCTCAACATCCTCTGGACGAACTGACTCGTCGGGATGATGGCTGATGCCGCCGGGGCTGCGCAGAAAAATCATGGTGCTGGGAACACGCTCCGCCAAAATCATGGCATCGTGACCGGCCCCGCTCACCATGGAGAGCGGTTCAATCCCTATGTCTCGGATCGCTTTGGCTGCCAGCGTGCACAACTGGGCATCCATGATCACCGCGGGTTGGTCCATCAGCATTCTACTCACCACCGTGAGACCGCGCCGTTTGGCGATTGACACCGCCTCGGCGAGCAGGTGGTCCACCGCCTGGTGGCGAACGGTATCGTCCGCATTTCGTACATCGAGACTGGCGCGCAACTGTCCGGCAATGACATTCCCCGCTCCCGGGTGGGTGCGTAGATCGCCCACGGTGGCCACCATGCCTGGAGCTTCCAGGGCCACCCGCTCCACTTCGCTGATCCACTCGGCCGCCCCCGCAACGGCGTCATTGCGCAGCCGCATCGGGGTCGTGCCTGCGTGCCGGGCCTGGCCGGTAAAGGTCATCTCCGCGCGGGTTTGGCCCGCGATCGCT
>Ga0302325_10031385_pt1 | contig 10934 bp, 8 predicted proteins | sample Palsa_T0_2_FD_201948 | JGI IMG/M metagenome (GOLD analysis project Ga0302325, IMG submission 201948) | Peat permafrost microbial communities from Stordalen Mire near Abisko, Sweden - Palsa_T0_2 | ecosystem: Environmental > Terrestrial > Soil > Palsa > Peat permafrost | place: Sweden: Abisko... | reverse complement strand
CGCCGGGGCGCGCACCACGACAACCTCGGTGTCACACACTTGGCTGGACCAGCGGGTCCCCGGCTTGAGGTCCATCTCTTCCCTTGCCCCCATCGACGCGTTTTGGAGTCCTTGGTCTATCGGCATCGCGGTACGCCCGGCAATTTGATGCCACTCCCCGGCGAGGAGCCACGTCAGTCGCCGCGGGTGCCGACTCTCCGGCCCCAGGACGGACGTTCGCCGCAAGAAGAGGCTACGCCCGCTCCGGTTCGCCGTGCGCCGCGTTGGCCCGGCCCGCCCGCCAGTAGGGCTTGGCCGAGATCTGATCAGCCTCCATGCCCCGCCCGAGGAGTGCGGATCGCATCCGGGCCACCACGCCGAGCTCGCCGGCCAGGTAGGCGCGGCCCCTTCCGGCGGGAAGCACCACGGTGCCCAGCGCGGCGACAAGCTCGGCGCCCGACGCCGGGTCCGCGCCGGCACGATGGACCCATTGGACGGGGATCGGCCGGCCGTCGAGCGTGCGTCCCTGCTGCTCGTCGGCGGGACCGTCGACCTCCAGGATCACGATGGCCTGTTCGGGGTCGGCCAGGGATTCGGCCATCGCCAGGCTGGCCGGAATCGCCGAGTCATCACCGGCGAAGAGGTGCCATGCCGCCGCGGGATCCACGATCACCTTGCCCCGGGGTCCTATGGCCTCAATCCGGTCACCGGGCTCGACCGACGCCGCCCACGCCGCCGCCGGCCCGTCGCCGTGCATGACCATGTCGATATCGACGGACGGCGCATTCGGGTCAAGGGCCCGGATGGTGTAGCGGCGCCGGAACCACGCGTCGGGCGGAGCGGGGACCGCCAACATGAGGTCCTGGCCCGGCAGATAGGACAAGGCGTCCAATCCCGGTGCGGTCAGCCGGATGCGCCGCATGGAGGGCGTGAGCGCCACGGTGTCGACCACCTCGAGATCCCACTGGGCGACATCACCCAGCCGCGCCACGAGGGCGGAGGAGTCGGGCGGGCTTCCCGTAGCCGGATTTCCGTCGCCGGTCGGGCGCGGTGCGTCGGGCGCCATCGATCAGGCCGGCCCGGGTAGGCCGGCGACGGTCGGCCCGACTGGATCGAGCGGCGGCAGCGCGGCTTCCTCACCGTCGACCACCGCTTCGGAGGCGGGCGCGGACGGGACATCAGCAGAACGCTTGGGCCCGATGGAAGGGACGATGAACGAGGCCACGAACGCCACAACACCGAGGGCGGCGGCCAGGGCGAAGGCCCGAGAGTAGCCCGAGGTCAGCGCTACGTCCGTCGAAACCGACCCGCGGCCCGCAGTGAAGACGGAGTGCGTGCGGTCGATGGCGATGGTGGCCAGCACGGCCAGACCAACCGAGCCGCCCATCTGCCGTGCCGTGTTGAGGACACCCGACGCCAGGCCCGCCTCAGTGAAGTGCACCTCGGAGGTGGCGGCGGACGCCAACGGCGTGAAGAGCAGGCCGAGCGCCAGGGAGATGACGCAGCCCGGGCCGAACACGTGGTCCCAGTACGTGCTGTGCGCCTGAATCCGGGAGAGCCAGATGAAGCCGCCGGCCACCAGCACGGTGCCTGCCAACAGGAGGGGTCGGACGCCGACCTTCGGGAGGAGACGCGAGCTCACCTGTGCCCCGATGATGATGGAGAGGGCCATGGGGAGGAACGAAAGGCCTGCTTTGAGCGCCCCGAACCCGAGGACGTTCTGCAAGTAGAGGGACAGGAAATACCACATGGAGAAGAACGCGGCGCCCACGAGGAACATCACGACGTTGGACCCCGACACCGAGCGCGAGCGGAAGAGCCGGAACGGAACGAGCGGTGTGGATGCCACCCTGAGCTGGATGAAGGCGAAGATGGCAAGGAGGACGGCGGCCAGGCCCAGGATCGACAGGGTGTACGTCGAGCCCCAGGCGTGGGTATCGGTGCCGACGATGGCGTAGATCAAGGCCCCGAGTCCGGCCGTGGCGGTGATGGCCCCGCCGACATCGAGCTTCGGCGAGTTCTCGTCGCGCACGTGCCGCTTGGCCTCGGTCAGGTAGAAGAGCGCGGCGAACGTGGCGGCCACGCCTATGGGGATGTTGACGAACAGGACCCAGCGCCAGGAGATCTCGGCGGTGAGGACCCCACCGAGGATCGATCCCGCCGCACCGCCTGCCCCGGCCACGGCACTCCATATCCCGAGCGCCTTGGCCATCCGGACACCCGAGAACGTGGTGACGATGATGGTGAGGGTGGCCGGGGACAAGAACGCTCCGCCGATTCCCTGCACCGCTCGAGCCGTGGTGAGCCAGGCCGCGTTCTGCGCCAACCCGCCGACCAGGCTGGCGATGGTGAACAGGCCCAGTCCGAACAGGTAGACCCGACGACGACCGAACAGGTCCGCCGCCCGCCCGCCGAGGAGGAGGAAGCCGGCGAAGGTCAACACGTACGCATTGACCACCCACTGGAGCCCGGTCGGGCTGTAGTGAAGGTCGCGCCCGATGGATGGGAGCGCGACGTTGACGATCGACACATCCAGCACGACCATGAACTGCGCCACGCATGCAATGGCCAGGATCACCCAATCGGGAACTCGCCGCCCGTTGGGCGTGCTCGCCGTGCCGGTGCCGGGGCCGGTTGTGGCATCGAGTGCATCAGACATTGGAAAAGTGTGCCTCACTGGTGTGTCGGTGCGAACCAGGGTCGCAGTGCAGGTGGCGTCGCCCTTCCACCCGACCTTAGGGGTTTGGGCAACGCCACTGGCGCGGCTTCATTGTTCCAACCCACGTTGGACAGTGAATGTTCCCCGCCTCGTCAGGCGACCAGCGTGGCGAAGTCCGATGATCGGCTCGGGCGAGCCCTCAGAAGACGTGAAGCGCCGCGACGACGGCCAGATCCGCTTCTTTCCCCGATGCGGAAGTGCCCGTCTCGGCCCACGTGGCGCGCTGGGTGACCCAGCGGAGGAACGAGGAGGCGTCCGAGCGCACAGTGCTGGCGGATTCGCCCCGGCCTATGCGGATAACGCGGGCGCCCGGCCCGCTCAGGTCGATCTCGACGCCACCCGAGAGGGTGGCGATCGACTCGGCGCATTGTTGCGGGAGTGCCTTCTCGACCCAGTCCAGGGCGGGTGCGAGGCGCAAGTGGTCCGCCGGCGGCGGCTCGCCAGGGAGCGCCCCACGGGGGGCGAACAGGTCACTGCGGATGTGCAGAAAGTGGTCGAAGGCGAATGCATTCGCCAGGGCGGACGCCGGGTAGGTCCCAAGGTCTCCGAGAGGGACCTCGAAGTCCTGCCCCGTCAAGCCGGCCAACGCCTCCAGCGCCTTGACGCTCACCTCTTCGTAGTCGGCCAGGACCCGCTCGGACGACCAGGACCGCCGGCTTTCGACGATGGTGTCCTGGGCGCGTTCGGTCGGCAAATCCGAAGTGTCCGGCAGGGTCGAGGGGTCGACCACGGCCCAATACAGGCCACCGACGTGCGCCACCACGTCCTGCAGCGACCAGCCGGCACAGCCGCTCGGGGCCTTCCAGCCGGCGTCATCCAGTCCGGCTCCGATCTCGAGGAGCACCTCGCGCTCCTCCCACAGGGCCTCGATTGCCGTACCCGTCATCGTGTCCTCCTCTTGGATAATCAAATTATGTTAGATAGTAGTATTATCCAAGGATGTGGGTGCGCACAAGAGCCTCGAGAAAGAGCTACACAAGCGGGGTGCCCAATTCATCGGCAGCCGGCGAGCACCCACGGGAAGCCGGCGAGGACCCATCTGAGGCCGGCGAGCACCGCCCCTCGCTCCGTACGGAGCAGGTGGCGCAGACCCGGGCGGCACTCCTCGGCGCGGCGCGGCGGCTCTTCGGTCAGAACGGGTTCACCGGGACCTCGGTGGAGGATGTCGCCCAGGCGGCGCGACTGACGACCGGCGCGCTCTACCACCACTTTCCCAACAAGACGGCGCTGTTCGAATCGGTCTTCGAGAGCATCCACGCCGAGCTGATGGAAGCCTCGATGCACGCCGCCGTCGGGGCGGCCGATGATGTCGAACTTCTGGCCCGGGGCTTCGAGGCGTTCCTCGACGCCGTCCTCGAACCCGATGTCCAGCGCATCGTCATCATCGATGCCCCCGCGGTGCTCGGACTGGCGCGGTTCACCGAACTCGACGAGCGCTATGCCTTTGCCGCCATCACAGCGGCTCTTCGATCCGCCGCCACATCGGGCACGCTGCGCGTGGAGGACCCCGAGACCCTGGCGCGGCTCCTGCTCGGAGCGCTCACGCGTGGTGGGATGCTCATCGCCAATTCGGCGCAGCCCCGGGAGACGCGCGACGCCGTCGCCAGTTCCATCAGGGCACTGCTCCTCGGCTTGTCGTCCGCGGCCGACCGATAACTGATTCGGAGAAGGTGTACGATACCGTACCGTTTAGTTATTTCCCCGCCGAGGCCAGAGGAACCCCATGGACGCACCCACCATCACGAGCACACTGGAGGAACCCGGACAGCATCGAGGTCGGGCGCTCGATGCCACGAGGGACGACGCTCTGCGTGACGCCACCCTGGAGCTCCTGGCCGAGATCGGCTATGACCGCCTGACCATCGATTCGGTCGCGGCGCGTGCCCATTCGAGCAAGGCAACCATCTATCGCCGCTGGCCCGGAAAGGCCGAACTGGTGGTCGACGCGCTGAGCTGCTTGAAGGGTGCCCCGTCGCTACCCGACACCGGATCGCTGCGAGGCGATCTCGAGGCGATCGGGCAGGGCTCGGCCAGCGCCGACAACCAGTTCGATGCCCAGCTGATGATGGGCCTCATCACGGCGCTGGCGCGCGACGCCGAGCTCCGCCAGGTCTTCCGTGAGCATCTCATCGATCCCCGCGCCGCCATACTCACGCGCGTCTTCGAACAGGCGATGGCGCGGGGCGAAGTGGATCCGGGTCGCAACCTCGAGCTCATGGTCTCGCTGTACCCCGCCCTCATGCTGCAACACGTGCTGAAGTTCGGCGAGATCCCCGACGCGCACTTTGCCCAGCAAGTCATCGACGACGTCATCATGCCCCTTGCGACGGCGCCGAGTGCTCCGGCCGCACCCACTCGTCCACCGCGCAACACCTGAACCACCGAGGAGAACACGTGTCCGCCACCAACAACGGCCTCACCACCAGCAACAACGGCCTCACCACTAGCAACACTGAAGGCAAGCACCTGGGCCTCGCGTTGGTCGTGATCTCGGCCGCCCAGCTGATGATCATCCTCGACGCCACCATCGTCAACGTTGCGCTGCCGACCATTCACAAGAGCCTGCACTTTTCGACGGGCAATCTCGAATGGCTGATCACGGCCTACTCCTTGACGTTCGGTGGGTTGTTGCTCTTCGGTGGCCGGACTGGTGACCTCTTCGGCAAACGCCGCATGTTCATGTTCGGGATCGCACTCTTCACGATCTCTTCCCTTCTCGGCGGTCTCGCCACCAACGACGTGTGGCTCATCGTCACCCGTGGCTTCCAGGGCGTCGGTGCCGCCATTGCCTCACCCACGGCGCTGTCATTGATCGCTACCAACTTCTCCGAGGGACCCGAGCGGAACCGCGCCATGGGGGTTTACGCCGCCATGTCGGGCGGCGGCGGCGCGGTGGGTCTCCTCCTCGGCGGCATCTTGACCGACCTTGTCTCATGGCGTTGGATCTTCTTCGTCAATGTGCCCATCGGTGCGCTGGTGTTGTTCCTGGCGCCGCGGGCGCTCAACGAGTCCGATACCACTTCCGGCCGATTGGATATGCCGGGTGCCGTGACCGCGACGGGCGGGATGCTCTCCTTGGTCTATGGAGTCTCGAATGCGGCAGACCACAGCTGGTCGAGCCTCGGCACGGTGGTGCCGCTCGCGCTGGCCGTTGTGCTGCTGGCCTCGTTCGGCCTGATCGAGACCCGCACCGCGAAGCCGCTCATGCCGCTGCACATCTTCGCCAACCGCAACCGCTCCGGCGCCTACGCGATGATGCTCTGCATCGGTACGGCGGTGTTCTCGATGTTCTTCTTCCTGACCCAGTTCCTCCAGAACATCCTCGGCTGGAGCCCGATCAAGACCGGGGTCGGGTTCTTGCCCATGACGGCGGGGATTGTCATTGCGGCAACCGTCTCGTCTCGCCTGGTCGGGCGCATCGGCATCCGCCTGCCGCTCCTCATCGGGCCGGCCGGGGCCGTCGTCGGCCTGGCCCTGTTGACGCGGCTCAGAGTGACAAGCGGCTACATCGACCTCATCGGGCCGTTGGTGATCATTGCCCTCGGCATGGGGTTGGCATTCGTGCCGCTGACGCTGACCGCCGTCTCCGGGGTCAAGCCGCACGAAACGGGTCTGGCCTCCGCCTTGCTCAATACGGCGCAACAAGTCGGCGGTGCGTTGGGCCTGGCGGTATTGGCCACCATCGCCATCGACGCCACCAAGAACCAGCTGCAGGGTGTGGCAGGTCCGCATGGACATGTCAGCGCAACGGCGAGCGCCATCGCCACCACCCACGGCTATACGAGTGCCTTCACGGTCGCCGCATGCGTCGCACTCGCCGGATTCTTGATCTCGCTCGCTGTCATCCGGGTTCCCAAGTCGACCCTTCTCGAACCCACGGCCCAGGGAAGCCCGGAGCTTGCCGTGGGAGCGCTCGCGGTCGACCTCGAGGGAAGCACCCGATGACGGATACGCAAGGTCAGCGCCCCACGTTCCAGTCGCAGCTCAAGGTGCTGGAGGCTTCGCGCGACCGGCTCGCCAGGCTGGTGGGTGCCCTCACCCCTGGGCAAATTCGCCAGCAGGCCTATCCCTCAGAGTGGACGGTGGCTGACGTGCTCTCCCACCTCGGCTCGGGCGCCGTCATCACCCGGGGCCGGCTGGACGGGGACGTTGACATGCAGGCCGTCTGGGACGAGTGGAACGCAAAGGACCCGGACGCGCAAGCAGCCGACGCGTTAGAGGCCGATGCCGCGTTGGCGGATCGATTGGCCAGGCTCACGCCGGACGAGCAGGACCAACTGCGGTTCGCCATGGGCCCGATGGAACTTGACCTCACCACGTTTCTTGGCCTGCGCATCAGCGAGCACACACTGCACACGTGGGACATCGCCGTCACGTTCGACGACACCGCCACCGTTCCCCCCGACGCGGCGGCGCTCATCGTCGAAACCCTCTCCATGATGGCTTCCTTCGCGGGGAAGCCGACGGGCGCCGATCGCATCTTCACCGTCCGCACCGTGGAGCCGACGCGCCATGTCGAAATCGCGCTCAGACCGGACGGCGTCGCCCTCGCGTTCAGCGAACCGGTAGAACAGCCGGATCTCGAAGTGCCGGCTGACGCCCTCATCCGGCTCGTCTACGGCCGGCTCGACCCGGACCACACTCCCCCCATTCAGGCCAGCGACGCCGACCTCGACGACCTGCGGCAGGCGTTCCCCGGCTTCTGAGTCCGACCTTCGTCCTTCACCTGGTCTACGCCTGGCCTCCGCCTGGCCTCCGTTCATGGGCGTCACCCAGTGCTGACAGATACGTACGACAACCCGGTGCGACCCGAGCAAACCTGAATCGCCTTTTCCATCGACGGGACATTTGCGTGTTTTGGCCACAGTTGCCCCATCGCATGCGACATGCAGGCATCGAACGCGGCACGACAAGCGGTGGCGCGGTATACGTCATCGGCCCTTGTGCGAGGGCCACCACAGCCCCTGCAGCGGTGAGGAGCGTGAGAATAGAGGAGCAGGAAGGGCACGCGGCGCCGGTTCGGTTCGGCCTTACAGTTTGAAGATTACGCCGACCCTGCGATGACAAGCTCCTGTTCGCGTTCAGCTCGGTAGCTTCGGGTCCTCACTCTCCGACGCATGGAGTATCCCGTTGGCAAGCCGAATGCACTCGGGACAGATATAAACCGAAGTGTCCGGCCCTGCCACTCCACCAACCGCTTGTCGTCCGCAGAAGGAGCACTTGAGGCCGGGCAGAGGGTTCACCCCGGTGACAGTACTGGGCGGGCCGACCGTTCATCGAGCCAGGCGTCGGAATCCAGCTCGTCCGTCGGACTCGCTCGTCAAACGACTCGACACGCCGGTCATGTCCCGATCCAGGACTCCACGTCGCGTGCCATACCTGACGGGTCCTCGAGCGGTCCGAAATGTCCCAGATGGGGACGTTCCACGAGAGTGCCCAGCCGCAGGCGTTCGACAGCAGGGACGGCGAACGCCTGCGGTCCGGCTTCGTCATGTCGGCCGGCCACGACGGCCACAGGCAAATCGAGTGCCGGCAGAACATTCCACGCACCGCCGTCGGCCGCCCCCCGGAAAACAGCGGCTTCGGTGACGGGTGCGCAGCGCAGTGTCACCGATCCGTCGGCCTGGAGGGCAAACCCACCTCTGACGTACGCAGCCAACGCGTCGGGGTGCAGCTGGTCGAGCGGGGGCTTGACCGAGAAGTTGTGGCGTGCCTCCTCGTAGGAAGGGAAGGTGGATCTCCGGCGCGCCGCTGCGTCGGCCATGGGATTCGGGGATCCAGCGCCCGGCAACACGCCGGGCTCGACGATGACCGGCTCGTACAGCCAAAGGGAGCGGAAGGACCCGGGTCGACGGCCGGCGGCCAACACAAGTGCGGCGCCTCCCATGGAGTGGCCGATCCCGTGGACTTCGCGATCGGGGCCTACGAGGTCGCTCATGAGAACCGCCTCGGCGTCGTCGCCCATTTTCGACCAGGCCAGACTGGCTCCGTCGGGAGTCTCGCTGAGACCGTGACCGCGGTAGTCGAGAGCCAGGCAACGGAACCGGCCAGTGAGGTGCAACGCCATCGGCTGCCAGACCAACCCGTGGAACCCGGTGGCGTGAGAAAACAACGCGACGGGGGCGGCAGGGTCGTCCGCCCCACCGAAATCGTGGACGGCGATATTCACGCCGTCGGTGGAAGGGACAAACGTGTGGGTGCTCACGATGACGCGCCGTTGTCCGCTACGCCGCGGAGGACCGCCACCGGCAAGGTCCCGAAAACTCGACCAACGTCGAGAGCACCACCGCGCGCCTCGATCGTGACACCGGTCAGCACGTCGGTGAGCCGCCGAGGGGCATGCACGGGAAGTCGCGCCCTGGTCGCTCCCCACACACCGGGTCCAATGGGAAACCTCCCCGGCCCCACGCGCCCCAAGGTCAGCCGGGGCACGAATGCCACCACCCACCGGCGTCCATGCCGACGCACGATCCCCATCGCGTGCTCTCCCAGGGCACCGCTCGTCTCAACCAGGTTGTACGAACCGCGGTCGAAGAGAGCCGGCTCGGCTCGGCGAAGGTGCAGCAACGCCCGAAGGACATGCAACTTGATGCGTCCGTCCGGCCACGACTTCAGAAGCGCCGCCGCCGCGGCGTTGCCGTCGTCCGGCGGTGCGACGAACGCCGGGCGATCAGTCAAGAGATCTCGCCGCGCCGCGAAGTCGACGGGGCGACGATTGTCCGGGTCCGTCAGGGAGAAGTCCCATAGCTCGTTGCCCTGGTAGATGTCGGGTACGCCGGGACAGACCGACTTGAGCACCGCCAGGGCCAAGGAGTTGGTGGCGGCGGCCGGGCCGATGTGACGCACGAGCCTTTCCATCTCGGATCCGAAGGACCCAGTGGGACCCGCCAGGAGCCGGATGAAGGAGCGCAGCGAGCGCTCGTACCGCTCGCTCGGGTCCGTCCAGCTCGTGCGTCGCTTCGCCTCGCGTGCGGCCTTGACCATGTACTCCTCAATCCGGTGGCGCTCGTCGGATGAGAGGCGAGAGCATCCGGCCGGCCACATCGCAGCAAGCGTCTGATACGCGACCAGCTCGTCATGCCCATCAGGACCGCCGGCGACGGCGATGGCCGGGGCGTGGCGCCGGTGCCAACGTGCGGTGAGACGGTTCCATTCGGCGGGCACCTCGGAGAGAGTGAAGAGCCGAGCCCGTACGTCCTCGCTGCGCTTGGTGTCATGCGTCGACGTGGCGTTGAGCGACGACGAGTGGCGGCGACGGCGCGGGCCCGTTGCCGCAAAGAATGCGGCCGGGCTGACGGCGGGATGCCCGGGGTCACTCCCCACCTCCGCCTGGCCCAACAGGCCGCAGAACCGGTAGGTGGCGGTGTCTTCCACCCCTTTCGCCGTCACCGCGCCCGACAGCTGTTGCCACCGTCGGGTGACCTGCAGCCAGAGATCGGCCCCTTGCTCCGGGACGGATCCGGCGCGCTCCCCCTCCCCCAACATGCCGGCACAGATGTACCCGAGTGCGCGCTGGCCTTCCGCGTTGAGATGAGGCGTGGCCGCCGTGGCCGCTTTTTTCAGCCGCGCACGGTCGAAGGAGTCGACGACGCCTCCGTCGATGTAGGTGCGATAGGCGTCAAGATGCACCGTGAGTTGGCGGAGCGCTTCGCCTATCACCGCGTCCGATAGATCGCTACCAGGAGCCTCCACCGCGAGCGCGGCGGCAACCAGGCCGACGATTCGACGTAAAGACGCGCCAAAAGAGCGGTCGAGCACCTCGCGCTTGGCCGCCAGCGCGAGCTCTGAGAACGTTTGCCCTTCCAAGGTGGCCCGGGCCGCGGCCCGCTCGATCGCGGCAGCCCCATCGGGCTCGACGAAGAGACCCCCGGAGAGGTTGGCGAACTCGTACCCGGTGGTGCCGTCGACCTCCCATCTGGGACGCACGACTTCGTCCTCGGCCAGGATCTTCTCAATCAGTACGACCGCATCCGGCGCTCGGTGCAGGAGGAGCTTTGCCCGCAGTCGCTCGATGTACGCAGCGGGATCCGCCAGACCGTCAATATGGTCGACGCGCCAACCGGCGATCCGCTCATCTGCAGCCAGCTCGAGGATGAAGCGATGCGTGGCGTCGAAGATACTCGGGTCCTCGACGCGCACACCGATCAACCCGTCGATGTCGAAGAACCGTCGATAGTTCCCTTCCTCACTACTGACACGCCAGTAGGCGGGACGAAAATGTTGGCGAGCGCCGAGT
>Ga0302325_10031384_pt1 | contig 10934 bp, 10 predicted proteins | sample Palsa_T0_2_FD_201948 | JGI IMG/M metagenome (GOLD analysis project Ga0302325, IMG submission 201948) | Peat permafrost microbial communities from Stordalen Mire near Abisko, Sweden - Palsa_T0_2 | ecosystem: Environmental > Terrestrial > Soil > Palsa > Peat permafrost | place: Sweden: Abisko... | reverse complement strand
AACGTGTTCTTACTGGAAGAAATCGAGCGACAGAGCGGCTACAACGTGCAACTGGTCGCCGCCACCGCCAGGGACATCCGCGCGACGCTCCAGGGGTATCTGCCCAACGACAAAGTCTTCGTCATCGATGACATCATCGAGGAAGTCGATCCCAACGAGTTCGCACTGATCGAATCCAAGATCGAGGACATCACCAACCTCCAGGAGGCAGCGGGTGATTCGCCGGTCATCAAGCTGGTGAACTACTGCATTTACCATGCGGTCAAAGACGGAGCGAGCGATATCCACATTGAGCCAGGCGACGGCGTGATGCGCGTTCGCTATCGCATCGATGGTCGATTGACCGAAAAACTCCGTCCCCCTCATCTGATGCACGCGGCGGTCGCCAGCCGCATCAAGATCATGGCCGGACTCGACATCTCTGAGCGACGCCTTCCCCAGGATGGCGGCATCCACGTGATGATGGACAAGCGGCCGGTGGATCTCCGCGTCGCCACTATGCCGGGAAAGAACGGCGAGAAAGTCGTCGTTCGCGTGATCGACAACGACAAAGCCTCGGTCAATCTCGAAAAGCTCGGCTTCAGCTACGAAACACTCAAGCAGTGGCGAAAGCTGATCGGCTTGCCCAACGGAATTGTCCTGGTCACCGGCCCCACTGGCAGCGGCAAGAGCACGACGCTTTATGCCGTGCTGCAGGAACTCAACGCCGAAGACGTGAACATCTGCACCGTTGAAGACCCGGTCGAATACAATCTGGCCGGCGTCAATCAATTTCAGGTGAACGAGAAAGCCGGGTTCACCTTTGCCACGGCCCTCCGTTCGCTGTTGCGTCAGGATCCCGACATTCTGATGGTGGGCGAAATTCGCGACACCGAAACCGCCAAGCTCGCGACCCAAGCCGCCCTCACCGGACATCTGGTCCTCAGCACCCTGCACACCAATGATGCGGTAGGCGCTGTGACCCGGCTCTTCAATCTCGGCATCGAATCCTATCTCGTGGGCGCGACGGTTACTGGAGTTCTTGCCCAGCGATTGGTGCGCAAGCTCTGTCCTGCCTGCAAAGTGGCCTACGAACCAAACGCGCATGAGCGCCGCCAGATCGACAAGGCCGCCGGCGATGTGCCGACCCTCTACAAATCCAAGGGGTGCCCACGATGTCGTAATCTCGGATACTCCGGACGCATCGGCATCTATGAGCTGTTCGTTCCCGACGACGCCCTCATCGAGCGAATCAGCCAGGGTGCAAGCCTCAACGAGCTGCGCGAGCTGGCCCGCGCCGGCGGCATGGCCACCCTGCGAAGCGATGGCATCGAAAAAGTCGTCGCCGGAATTACAACGCTGGAAGAAGTGTATCGGGTGACGGCATGATCACCTTCGCCTACACAGCCCGAGACAGCGCCGGCCAACTGGTCAGCGGTACGCTTGCCGCCGAAACCACCGAGCACGCGACCGCCAAACTGCGCGGCGAAGGAAAATATCCAACCTCCCTCAATCGCAACGATCTGGCCAAATTCACCTCCAGAACAACGGCCTCCGCCGGCATCAAAATCGCGCGCTCCGAGTTGATCCAGCTATCCACCCAACTGGCCATCATGTCCGAAACAGGCGTCACTCTCATCGAAGCGCTGGGTTGCATGCTCGCCCAGCAACCGCGCCCGATCGTCGCCAGTTTGCTCGAAGATCTCTCCACCCAAGTGCAGGGCGGGATGGATTTCAGCGCCGCGCTGGCGCGCCATCCGCGCACCTTTCCCCGGCTGTACATCGCTCTGATGAAAGCCAGCGAACGCAGCGGCATGCTCGGGCACATGCTCACTCGCGCCAATTCCTATCTCCGTGAAGAGCACGAAACCGTCCGCCGGGTCAAAGGGGCGCTGACCTACCCGGCGATCATGCTCAGTTTCGCCATCCTCACCACAACGTTTCTCCTCGCCTTCGTCCTGCCAAAGTTCACCGCGATCTACGCCAGCAAAGGCGCAGCGCTTCCTGTCCCCACGCGCGTGCTCATGGCCATCAGCGGCGCGCTGGTGCACAACTGGCCCTGGATCGTCGGTGGCGTCATCATCACCGTCGTCATCGGCAGCTTCTACCTCCGCACCGCCGTCGGCAACAGGCAATGGAACTGGCTGCAGCTGCGCATTCCCCTCATGGGCGGGATGTTCCGCAAGCTGCATCTCTCCCGCGGAATGCGAATGATCGGCACCATGGCAGGAGCGGGCGTGGGACTGGTCGATTGTGTCGCCACCGCCAACGAGCTTTGCGACAACGTCTATTTCCGCGAGTTGTGGGATAACGTGTCGGAACAGATCCAGGCCGGCAAGCAGATGAGCGAGCCGCTGAGCCAGAGCAATCTGGTGCCCCGGCCGATCGCACAAATGATCCACAGCGGTGAAAAAGGCGGCAAGCTGGCGTTTGTCATGGAACAAGTCGCCGGATTCTCCGAGCAGGAATTGAAAGACACCATCACCGAACTCACTCGCTACATCGAGCCGATCATGATCATCGTGATGGGCTTCATCATCGGCGGCGTCGCCCTGGCGCTGATGCTCCCCATCTTCACCATCAGCCGCGTCGTCGCCAGGTAAATGATTGGCGCACCACGCTGCTCCCAGGGTAAGCCACATTCGCTCCCTTCATATGGCCCAGCCCCTCCAATGCTAACTTTTAGTGTCCGTCATCAGCTTCTTGCCGTTGCCTGAGCAGATTATGAAAGCGAGTGATTGATTGACGCGGGCCGCATAAGCTCTGTGCTCTTACTGGACCTTGTTCGGCCAATTGACGCCGCAGGCTACCATCCTTCATCACCGTTGCGAGCGCCAAAGCCAACGATTCGGGGTCGTTGGGTGGTACGGTAATCCCGTATTGCACGCCGTCGCCATTGAGAATCTCGCTTCCGCCGCCGATGTCTGTCGTGACGACCGTAAGACCGGCGAAGAGCGCCTCGACAAAGACGCGGCCAAAGGGTTCAGGCCCCAGATTGGGCTGGCAATGGATATCAGCGGATAGCATGAGATCTGCCACGTCAGGCCGGTCGCCGAGAAATCGGACCCGATCTTGGATTTGCATCCGTTTGACCAATGCCTGCAACTCGGCGAGATATTCCACTTCCTTGGGTCGCTGGGCATTACTCGTGAGCCAGCAGCGCCAACCGGGCAATTCTCTCAATCGGCCCAGAGCGTCGATCAGCAAGCTGTGCCCCTTCCACGATTCCAGCCGGCTGGCGAGAAGTATGACGATGTCATCGGCAGGCGTCGCCAGTTCCGCGCGAAGTCGGGCACGCACCGCAATACGATCTGAATCGTTCGGAGGCATCACCGGCCCGTAATAAATTTCTGTTGGAACATTAGGAAAAAGTCGATGCAGGGTCCCGGCGGTGTAGCGACTGTTGGAAAGCACAAGATCAGGCGGCGTGCGCGCCGCCATTTTTTCCGTGAAATGTAATTTTGGATTGATCGCATCGTGGGCGCAGAAAGCGATCGGTATGCCCCGCCGCTTGGGAACCTTGGACAACACGGCGTGCGGCCAGCAGGCGTGGGTGACAATGACGTCGAAATGTTCGCGATCCAGCAGTTTTCCCAACCCCCGGCGAGCACGGTAGACCGAGAGCGGGTTTCGCAAGCGAACCGGCGAAAGCATGTGAAGCGGCGCGTTCAGGCGGCGGAGACCCTTGGAGAGGGCGCCCTCAAAGCAGAGCGCAAAATGTTGCTCTAGGTCGGGGCAAAGTCCCCGATGTTCCGCAAAGATCAACAGGAGTTTTTCGATGCCACCGAAGAGATTTCCCGCGTAGACGTGAAGTACTCGCATGAAAGGCACGCGGTTTTCAAATTAACAAACAGGGAGCAACCATTTTAGTTGCTCTGAGGATTTGGCGAACCATTTTCATTCGATCGTTCAAGAAAAAGAACCTTATACTGCCCGCGGTCAACGCGTCCATATTCTGCCAATTCAGACCCGGCCCCTTGAAGATCACTTAGAAACTCTTCGCTGGTATACGGCGGGTGCAGCTCTACGGCAAGGTTCCTGACACGCTTGATCCACGATGCACAATTCTTGAACAACGCAATCTCGGACCCCTCGATATCGCATTTCAAGAAGTCTACATCCCCTTTGATGTTCGCCGTCTCCAATATCTGTGGAACCGTCAAGACGTCAACGCTGATTGCGTTTGAGTCCGCGGGCGTCTCACGCACTTTATAACTGCACTCCGATCCAACCTGGTCGAGGAAGAATTTGCCCGCCTGAGCTCCGGCCCCGGCTTGTATAAAATGGACTGCGGAACCGCCATTTCGACGGGCGGCCGCCAAATTTTCCGGGTCTGGCTCCACAGCGGTAATCGTGCTTCCCGGAAACGCCCTTTGCCAAAGTCGCACCGATAGTCCAATGTTGGCGCCCAGATCGAGAATCACTCGAATTCCTGATGGGTTGTGCTCAAAAAGCGGCGCATACTCACCATCGCAGAGAAGCTGCTCGAACATTCCCCAATCAGAAGTTCCAACTCGCAGGAATGTAGGCCCATCGAGGAATGGCGAGTAAACCGTGCGGACGACTCTTCGCCCAGGCCACCGCACGCCCCTGACCAGCAAGATCAAATCGCTGTAAATGCTGCAAAACCAGTCCAAGGTTCGACAATACGTCATTCGAGTGCGCCAATGATGGCGCGTGAGCCAAACAACATGCTCGACCCTTTTGTGGAATTTGCTTGCCATCCAAACCCTTTGGCATGTCGCCCCCAACCGTAACTCTGGGCTGTGTGGATTTGCCCATGACCTCGCCGGTATCATATGCTCCCGCTGATCCCGGTAAAGAGAAGTGCCAACGCCTCCTGCAGGGTGAAGGGGCGGAGGAAATGACCTAAAATGATTATGACCCGTAGTCCGCTGCGAATCTCACTCGGAGGCGGCGGAACAGATCTGCCGAGTTACTATCAGGAGCACACGGGTTTTGTCCTCTCGGCGGCGATAAACAAATATGTTTACATCACTGTGCACGATGCTTTCCAGCCGGAAATCATCGTCAAATATTCGTCGATGGAACGCGTCGCTTCCGTCGATCAAATCAAGCACCCGATCGTGCGCGAGGCAATCCGGTTGGTCGGCATCAGGCACCCGGCGATTGAAATCATCAGCATTGCCGATATCCCGGCGGGAACCGGTTTGGGCTCGTCGGGCAGTTTTACTACAGCGCTGTTGCGAGCGTTGCACGCTCACGAGAAACACCTCGTGCAGGCACGCGACATTGCCGAGCAGGCGTGCCACGTGGAGTTGGATCTGCTTCATGAGCCGATCGGCAAGCAGGATCAATTTATCGCCGCGTTCGGCGGCGTAACGTGCTTCGATTTTGTTCCTGACGGAACGGTGAATGTTTCGCCATTGAAAGCCGATCGCGAAACACTCAATGTTTTGGAGGAAGATCTTCTTCTTTTTTTCACGGGCTTCTCGCGCTCGGCTTCCAATATTCTAAAGGATCAGGATACACGAAGTCGTGCGGCGGATAAGTCGATGATCGAGAATCTGCACGTGATCAAGGATCTGGGGCTGCAGAGTCGCGAGGCGCTTGAGAAAGGCGATCTGCGCACATTCGCGGAGTTGATGAACGTCCACTGGGATCACAAACGCAAGCGCTCCCAGGGAATGAGCAATCCTCAGATCGATGCGTGGTATGAGCTTGCCCGGCGCAACGGCGCGCTTGGGGGCAAGTTGATCGGAGCGGGCGGCGGCGGCTTCCTTATGTTCTATGCCGAAGAAAAAGCGCGGTTGCGCAAAACCCTGACCGCGGCGGGTCTGACAGAAGTGCGCTTCGATTTCGATTTCGAGGGAACGAAGGTGGTGATCGCTTGAGTGCGACAAACTCGGCGCTGTTCCCCGTCGCCATTCTCGCCGGTGGGCTGGCCACGAGGATGCGGCCTGTCACCGAGAATGTGCCCAAGAGCATGCTCGACGTGGGGGGCGAGCCATTTATCTCCCAGCAATTGAAATTGCTCCGCGCTAAAGGCGTGCGGCGAGTGGTGTTGTGCGTGGGATTTCTGGGCGAGATGATCCGCGATTTCGTTGGCGATGGCCTGCGGTTCGATCTGCAAGTCGAATACTCGTTTGATGGGGCGGAGCGACGCGGCACGGCCGGCGCGATCAAAAATGCACTGACTCGGCTTGGCGACAGATTTTTCGTCATGTATGGCGACTCGTACCTCGACTGTGATTTTGTTGCCGTGCAACACGCCTTTGAGGTTTATTCCGGCGCAAAAGCATTGATGACCGTCTTTAAAAACAACGGCCGGTGGGATCGCAGCAATATTGAGTTCGAAAACGGGCGCATAGTAAGATACGACAAGCGCGACCCCACGCCGAACATGCGGTTCATCGATTACGGCCTGGGCATTTTCACTGCCGGACTGTTCGATCGGGTCGGATTGACCGGCACGTTTGATTTGGCGGATGTGTATGTTCGAGCATCAAACGATCATGTACTGACGGGGTTTGAGGTCGATCGCCGGTTTTATGAGATTGGATCCCCCGAAGGATTGCGGGAAACGGACCAGCTTCTGCGGCAAAAATAGACAACACAACGAACGAAGGTTCCCATGAGCTTCGCCGAAACATTTCTGGCCGAATCGCGGCAAATCACGGAGCGGCTGGACGCAGGTGCCATCGAACGAGGCGCCGAACTACTGGCAAAAGTGCGTGAACGCGGCGGGCGCCTGTTCATTCTAGGCGTCGGCGGAAGCGCTGGGAACGCCTCGCATGCCGTGAATGACTTCCGCAAGCTGGTCGGCATCGAGACTTATGCTCCGACGGATAACGTCTCTGAATTGACCGCTCGAACTAATGACGAAGGATGGGCGACCACATTCGTGGCATGGCTGCGCACCAGCCGATTGAAAGCCGAGGATGCCGTCCTGGTCTTCTCCGTCGGTGGGGGCGATTTGGAGAAGAACATCAGCCCGAACCTGGTTTCCGCCCTGACGTACGCAAAAGAGGTGAAGGCATCGGTGCTGGGCATCGTTGGCCGTGCGGGCGGATATACGCACAAGGTGGCCGATGTATGTGTTGTCATACCGACCGTGAACCCGCAACACGTCACGCCACAGTCCGAAGCTTTTCAGGCGATTGTTTGGCACTGCTGGGTTTCCCATCCGCTGCTCAAGGCACAGGCGACCAAATGGGAATCGGTGGTTAAGTAATGGGGCTTTAAGTAACGGGGCTTCCTCGTGGTGTTCCCATGGGCCAACAGGCCGGCGCAATATTTCTGGATCGCGATGGCGTGCTGAACCGCGCGGTGGTGCGCGGCGGCAAGCCATACCCGCCCAACTGCGTGGAAGAACTGGCGATCGATGCAGGTGTGCTTGAAGCGCTGGGCCGTCTGGCGGCTGCCGGCTTTCTTTTGATCGGAATCACGAACCAGCCCGACGTTGCACGCGGCACACAAACTCGCCAGCGTGTTGAAGAGATCAACCAGGTTTTACTCGACCGCCTGCCGCTCAAGCAGATTCGCGTGTGTTATCACGATGACAAAGACCACTGCGGCTGCCGAAAACCCCAGCCTGGTTTGCTAACCGCGGCCGTACAAGAATTCGGAGTTGAGCTGGGCGCTAGTTTTATGATTGGCGACCGGTGGAAGGATATTGAAGCCGGTCGCCGCGCCGGTTGTTCGACGATTTGGCTTCAAGCCGACTATTCCGAGGCGTGGCAGGGCGGACCGCCGGATTACACAGCAACTGACCTGAACGACGCTGTCGATTTTATTCTGGCGACCCGCGCCGGCACGATCGACGGCGCGCGTTTCATTTCCCATCGGAGGACTCCATGAAAACGATCAGCGATCTGAAGGTAAAGATTTTTGCAGACGGCGCCGAGAAGGCGGGCATGCTGGAGATGTATCGCTTGCCGTACATCAAGGGGTTCACTACCAACCCTACGCTCATGCGCAAGGCAGGGATAAGCGACTACGAGAAATTTGCCCGCGATATCCTCGAAGCGATTCCCGATCGTCCGATCTCGCTGGAGGTTTTTTCGGATGAATTTGCCGAGATGCGCCGCCAGGCGATGATGATCGCCAGTTGGGGCAAGAACGTTTACGTGAAGATTCCAGTGACCAATACGCGCTCCGAGTCGGCTGTTCCACTGGTGCGCGATTTGGTGAAGTCAGGCGTGAGCCTCAACGTGACCGCTCTAATGACATTACAGCAGGTTGCTGATGTCGCCGCGGCGCTGGCGGGTGGACCACCGAGTTGCGTGTCGGTCTTTGCCGGCCGCGTCGCGGACACCGGCCGCGATCCCGTTCCCGGCATGGCCGCCGCCGTGAAACTGCTCGCCCCTCACCCCAAAATGGAATTGATCTGGGCGAGCCCCCGTGAATTGCTGAATGTGTTCCAGGCCGATGCCTGCGGCTGTCACATCATCACAGCAACCAACGACATCCTGAATAAGCTCAAGCTCGTGGGCAAGGATTTGGACGAATATTCGCTCGAGACGGTAAAAATGTTTCGTGACGACGCCGTCAAGGCGGGATTCAATCTTTGAACCGCGCCGTTTTTGCAAATGCGGCGCAATCGAGAGGCGTGGATCGCGGCTGGTCCGCAGGGGCCGCATGATGAGCGGCATTACGCCGACTTGCGGGCAATGACCAATACGTTATCGCTGAAGGCTCGGCCGCGCAGCACGGACGGCCATCCTTTGGCACTGCCTGGAATTCGGCCGTGATTGGAGTACTCGATGCGGAGATTTTCCAGGCCGCATTCTTTGCTGATTCTGATGAGATCGATCGCCAGCAGCGCTGTGCGATGCGCCGGATAGAGCCCGGGACGTTCCTGGAATGCCGTGAACTGGTTTTTGACGACGAGGGTCAGCTTGCTCAACAAGGAAAGTTGATTCGGTGTCGTGACAATCACCAATCCGCCCGGCCGGGTAATCCGGGTGAGTTCGCGAAAAAAAGCTCGGGGATTCTCCAGATGCTCAATTGTTTCAATGCTAACTGTGGCGTCGAACAGGCCGTCCTCCATCGGCCAGGATGCGGCATCCAAATCCGCAGCCAGAAAATCAACATCAGCCGGAAAGGATTCATATCTCACGACGTCGATCCCGCAATAATGATCGCAAAGAGGCAAGCAGAAGCTGCGAAACGACCCGGTTCCGCAACCGACGTCCGCCAGATGCAGGAATTTGCCGCTCGCTTCGCGCTTCAAAGCATCCGCGGCTGCAATGTAGATCGCAGTGGCGCTTGTACCCAGGGAAGCCTTGGCCCGCTCGGCTACGGTCGTGTCTGTTGTTGGCATATTTGCGTAAGATGCGGGGATTCTTCGCTAAAGTATCTTATTGGGAACCCGATACTCATGCAATTCTGCGATCACTGACACGCGCGTTTGAAGTGCCAATGCCTGAAGGCAACGTGCCAGGTGGGCCGGGCGGCCGAAGCTGGGGATCAGAACGCTGGCAAGCATGGAAGAGGACCGCCAAGCCGTGAAATCATCTCGTTATGCGTTTGCTACGTCGGCCGGATGAAGTCTAACATGTCGGGATAACCAAGCTATCTCTGGAGCGTGCCGAGTTCAAATTGAAAGGGATTGACTCGATCGTCTCGATGCTCGCGGTCGCATCGAGCATGTTTGGGCCGCGCGCGTTGCCTGCCCCGCAACAAACGTGAATAATGGGAACTTTGACAGAAGTAATCAGAAAGTGGTTGCGCGGCCAGCGGGTGTGGGTTCGCTTTCGTGAACTCAACCGCGAAGGTTGGAGCACCGCGTTTCGTCGACGGTTGTATCAGCGTCAAATCCTCGGCACACCTCCCGTGCGCACCATGGCCGGCGGGCCGGTCGAAGTCCGTGTGCTCACGTGGCGAAGAGATTGGATCAATTTAATCTGGTCGCTCAAGAGCTTCTACCATTACTCCGAAGTGGACTATCCGCTGTTCATTCACGACGGTGGTCTGGAAGCACATCAGATTCGGATACTTGCCCAGCACTTTCCCGACGCGAAGCTGGTTACGCGATCGCAAGCTGATGAACAGGTAGACACGGAACTGCGTCGTCAAGGTTGGCACAACTGTGTGCGCTGTCGACAGAGCAGCGTCATGGCTCGAAAGTTCTTCGACTACTACCTCGGCTCGACTGCCGATCGCGTGATCTCCATCGACTCGGATGAGTTATTTTTCAAGAAGCCGATCGAGCTACTCGAGCCTGACCCCCACGGTCGGAATCTGTACAACCAGGACCCGGAAACGGCCTATTCACTTCCCTATGACCAATTGTGTCGCCTCACCGGTCTGAATGTTCCTGAGAAGGTCAACGCCGGTCTTAGCGTTGTCTGGCGCAGGTCGATCAACCTGGAGCATGTGGATCGCTGGCTCGCCGAGCCGGGCATCTTGGATTCTCCATGGCTTGTCGAGCAAACGCTCCACGCCCTCTGCGGCGCCGAGGCGGGCGTTCGGCTGCTACCCTCAACATACCTCAGCACGACCCAGCCCGGTCTACCGCCCGATGCCGTCGCCAAGCACTTTCCCGGTTTCTTCAGGCCCTTGCTCTACTCCGAGGGAATGCGAACGCTGATTGACTCCGGCTTTATTCGTTCACTGATGGATCGCAGCTTGGCCCATCCGCCGCCGCTGACCATTCCATACCGCATCCGCCGTCGGCTGGCGTACTACCGGGACGTGGTCTTCTGGCAGCAGATGATTGTGGAACGTTGCCTTCCGGCGATCATGCCGCTGGTCTATCCGCCGCGAAACCGCCGTCCTCCCGACCCGGCGGCAGTCAAATCCGTGCTGGTCTGGAACATCGATTCCTTCGGCGATCTACTCTGGACAACCCCTACGCTGCGGGCACTTCGCGCCGGCTACCCATCGGCGAAGATCACCATGATCTGCAATCAGTCCGCGATGGAACTGGTCCAAACCAATCCGCACGTCGATCGGCTCGTCCCCGTGAAGGCCGCAAGGTTCTACGAAGG
>Ga0302325_10031383_pt1 | contig 10934 bp, 8 predicted proteins | sample Palsa_T0_2_FD_201948 | JGI IMG/M metagenome (GOLD analysis project Ga0302325, IMG submission 201948) | Peat permafrost microbial communities from Stordalen Mire near Abisko, Sweden - Palsa_T0_2 | ecosystem: Environmental > Terrestrial > Soil > Palsa > Peat permafrost | place: Sweden: Abisko... | reverse complement strand
CTTGAGTGTAGGTGCGTCGGAGAGAGTTGTGAGTAAGTGGTGTACGGCAGAGGTGTGTGATTTGAGAAGAGCTGTCAAAGTCTTGAATTTCTTCGAGTCGGTCGATACTCGGACCTTGCCAGCAGCTGTCTCTTTGACTGGCAGATGGTGGTTGAGAACCTCCGGGATGTTCTTGAGCGCCGAGACGAGTAGGTCATGATAGACATCGGGGCTAGATATCGTATACTTGTATTCCTTCCCATCGTCCTCGTTGACATGTGCAGCAGCTCTGAAGGCAAGAACTACTTGTCGCATTGCACGCAATGAGTGCTGTTCCGTCATGGATTTCGTCCATTTCGTAACCATAGCCTTAGTGAGCTCTGCCAAATCGACGGTTTCGTCCTCTTCCTCCTCTTCGACCTGTGCTTTCTTGTTCTTTTTTTGCTTTTTCTTTTTTGGCGCCTCCGTTTCGCTCTCGCTCAGACCATCAACCTCTGCTAAGTCTGCATCTTCATCGAAATCTAGAGTTTCGGGGTCGTTTTCTTTGAGGTATTTGTAGAACTCGGGATCCTTCTCTGCCAATGCATCCATTGCACCTTTGCTCATGCCGGTCTCGTCTTCACCTTCACTCCCATCTTCGCTGTCGCTCAATACTGGGGCCTCATCAAAAGAAGCTTCTGACGAGTCATCACTTCCTTCCTCCGGTTCTGATCTTTTTCGCTTTCCCAATTTCTCGGGAACGGCTTTCTTCGATTTCTTCGCCAGCTTTTCAGGAATCTCGAACCCTTCTTGGAAGAAATCATCCACGTTCATCTTGCCAAATGGATCTTCCTTAGCAGTCTTGTTCTTATTGGAGTCTTCCTCGCCATCTTTGCCGCCTAGGAACTCTGCATCTTTCGCATTTCGAGCCTGCTTCTTGGCTTTGATTTGCTGTCGCTGCTTAATCTTTGCACCGGCTTTTCGCTTCTCGAGTGTATCTTTAAGGTGATTCTTCTCGAATTTTCGAGTCGATTTCTTCGTGCTTTTTGCCATTGTGAGGCTGGTTGCTTTGCGATTGCAGTTGCTGCAATTCAAAGTCGGGATCAAGATCTGAGAACTTTTTGGCTATCGGTTTAGTGACGCTAAGCCTATATTGGCCAATTTGAGGCGGTGTCCAGCCCTAGCGTGGCAGAATACCCAACTGCTGTTCAACCCCACCAGGCAGATGTTAACAAAGCTCCTGATCGATTGCCAATTCAATTTTAAACAATGTATCAACCTCGGCAAGCGTATGCGCCTACACCTCACAGTTATGTGCCAAACACGACCTTGTCAGCCACGATAAATCTCGACGAGGTAGGGTCTTCCTCCAGCTTGTGGACCTTTCTAAATGAAGCTCTTGCAGGAAGTCAAATTAGCAGATACTAGAGTCGAACGAGATCTCCAGGATTCCCTCGCTGAAGTATTTAGCATCATTATCACTCTAGATGAACTTGAGAAAGCCTATCTGAAAGATGCCATATCCGAAGCTGATTATACCGAAATTTGCGATCGGTTGTTGAAGCAATACAAGGCGATTTTGACAGACGAAGCTGTGTCTCGGGAATTTGTTGATCTTGAGACTTTCAAGAATGAATGGGATGTATGGGATACCTCACTGCATGCTGAGAAGAGGCGTATCTGACATTTACAGATGGAAGTTCCTCGAGCCACGGAACGAATAAGAATCGGCCTTCCTAGCACGGTGACTGCGCCATCCATTAGTACAGCAACAACGGGCAGTAATGGCATCAATGGCACACTCATTCTGGAAGCGACACAAGACTTCATTACTTTTCTCGACGCACTCAAGCTTGGTCTTTTTGCCAAGGACCAGTTGCACCCGCTGCTTTCAGATGTTATACAAAGTGTGAATAAGGTTACGGATAGAGATTTTGATGGGAGGGGGAAGATTGTGCAGTGGTTGATTGCATTGAATCAGATGAAAGCAACGGAGGAAGTCAGCGAGGAGCAAGCACGGGAGTTGGAACTAGACATGAATTCGGCATATCAGGGATTCAAGGCTACCTTGAAGTGATGATTGACTGGTACTGGTAGTAGTTGAATTTTTGAAGCATAGCGTTGGAGTTGAGGTCAATTGAATCAATCTTGGCATTTTATACTGCCAATTTGAGCGACTTTTTGATGTTATTGAACTTTACCAAAAGGTTTCTGCATCAGACCAGGAAGGTCCAGAAACTAGGATATACGAACTCATCCTCAAAAATCCGCCTGACCTGCTCCAACACGAACTTTTCCACCTTGCCAACATTTTTGAGAACTTGTTTCCCGTTCTCTCTCTGGCCAATCTCGCTCTCGACTTTAATCTCATGCAAAAGGCCACCCATCTTCATGCCGCTTGGATGGCGTTCTTCAGTCCCTTCAGCACCAATTGCAGCATGTGCATCCTCTGGTGACAAAAAACAGAAATGTGCCCTCTTCCTGATATACGCTAGGACGGCTACTCCGTCAAACGACAATCCAGTAATGTTCAGCTTGACCGGTATGCCCACGAAGCTCGGCATTGGATAATCTAGTAGAATTTCGGCTGTGAGGGAAAGCCTCACATCACCAGAATATCGCACACGGAAGACGGTTTGTAGGTCTTCGACTCGAGGTTCTCGGAACCGTCGTGGAGGCGACGATAGTTCTTCCTCTGCCGTGTCTTCCAGTACGCCATCTCGCGTCTGAGGTCTGGTAGTGACAGCCGACGTAGCTAATGTAGATACGCTCTCTCGTTCACGCAAAGCTTGATGCTTGGCTGAGTCTGCAGTTGGAGGTGCAGACAGCGAGCTTCCGCTGACTGTGTGGCGGTGTCCTCTTTCATTTGAAGAGGGCAAGTTTAAGTAATCTAGCCAACCGTTAGGTAGATGTGCCCCTGCTACTGCAGCTAGAGGAGTTTGTGTTCCAGACAAGCCCGTAGCTAGTTGGGAGTGAAAATAGTTCAGATTCGACGTTCCACCAGGAATTCCTGGTGTGTTGACGCCCAGAAACGGGCTGCCTATATCGCCTTGACTCTGCATTGGCCGCTTGCCTGGAAGCCGTGTATCGATATGTGGAGGAAGATGTGTGATTTGGGACGGCCCATTCGTCCTCTCAACTCTATCCATCCTTCGTCGTTCTCGCAAACTTTCTTGCTGGGCTGTTTTAGGTTTCCAGCCGTCGACATCATCGCCCTCGTCCCCATATTCTCCATAGTCATACACAGTCTCTTCGTAGAAGTCGGGTAGAGGGTCACAGATATCCTTGATCTCCACTTCAGGCGCTATGGAGCCAAACTCGAAGGCGTGAACCTTGACGCCTTTGATGAACCGAGGCAGTGTTACAGTCTGGAATTTTTCGTGCACGAAATCACGTATCTTCTCGGCCAACGCGATGCCATCAGGTCCAGTGGTCAGAGTCTCCCAGTTGAGGTCGATGGACATCTGAGCTCTTGGCAGGAATCACGAGATCCTGAAGCTGGAGAACCATGAGAGGTCAAGAACTCAAGGCTGCTCCTGGAAATGCTAATAGCAGGAAGAAGTTCCGAGGTCGTGTCAATAATTAAACTCGCGATGATCGTCGTCGACGATTCTTGAAAGAAGGCTTGTCGTTCAGGCTCTGGCGTTAGCAGGTCTAGTTCCAATGTAAAAGCGGCACCGATCGAACCACTACTCGAGTAAAGCGGCATGGGCATCAGACATACGTCGACTTCCTCCTCCCCTCTCCTTAGGCAACGACTTCCAGGTAAGACTTTCACAACACTCGAGGATCCTTCCATGCCATAGACCCTGATGGTCAGCTGAAGCACAGCTCTTTTTGCCATGACTTTTTCCACCTACAGAATTTTCTAACTGTTGGTCAGCAGCCACCCGGCCAAAAATCGAGCGAGTCTGTTGGTTGCAAGAACTTGACGTGTATCGTCCGAGATTCGCACGACGCGCATGGTGGCTGCTGTCAAGCATGATCCTGTTGTTGGGGTGTACCGATCCTGAAAGTTGTCGCCTTCATCAATGCCCACAAGCCATACGTTATCCTTATTTGTCACGTCAGGTGGTGGGCGGCAAGATCCAGATTCTTGAGCCTGCTGTACTTTTTCCAAGTGGATGGCAGGCATCTGGGCGCTTCGGCGCCTCTGCCGCTCGGTGGCAAGGGTATCCTGCAGCCACGCTCCCGTTTTTATCACTCTCTGCAGTTTCTGCACGACACAAGCACTACATATATTGAATGATGGAGGCGTTTGTGAAAGCTTACTGGCTCTACCTGCGGCTACGGACCGTCTCCCTCTCCGCTGTCAAAGCTGCAGCCGCACATCATCTAGAGTTGAATCTTGTACAGATGGTATCCACGCTCCTCAGCCAAGTTCTAGCGGATTCAAACAGATATGGCGCTTGGCTACTCCTACGAAACCCACACGAGCTTCGAGGATCAGCAACTGCCTCTTTTGACATAACCGGTTTATTGCCTGACCTCACCGGCTCATCTTTTTCGCCGAGCCAGTAGTTATTTGCCGGAGGGACTCGAGCCGTCTATCTCACGAGGCCCCAACACCATCTCCTCCTTCCACTAATCACCCTCTTACCACCTAGTGTGGCTGCAACTCGAGAAGAATGGTGCAAAATCACTGCATGTGATGATAGAACATGCTCAGTCTTTAGCCATACCCCCTGTCTATCTGCAGACAAAGTTGAAATGGGAAAGATCCCCTTGAAAACCAACACAACCCCCCTCTCATATGCAGCCTCAATCACATGATCTTTGCGAGATGCATGCAGTAGCAAGGGTCTCAGCCCCTAAGATCCAACCCGCAATGATATCTTCTGGAGCGTTGTCTTCCTCCTTAAAACTGATTCCAAATTGCCAACATTATAGCGCTTTGTTGTTGGTAAGGCATCTCACCAAGTATTACCCGCAGCATGCCTGATGGTGTGCGGCCCAGATGCAGAGCGGGTGTCCCCGTCCTGATGCTGCACTCCTACGGCACCTCAACAAATATCGAGGGGGCCGCAAACCGGGCCCATCTGCACGCCGCCACTCCTGACCAACTTCGTCAAAAGCAGTCATGCTGGATTCCTTCGACGATCCTTGTCAATTGCTTGGGGAAATGTTGATGTGGTGTCTAGGCATGTTGGATGTTGGTGCCCAAAGGTGCAGATGAGCTTCAAGCAGGCAGAATCCATTGCTCAGGATACGAGGGAAATTTCTAAGCTGCGCAGCTTCGCCTTCCGGTCACAAAATACGCCCAGGTTGTGCCGCGATGCGATATTGACCTCGCTGATATTCTGACTGAGTTTAGGACGAATGCTAGGCCAGAGCAGCTACCCACCCCCCTGAACAGCTGCTCTGAACGTAACCCCCTAACCCCAGAACTCCAAGACACGCCGTATGCCTACAGCAGTCGTATGGCAAGCGCTCCACCACAGCGAGCCCCAACCGTGTGTGGATTCCTAAATTTTCCTCGCCATTAACTCCTGCAAATGCTCAAGGCAACGCCATATCCAGAATCATCCCTAGATGCGAGCGGAACCCCCTCCCTAGGATGATCTCATCGAAGGCCGTTGTCAATGTGAATCTAGAATCTAATTAAAATCGTGTTCATGCTTTGCAGCTAGGGCATACTGCCTGTGAGGGACTACACACAGTTCTCACATTCAGTGTCATAATAGGTGGTCTTCTCGACGATGCGACAATTCCGGTATTTGTCTGCCAGCTTTCTCGCGCAAATCACAACCGGAGTCGCGAAGGAATGCCCGCAAGCATATTGGGAGATATATCTGGTGCACATGTTGTTGATAGCGGCCACAAGGTGGTTGGATTTGGAAGAATAGCAAGGTCCGAGCTTCTCGAGTTTGGACGACTTTCGGTCGAGCTGAGACTTAATAATTGTTACCAACTAGACAGATACTAAAGGTTGAGACAACCGGGACTCTGCTGACGTAGAATTGGGGGTATAATATTCGACATACTTTAAAGTAGTTCACCTAGGGTGTGAAACCTGCGTTCGGTGGAGGCAGATCTTGGAATTCTTGAGGATGAAGTATCGAAGCCGCAACGAATGTTACAATATTGAATTCCAAGTGGTCGAACGTCCAGTTTTCGCGTCGGCAAGTTGCTTTATAGCCCGTCACACCATCCCGAATATACGGTTCAGTCTAATCAGTTAAATTGAGATGTTGTTGTTTGCCATCCCTCGTGGGCTGTAGCAACACTGCGACGACGGTCCAAAGCAGATATGCCTGCCTGCGTGCGGCCTTGTTGGTCGTTTGTTATCCGGAGCGATGTGATGAGTTGAGTTGGAATTTTACTTGCAGCCATAGAAGTATCATCCCAGGCTCTCTCAGAGTACCAACAAGTACCCGTCTTCCGGAGCAAGACCGTTGGCTGAAAGCAAGATCATTGAGGATCACATAGCGGTAGGGCAGGCAAGGAACATCCTCAATGCTGACAAGGTTTTGCAGCGCGCCATTGCGAAGGCTCACATGGACAACCAGAGATTGGCCTGCAAAGGGAGATGGATGAGGAGTGGCCCACCGGAGGCCGCAACGCAAGGTTGCAAGGAGCCAAGGCCTAAAAGGCCAACCTCTAAAGAGGCAAGCCCACGCTCTGGCTTGCCCCACTGTTGCGCGTAAGATACAGCAGGCCTGGTCGCTTCGATATTAGCTTCGAGGGCCCGTACAGGGTATCAGCGCAAATGTGCGACGGCATCGTGTCGAGGCCAATCAATGGCGACAATCCGATTCGAGGTCGCGGCTCACAGCATGGCCGCCAACGGGGGTGCCATGCGCCAAGACGGGGCTCTCGATCTCGAAATGAACATTCTTTTTGCAAGATCTGCTTGCCCAAGGCCTCTGTGCGAGCTTCTCGAAGGTGCAGAACTGGTGCTCTAGAAGACGGCGCAGAGCTGGGCGCCGCGAGCAGAGAGCAGGGCCGAAGGCGTGCGGGACCCTGGGAGCCTCTGTTCGGCAGACAGCTGCCCTCGAGGTGATTTGCGTCAGCCGTGAGGCGCTGGTCTGCCGTTGAGCTACGACCTACATACGCCCCCAACCTCACGGTCCAACCTTCGCCAAGGTCGACTGCCGTCCCAATTGGAGCCCTTCAGGACCTATCACTCACCAACACTTGCAACTGCTCGCCGTCCAACATCCTCCGTTCGTACCACACTGCCTCACAACTGGAGCATTCAGCCTGCGCGGCCGGCCGGACATTAATCTGCGTCTTTTGACGGTGCGCACTAATTGGCGCAGCTGCGCTCCCTGCAATGCGCTTCCGCGGCAGCAGCAGTGCGAGTTGCAGCAGCACTTGGATGTTTCGATATCTTGCAGCTGGGCAGCTTGCCAGCTCCAAGTTTGTCAAGGAATCAGGCCTTATCGTTGGCCCATCTCCACACAACGGACAACACAGACTTTACCCAAGCGGCCTGGCCACAGCACGGATTAATCCATCCCCCAAATGCTCGCGCCACCGAGACCCCAGAAACGGCCGTTTTCGACGAGTAGGGGGCCTAGCGAATGCGGCCCTTCTGTCACCTTTGTGAACACCCGCATGAACTATTCGAAGTGTGACAAGATTGACCGATCGACAACAGCCGCCCCGTTGCCCGAAGCAGCTCATCCCCACTCGGTCCACGTCGAAATACCGGATTACATAGTATGAGTCAAGCCTCTACCGGTATTTTACGAGGATGGCAAAGACCTCATATGAAAGTCGAGAAATTCGAGTATTGGCCCGCATTCCCGCTTCCCCCCACCCACACTAAGACATCCCTCGCCCCATGTGGTGCCGTCAAGGGTTTGTAACGGCCTCATCTCGAACCTTGAACCTCCACGGTTCGTGACAGAAATTTCGAACAATCTTAAGAAATTTCCGTGCGGAGGCACAAGACCTCTCAAATCTGCGGGACCCCGACGTCAAGCTATTTCTGGCAGCGGATAGCTGCAAAGACGTCAGCTGCAGCATCTGAGGACTCAGGATTGAGCATCCACCAAACAAAATTTAAGCCGGAGGCAAAAATTGCAAATTACGAATGCCAATCAGCGGGCAAAGGCAGCCGGAATTTTCTGCTGGAGGGTCGACGATCCCTCAATCACCATCCATTATCGATAAGGGGAATGTGATGGGGAAGGCCCGGCCGCCAGCGGTGGTTAGCAGCCAGCTAGTCTAGACTAGCGAATTGCAGCGGCACAATAAGCGCCATTCGAGATCCCCAAGACAGGGGGGCAGAGGCAGACTGCTCGCTTCCCCCTGCTGCGCACTGACGCGTTAAGATCGGGGTGCGCAAGACGATGGCGAGATGTCGGGGGTGACCCATTGGGAAGCCGACGACTCAACAGATCGTACTTCGTACAGTACACAGGCTGCACCACACAAGCAGGCAATGTAACGTATTGCATGTCATTTAGTCTTTCATACCGTACTGTATAGCATCTCAAACACGAGGCGCTCCTTGATCCTAGTCTGCGAGCCCCATAGTGATCCGGACTCCGAGGGGGCGTCGACTTCGGAGATGGATCATGCTTGGAGGCTGGAGCTCTTGGACATCACTTGAACTCATTTCGAACCCGAGACCCTCACCGAGTCGCCGACCAACGCACAAGCGGGTCCCGAGTCCGAATCTGAACAACGCCTTCACTCGCACGGATCTCAATGGCAAGATGAAGGGAGAAAGGCAAGTGTTCCTGGCGCGTAAGACGACCTGCATATCCGGATCAAAGCTGCAGCTAGCTTGACACGATGCAACTGTAACGATCCCTCTTTTCGTGCATAGTTCTCAGCCCAGATCTACTCTACTCTATGTATCTACGCATTTGAGTGCTCTCAAAAGGGCGATAGTCCTCCACGATCTCCAGGAAAGATTCTGCTTCGTGGGGTTCTTCGAGTTATCGGACCGACATCTCATGCAGATGCAAAGCCATCCCGTGCATGAAACCGCTTTGATATGTACGGTATTTATAGGGGCGTACCCCTTCAAAAAAAACCAGCATCTCTCCAGACGCACTGTTGCTGAAGCCACCGGTCAAATAGCTGCGAGGTCCGTGTCAATTTTCAGGTCACGTGGCGTACCACTTACCTAGGTACTGCCTTATCACATTAACGCTCAACGTCCACACCAACCAATTCTTGGTGTAAAAGGCTCTAGAGCCCAACACAGTTTCTCAGGCAGCAAAAGGGTCTATTTGCAGCAGTCCGGCATGACTCTACGGGTTTCAATGCCCGTTCCAGCTGCTGTTGCGGGACAACCAGCTCATCAACGCATACGATCTGGTCTCTATTTGGCCAACATATCCAGACACAACATGTCCTTCCTCGGAGCCTAAATTGTCCAATCGCGACAAGTGATGATGGAACTCCTCGAGTTGACAACCGGTTCCTACCGACTAGAAGTACCTCGGCACTCCATACTATTGGCGCCTAGCTCATGATGCGGGAGCTTGAGCTCGGCACTCCTCACTTACCCCAGATTTGCGGGAGAACTACAGTAACGTTTCACGACATCATCAACTGGGAATGGGTGCTTCGTGGCGTTGTGGACCGGCCTGATGTGCAAGACACTTGCTCGGCTTCCTCCGAAACATGAGAGATTAGAGCTCTTCTCCACTGTACAGTACTGGTACAGTAGGACTGCGCCCGGAGCCGCTTGACTCGGACGCAGTATCATGACTTTATCACGCGAACAGCTGATGATCTGCTTCGCATTCTGAGTGGCTTTGCGCTGAGGCCAGCCACAGGATGTGGTGATTTGTTTTCGAGCTACCTACCGCGGCTAGAAGTGGCCACAATCGGGACTGGTGCTGCATGGTCAGGCGAGGGGGCTTTTGTCGTGGGAGTCCACCCTCAAGAGCTTCCGACTTATATTCTTGCCCTGAGGGGTCTCGACCAATTGTGGGAAGTGCCGGACCGTCGCCCGGGAACAAGCGCTGCCTTGACAGGGCTGCTGTTATCGTGCCTAAACTTCCATTACCCCATTGGGAATAATATAGCTTCAACCTCGTCATTCTCATTGTTCCTCTTCATGATATATGCATCTGATTTCTCTTTCTTTGTTGTTTGTTCGCAGCAAACTTTTGATTCTCAATCAAAGATTTTCCATTACGATTACCAATTCCTTGCGTTTTCGCCCATCAGCCGACCCTATCCCTCTCACACGTGCATAGCGCTGCATATTCTGGGCGCTCACCCACCAAACGCTACCTCTTACGCCAAAGCCCCCCCCCCCCCCACGACACCATATTTTTTTTACGAGAGCGCCTTGAAAATCTAGGATAAAAGGGCTGCTCACCCAACTCTCTTTCATCGTATTTTCCAACTTCCGACCAAGTTTCCATTCCTGCGAGCCTCTTCCGCGACCCGAATCCTTTGTCCGCCCATCCTGCAAAGACCCACATACAATCTATCTCTCCAGGCAACACTTTTCTTAGCCCATCCATCCCACAAAAGCATCAATGTCCGGCCAACCAACCCGCGAGGAGCTTCTCTCCATGGCCTTCATGGGCCAGGAAAACTTCATCCCCGCCGCTGAGGAGCAGCGACCAGCTCGATTTCTCTCTCTCGCTCCCACAACCAGCGCCTCGTACCCTTCCACCCCCGCAATGAAGTCCCCTGCACCGCAGTCTCCAGTTCAGGCTCCTACAGACTCTCCCAACAACACCATGGCCGAACGAACTTCAGCCAGGGCTCTCAATGCTACATCAACTATGCCAAGCGCGGCAGTTATTGACGAAGCTTTGAAGACGAGACGGAGCTCGAGCTTGAGCAGTGAGGGGAGCACTCAGAAGCGGCGATTCCTTAAGCTGGGTCCTGTTCACTTCGGAGAGGGCGGTGGTAATAATGACTGGAGCGAGGAGGCGCTCGATGAGTAAATCACATGAAATGCTATTTTAGGTAATGGACCATGCACGGGATTTGGGAATAGAGGGCGTTGGGATGTCATCGAAGTCGTCGCCGCAGGACTGGGCTTCTTG
>Ga0302325_10031378_pt1 | contig 10935 bp, 12 predicted proteins | sample Palsa_T0_2_FD_201948 | JGI IMG/M metagenome (GOLD analysis project Ga0302325, IMG submission 201948) | Peat permafrost microbial communities from Stordalen Mire near Abisko, Sweden - Palsa_T0_2 | ecosystem: Environmental > Terrestrial > Soil > Palsa > Peat permafrost | place: Sweden: Abisko... | reverse complement strand
ATTCAATGTATACGAAATCCGTGTTTCTAAACATAAAAGCTCCTTCGGGAATTAAATGATGTGAAAACTTCCGCATGGAATGGTCAGTAAGAATGATGGTACGTGGCTAGGCCAGTGGGAGAGAAGAGAAACGCTAGGACACCATGCTTCGAGTGAAAGTGATGAACAAAAGAGGTGCAAAAACAGCAAGCTTGGTACTGAAACCCAATCGTAACCTGGTCGCTCGACCAACACAGCAAGTTGTTCACCAGCGTTTAGTTAGCAAGTCTTGATGGTTACTTAAACATCATCGCGAGAAGAACCAAGCAGTTTTTTCCACCGAGCACCTCAACTAACACCCCGACTCCGGATTTTCCCTATCTTCTCACTCTCCCTTCCCCCCATTCTCATAAGCTCTCCCACACCAAAGCCCCAAAAGTAAGCACCCCACAAACACCCTCAAAAATTGCAACATTAGTCCACGGTCCGGCGTGCCCCCAAAACACAGGAACAGCCATCGCGCGCCCAACAACCGTCATCCACATCGTGACTCGATCACCTCTCCATGCCGCATTGATGTAGAACGCACTATTCATTCATGACTTCAGCGCGGGCCTAAAATGAAAAGGGAGAAGATGGAAACGCGGGAAAGCGCGAATGAGAGAAGACGCAAACGGGAACGCAGGAAATGGGAGGCATAAACGCACCCAATAGTAACAGAAGCAAGAGCAATTGAATAGACCGCGGGAATCGACGTGATCTGCAAATTCTTGAGGTTCATTGAAGTTGCTGAGGGGAAGAGCAGGCTTGCGGCGCCGTTGAGGAGACTGAAGAGGCCTTGCAGGACGATGAGGGTTGAGGAGAGAGGCGGCATGGTTTTTGTTTGTATGAAGAGGGGGGTAGAGGTAGAGTGGAGGAAGGAAGAAAGTGAGAAGAGGAAGGAAAATAGAGATGAGGATTAGTGATTGAAGACCCGAATTTTTCCGCCCCGAGAATTACCCAGTGTGCAGTCTGTAGGTTACTATGAGAGGGGAATGGGAATTGCCTTGCAATCCCAATGCAAAAAACAAAGAGACAAGTGGCCGCGGATTAAAGATCCGGGAAGAGTTGCATAGCAATTTGATAATCCGTCCTTCAACGCCATCTAGCCTGGGTATCATGACTCCGAACAACAAATCAAAACTGCCTCCTCCCCCCCCAAATGCTACCTCAACTCTGGCTCGCCCATCCAATCTGGTTCTATCACCCATCCCCTTTCCAACCCATTGGTGTCTGCTCTCACAATAACCTTGCTCTTCTCAGTCTCTTCTTCTTCCCCTAGACTTAAGTTCCCAAGCATACCTCTCACCCTCTCGTCCCTGGCGTAAACCTTCAACCCTCGCACATGTGTGTCCTTTCCATTTTGATGATTTTCGACGACTTTGACTTGCACCAAGAATGCTCTAAGAGTCTTCCCGTCTTCGCCACCCCCAACATGATCTAACGGGACATCGATCCAGCCTTTTGGTTGTGCGAATTCGAGGGCAGAGAAGGGAATTAGGTCATGATAGCCAGTGCCGGCCAGGAGAGTGATTCGGGTTGGAGTGTAGGATTCGTCCGCTTCGAAGTCGAGGAAGATTCGGATGGAGACAATTGAGACAAGGCGTGAGAAATGAATGTTCAGATGATGTGGTTGAGGGCCGTCGGATCTGCCATGATATTGAATCAGTGGTCTGATGATCTTGAGAGAGATTTTCGCACGACTCACTGCCAAAAGAGTCCCGTATCATCGTCCCTCAGTGCCTCTACACCACAACAAGGCTTACAGCTGCTGACAGTCCAGCTCGCCAAGTTCCCAATCTCTTTCAATCCCAAAGCTGATGGGTCGAAGGGCGTGTCGATGTCCATGGGCACTGCGCGGCGACGAAACAAGCCGTTAGCAATCTGCACCACGCCGCGGATAATAGCCTCTCGATTCTGTGCAATGCGGACTTGAGGAATTGGACCACGGATTGCGCGCTCCAGGGCTCGGGTGGCAGCTTGTGCCCCTTGGATATTGAGCCCCGCAAGGGGATTGGCATCCATTTCGAAGAGATATGGTGAGGATATTGATGTGAGGGAGGAGTTGGAGAAAGACAAACACACCTTCTTCGATCCCGCCTTCTTCCTCGTCTTCTCCGTCGTTTCCATCTTCGTCAATGTTGCTGCCTTCATCTTCATCGGCGCCTTCCTCATCATCATCTGCGTCTGCATCGTCATCCTCCAATTCTCCTTCCGCGCCTTCGTCTGCAAGCAAAGTTATGGGTGTCTGGGTTGATGGTGTGGCATTGTTGGACGCATCATACGGGACCGCATTTCGTGATCTCCTGAATCTGAAATGGGCAAAGGAAGAAGTAGAAGGGGGTGTCGGTGTCGGTGTCGGTGTCATTTTGCAGAGGGGGAGAGAGAGAGAGAATTTCTGGTGCTTTGGGGAGACGCGACTGGAGCTCAGGGTAAACGAGCGAAATGTTGAGGCCTGAAATTTGAGGCTGCTAGCGGGGTCAATCTGGGCGACTCGGATGCTGCTGGAGAAGTCGAAACAGCTTTCGAAGCCTTTAGTTCTTTATAACATCTGCTTATTTAGAACTCACTCCAACGCTCTGATCGCTATCACATGCGGCCGCTAAAGGTTGTAGGTCAAGGAAAGCGGAATCAGAGTGCGTAGTGTGTCAAGCTGAGTATACCGTCATCTATTCTGAATATGGAGCGTGCGCCGTGCTTCCGCAAACTGAAAACTTGCATTATTATACTTTCTTCCATCTGTGCATGTGACCGCACAAGCCCCTGCAGCAAGGGACAATGAATAGCATCCCCAGACCTTGAATCCTCTGGTCCCTTTGACCACCTTCTGCTCCATATCGAAGGTGTCCCCTTGGCCCTCCATTGCCGGAACCCTAGGCATATGCCGAGCAAAGACGATGACTATCCTGCAGATAGATCTCTTCTCCAAACTGCCAATCCCTTCCAGCTTTACATTGATAGATTCTGAGGCTACAGATACCGTACCGCACCATCCCGAGCCATCCACATAACAAGATGCGATTACCATCCGCCATTTCCGTGGCATGCATTCAGATTGGCTGCACATGGATGACTCGACTATGTTTCCAGAATTTGGGTTCACTGTGCGTGGGGACGGACCAATACCGGCTTCGACGGAGAAACGAGCCCTGGTGACGTTGACCTCTCTCTGATTTGAGATCCTGTAAGACGTACTGTACAGTAATACTGTAAGGTTATAACTACCACGACCACCCTTAATGCGTGACAAGTCCTACCACCAGACTTTCAACGCCAGGAAATTAAAGTTTCGTGTCCTTCTCAACATTCCTCGGAGACTACAAAGTTCACCAACCTGCGAACCAATTTAACGAGTTCACTCGATTTCTGCTTCAATTTAATCTGAGCCACTTGACAATTTCCCTAGTCAGCAACCTCCAGCATTGGGCCGAACGAGAGACCAAATACCACCAAGCCAACTCATCGATATCTCTGGTTCCCGCCAAACTTGCGTGCCTCCAATAATCGAGCGCTTCCTTAGGCCTGGATAGATAGAGTTCAAGAAGAAATTACACCGGCTTCTGCACCAATTTATTTTTGGTTACTCTTAATTGCCTTCTAACGTTCTCCTTGACCTCGTGGGAGCATCCGAAATTAGACGACGCACCACCAAAAACTCGAGACTACAACATGGTTCTCAAAAAGTGAGTCTTAGCATTTCCTATCAATCAGAGTATGTTTCACAAGTTAAGAGCGTTCATTTGACGTCTCATTTGGCGGAAGTTGGTCAGATGCTTAACATACGTGAGTCTGAGATGAGGTCGTACCTATGGCTACGCCTATGAAGATTGCTCAACGTTCAGCTTGTGATCCTGTGGTGGATATTATACGAGCAGAGCTTCAGTTCACATTTATGGCTTCCAACATTAAACAAGTCGGTCAAAACTTCTTGCCTCCACCTTTCTTTTGCGCTCGTTTCTTGCAGCATTCTCCTCAAGGATGAACGATATGGACAATCAAACGAGCTCTCTTGCATCTTCACCCCCAAATCTTCACCAGAAACCAGCCCGATCGAACTCTTCCCCCCATCGTCAACGTTTTATCTATTCCACACTGTAGTACTCTAACACACATAGTCAGATGGCGCGCCCGCCGCCAATCCATTCGCGAACTCCGCCGCAACTCCGACGAAACCCACAAAGAGTACCTCAAGCTTTGCGCCCAAGACAAGCAGATCCGGCAGTCGCAGCCGCCGCAATACGAGGATGTTTTACGGGGGAGCGGGGTTTCGATTTTGAGTGAGGAGTCGATGGGGAGTCAGGGGGCGAGTATTACGGGGAAGCCGGCTACGTTGCTCGAGAATCCTAGCCAGAGGATGGGTATGAATGCGAGGTGAAGGTGGAGGTTATTGCCTGGGCGGGAGACCCGAATATAAAATGGCGCCAAAAGGAGGGGTGTGGTCTTCAATAGGATGTGGAGCGTGTGAACCCTGCAGTTGAAGGCATGGTGGAGGGAGTGCGATGACACTGGTAGCGTTATGGCGTTGCCGCAGTTGATGGAAGAGAGAGGGGGTATAGAGTTTCGCGCATCCCAGGTGTTGTAATCTATCTTCCTGGTATGATATGTGTATTTGGACTAGCATTTCTGGCTCTCTAGCCACCTCCTCCGCCATGGAGAGAAAAAGTTGTCTCTGATTCATCCCAAAGACTTCTACCGTCCTTCGTTCATGCGATCTGTACTTCCTGCCACTTTCCTTCGATCATAAAACGTAAACAATTCTGCTTCTCCATAACCTTTTCCCTATGCCGGTTATCCAATGTATTGCCCAACCGTCGATGTATCCTCCTTATTCTATGCCATTCATCTTTCGTTCACTCGTCCTCAGTCCCCATAACCTCTATTGTCCGAAACAAGCACCTCAAACACCTATTTCCACAAATCAGCCAATATCTCCTCCCTTCATTCTTACGATGCAATTGAACTTACACCCAATACCACAAGCAGCAGATCACGAATTGAAGCAAAAAGTGCCCCCACCGTAGACCTCTCAGGTACGGCTCCCTTTCTTCAATCGCAAGGACCAAGAACCATACTTCGACTCCTATGCAGAGCCCCAGGACCGCAAACTTGAGCACGCACACCACGATTGCTCTTGTTTTCTTGTCCGGCAGGCAGCTGCGCCATCGTGATTCTCGTACTTTCAAGGCTGGAGGTGGAGGTGAAGGTGGCGCGTGCGAAACTTGTGTTGTAGCAGCCATGCGCCTATATGATGGCGGTGGAGAAGGGACGCTCAGATTCTAGATGAAGGAAAGTTAGCCCTTGATTCCTTCTCTTGGAACTGTGGAGAGTACGGACCTCGTTCAGCTGCTGGCTTGCTGCTTCGATGGCTCGCTCGACATCCTCCTGCGGTGGCTGTGGCGCTGCTTCCTCAGTGCTCGGTTGCATGGCGGCGGTAGAAGTGATGACTCTGAGGCTATGTAAAGAATATCTGTGCTGATATTTGAGTTTGATGGTGATGTTGTTGGGCAGCGTATCGGAAGATTCGGGGAGGGGTGGTGTTTGGTTGTCAGCTGCTGAGGGTGGAAAGAGCAGCCAGCAAGATCTGGGCTGGAGGAATGAAGTTAGAAAGGAGATACGAATTACGCCTTCCATTCTGAAATAAAATTACGCTAATTGATGATGACTAGGTACGAATTACATTTCATTTTTCTGGTAATAACTACTATTTATACCGTACAATAATTTCGTGCCCTTGCCATGCCGGCAAGCTTAATACTCAACATTGTCCCAGCAAACATACCTACATTACTTCATCTGTCTGTAAGAGCAATCATGCTTGAATGTTCTTCTCTGGGGAGATGTTCCCTGCTTGGACCAGTTCATTCCCTCTCTCTTCATCCTATTCAATAATATCCGTCCTCATCTGGCTCCGAGTCCGACAATCTCATTTCCTTTCGTCTCGCCCACAATTCAGCCTCTCCCACCTCTAAACTTGCCTCTCCCACCTTCTCCTTTGCCTCTAAATCACATATTCCATACTGCTTGGGACTGTCCTTGGGCATCTTAGATGACAGAGCAGGGCAGGCTCCGTGGAGGGTCAAGACGTTTTTCTCCTCGAGCTCGTCGTATGTCTCCGGAAGCGCGGGATTCATCATCCTCTCGAAATACGCAAACTTCTCTCCCTTATGTCTCTCCCTCCTTTAGATCTACTAGCCACTCTGCCTTGGTGATGAGTCCAGACTTAGCAGCTTCCTTCTTCGCGTCCTCGAGTTCCCGTGCCTTCTTCTTCTCTTCCAAGTACTTCTTCTCTGAGTCTGTTGCCAGCTTGGAGTTCAATTTCTCAATTTCCTTCGTGACTGACCCATTTGCTTCGTAACATACAGTGATTCTAACTTTTTTGTCTTAATTCTCTTGGCTCTTCTCCTCAGGCCCTTATGATGCTTCTTGGATTTCTTGGAATTCTTCCTGATTATGACCGCAGTCACCACGTTTGGCAGCTTCGCTGGCTTCCTCTCCTTTGCTCTACCTAGCAGCTCGATATCGATAAGCATGGGAGCGACCTTGATGAGACAGTAGACAGGCTAAACTGAGAGGTTACAAAGGTACCCATCTAGTAAAGAAAGTTACGAATTGGTCTACGAGGGCGAAACCAAACAGCTCCAGGAAACCCCCATGAAAAAAAATTTACTTTAAGGCTGGTAGTCCAAAAGACCCCGTTATGTTTGCAATTCGCCTTTAGGTGTACGAGAGCTTCTTGCCTTCGGGGAGGAGGGTTTGAGGTTGATCGAGTTAGTTGAAATCCGGCGCCGGAGAAACGAAGAAATGCCTGTGACGCCCCTGTTCAACGCATTAGCTCTAATACGACCTAGCACAAGATGAAGAGGGAGAGCTTACAAATTTCCTGTCCTTGAATATCTGTCGTGCGACCCAGATATCGGTAGTATACCTATCCGCAGTAGAGGGCTGCAATCAAACGGTATGGAAAAGCCGAGTTAATTGCTGGCGGGTGATAACCAGGAGTTGTGGCCGTCCAATCCGATAGCCCAGAAATGATTCAGATTACGCCAGAAGCCATTGCCCGTTGAGTCATCAGCATTTGCTTGGTGACAGGTTTAAAGCCAGGCTAAGACCTGGGCTGGAGACGCGTAGAGGCCGGGGTAGCCAAAGTAGAAGTGGACTTTGGAACCGTAAGAGAAGGTCTCCTGGGAGAAGAGAGCAGTTGAATGCTCTGGAATTGCATGGATTGTTTGTGAATGCAGCAAGATTCGGGGTGTGGCAACAAAGTTGGTTGTTGGAGTTAAAGAAATCTCGAGATCGGGGAAGGCTTTGGCTGCCAAGGAGAACTAAATGGCGACTGTATTTTTCTCTATACGCGCTGCGCTCTCTGATTTTGCAAGCCTTTCTGGAATTTAGCACTAATCTCTTTGAAATTGCTCTATTGGTTTGCATGTCATATTTGTTGTTTGCTAGAAGCCAAGAAGTCACGCATGAAGTCAAAGCAGTCATTCTGTCATCCATTTTCATTAACTTTTCGCCTTCTGCCTACAGCCATTTTGCTATAGACTATGAATTTCCCCCCACTGCATTGCATGCATGAATCTCATGAATCGTAAACAAACACAACATCCCAATTTCTCACTGTGATATCCTGCTTTGTCGTCCAAGAGTCCAACGCGTGATTCATTCAAGAACTGTTGCCATGCATTATGTTTCCCAACTCGCAGATGGCCAGGACAGTGCCGACAATTGCAAGGCCAATGAAAGCAATGCTTGTGCCAACCAACGTGTTGTGGACACCAGGAGATGTGTAACTGCCACCCATAACCATCAAAATAATGCCAAAGGCAATAGCAAACACGACAAAACCAGCTCGGGCGGCCATGCGGATGCGGTTATTCTATGTAGCAATACGAGTTAGCGATTGCATTTGCCATCTGGAGTCTTCACTTGACTTTTGCTTCAAAGATAATTAGCAGCGAGGAGTTAGCCATTGCATTTGCTGTCCGTATGCTTCACTTGGCGGCGTCTCACCGCAGAAATAAAGGGGGTAAGAAACAGAGGACTTACTCTCTTAATAGCTACCTGCTCTTGATTAACTTGAAGTTCCTGCTGGCGCTCCATGTCAAGCAATTCGCGACCTAACCAGCGGCTCATTACATTAAGTGGCTCAGGGCGGTCGGGGAGTGACGGGTATCGCATAGCCGGCTGATGGGTCACAGCAGGGGCGGTAACGTAGTTTGACTGGATAGTTGGAAGCATCGGGGTGATAGTGCATGGGTGAGAGATCTCGGACGCATGTTCGGCCAAGCCGTCAATGGTAGACAGAGTGAGAATGCTGGCAGCATCATCGTGGACCGCAATTGCTTGAGAGAGGTGGACAGGAGCGGGACGGGCAACTTCAGTCGGGACCTTGGCTTGTGAATCACTCCAGCTTGGGTATTTTTCGGGGGCCTCGTAGTGGAAGAGGACTTGGATATTGCGGGGGTTGTTCTCTGGATCCATCGCTGCAAATGCGGCAGAGCTACTAGCTGGATCGGACCCAAGATCAAAGGTAGGTTTTGATGAAGAAGAGTTGTTGACAAGATTGGGGATAGGGGGTGGAGGACGTCGCAGTTGAAGGGGGGAGGGATGAAGGGGGGAGATTGTCTTGCCGGAGCGAGCAAGGGTCGACATCTCGTTCCACTCCATGGAATTGGAATGGGGAATGTCGTCCAGGGGCACGAAACCAGAGTTTCTGCGACCAAGCGGAGATGCAATTGGCATCTTGATGTTGTTTGAATTCTTCTGGTGTTGGTTTGTGGAGAAGTTGAGATCGAAGTTGACGCGAAAGGACGCGAAGGCGAAAACAAGTGTTCCGACTATTCCCCCTATATTAGCGTGCGTGATTGACGACCAAGAGTTAATCTGTCCTCCTCGATAAGGGCAACAGTTAATTAGCCCTCGCCGATAAGACATCTCGAGAAATAGAAGAGGAGTAGATTTCTTTTCCAGATTAATATTCGCTCATCACAGTTTTGGGCTTTGCCCCTGATACTTGGGAGAAAGTGGACTTGAACACAGTATGTATGACTAGAAGTGATTTGTATTTTGTTTCTGTAACTCGATTTATGTATCGTACTAGGAAGGCTACAGAGGTGGCTTCAGTCTGAAATAGAGTACATCAAAGACAGAGAGAAGAATCTGTCAAGACCTCAAAGTCTACAGTAAAGAAGGATGTCGTTCCATATTTTTACTAGTGTCCATCCTCTACTTTCCTCCGTCCCCGATTGAAGAGCATCCATCCTCTCAGAAAAAACGATTTCATCCCCTCCGTTGTTTGAGCAGCATCATCCAGCTACCAACAGCCATGGCGCCGAAGAACACACTGAACCAAAGACGATTTTGACGAGGGATCAATTGCGGGAGAGATTGACCTGGAAGATATTGGCTTGGAATAGTAGCAAGAGCCGCTGCATCTCGAATGTGTCGTTCCTGTAAATATGTAGACCCTTAGTATAGCCCAAGATTGGAAACAAGAAAGAGAGAGAAATCACTGGATTGCATTACTTACTGCAATGAGCTTCTCCTCTATTTCCACTTCAATCGTCTTGGCTCGCTGAATGTCAGCCGCAATAGCAGCCGCAACACCCTCAGGGAAGAGCATGTTCAGATGCAACTCCACCGCCTTTTCTGTCAACTCTCGGATGGAAAACCCATTTAGGCGAAGGAACTTGAGTCTTTTCATATCGATGGAGTGGAGACTAGATCCGGGCAGCTCGGCGCTGGTGTTCAATGCTTTGTGCGTGCCCGCCGTAGTGCCCACGAACCAGCACTTGATCCAGTCCCTAACGACTTGATCGGAGGCTGTTGGGGCGGGGATGTGGTGTATGAAGAAATCGTGCAGGGAGATGGCCGTTTCGTCGCATTCAGCTTCGGCTTGGTTTGCAAAGGAATTCTCCGTGAATGCAGACATGTCGAATTGGACACCTCTAGGTGTTCTACTGTTGCTGGTAAATTGTAGAGAAAGCCCACTCACCGAGTAGTCTGGGAAATGAGTTTTGTAATCTGCAGCACTGAGGTATTCTATTGGAAATGTGCTGCGGGAAGCCATGTGTTTGGATTGGAGAGTTGACGAGACGAATTCTGGTCGATGGTCGAGTTTAGAACTTCTTTTGGGCTTCGCTATATTCACCCACGTGACGTTCCGACAATAAATATTTTCAAATATTCCGATGAATTTAGTTCCTTGTGATTTTTAACTTTCGTCGATTAGTGTTTGATTCTGGGCGATTACACTTCAGCACTTTGCTAACAATTCGAAATTGGTTAGGATCTACACATCTAATCGCAGATCTAGAGCAATTTATAGTAGTTAGATCATATTTGAATACTTTCTACAAATAAATCGAAGAGAATTAATCGGAGAATGGGATCCAACAAGCATCGTGGGAGTCGAGGAGGCCAGCAAATTTTCTGCAAGATGCCATTAGGCAAAAGCAAGTCAACAATCCCAACTCCGAAGTTTCAGTGCATCTTACTCAACGTAATTATCAATGTGCCCTGATTTGTGCGTCTCTTGTCCAGTGATCGACCATTGATAATGTGGTGATGTGCAAAGAAGGTTGACGCTTCTCCTATTTTAAGCGATCACGTGCTCCAAACAAAGCTATCTACCTAGGCAGGTAAGAAGCCCAACCCCGAATATCACCATGTCTCCCAAGTCAATTCTGGGTACAAAAAGGCGTGTGTTCTGCAAGATTTAGTCCTAATACAATGAAATTCTGTTGTTATAACCCCAACAATGGGGATCAAACCCTTGTTACCCTTCTGCCCTCTGAAAAGCCTGCGTTTGCGAAATTGCGACTGGCTCCAGCAACGCTCGACTCGTCATCCAAGTTCCAACTCCACTGGTTCTCGCCGTACATTTAAGTCCCACCATCCAGATGTCCTCCAAAACCA
>Ga0302325_10031376_pt1 | contig 10935 bp, 12 predicted proteins | sample Palsa_T0_2_FD_201948 | JGI IMG/M metagenome (GOLD analysis project Ga0302325, IMG submission 201948) | Peat permafrost microbial communities from Stordalen Mire near Abisko, Sweden - Palsa_T0_2 | ecosystem: Environmental > Terrestrial > Soil > Palsa > Peat permafrost | place: Sweden: Abisko... | reverse complement strand
GCCTGATCGAGCGCATCCCTGCGCCCTCGGGAGATCCGGCCGCGCCGCCCCGGGCGCTCATCTTCGACTCCTCCTACGACCAGTACAAGGGTGTCGTCGCCTTCGTCCGGGTTGTTGACGGTACCCTCGGCCCGCGCGAGGCTCTTCGCACGATGGCACTCGGGACCCGCTTCGAGGCGCAGGAGATCGGGGCGATGTCGCCTGTGATGACGCCGCTCGCCGCGCTCGGTGCCGGCGAGGTTGGCTACGTGGTCACGGGGCTCAAGGCGGTCTCGGAGCTGCGCGTCGGCGACACGTTGACCTCGGATCGAACGCCCGCCTCGGCGGCGCTCCCCGGCTACAAGGACGTCAAGCCGATGGTGTTCGCCGGTCTCTTCCCCACCGACTCCGACGCCTACCCCGAGCTCCGGGACGCGCTCGAGAAGCTCAAGTTGAACGACGCGGCGCTCTTCTACGAACCCGAGACCTCCCAGGCGCTCGGGTTCGGGTTTCGCTGCGGCTTCCTCGGCCTCCTCCACATGGAGATCGTGCGCGAGCGGCTCGAGCGCGAGTTCGACCTCGACCTGCTTGTGACCGCGCCGAACGTCGCCTACCGCGTCCGTCCGCCCAACTCGAGTGAGTGGGTCGAGGTGCACACGCCCTCCGATATGCCCGACGCCGTCGAGGAGGTCGAGGAGCCCTACATCAGGGCGCAGGTGATCGTCCCCAAGGAGTTCGTCGGCACCGTGATCGAGCTCTGCAACCAGCGGCGCGGCCAGTTCGACCACCTGGAGTACCTCTCGGAGGAGCGCGCCCTCCTCACCCACGAGCTGCCGCTGGCCGAGATCGTGCTCGACTTCTACGACGCGCTCAAGTCGCGCACACGCGGGTATGCGAGCTTCGACTACGACTACATCGGCTTCCGCCCAGGCTCGCTCGCGCGGGTCGACATCCTGGTCGGCGGTGAGCCAGTCGACGCGCTCTCGCTGATCGCGCACCGCGACTTCGCCTACGACCGCGGGCGCGCACTGGTCGAGCGGCTGCGCAAGGAGATTCCCCGCCAGATGTTCGACGTCGCGATCCAGGCCGCGATCGGTTCGCGCGTGATCGCGCGCGAGACGGTGAAGGCGAGGCGCAAGGACGTGACCGCCAAGTGCTACGGCGGCGATATCTCGCGCAAGCGCAAGCTGCTCGAGAAGCAGAAGGAAGGCAAGAAGCGGATGAAGCGGGTCGGTGGGGTGGAGGTGCCCCAGGAGGCCTTCCTCGCGGTGCTCAACCTGAACGAGGGCGGCGCGAGGAAGTGAGCGCCGCCCACCTCTACGTCCATCTGCCCTTCTGCGCTCATCGCTGCGGGTACTGCGACTTCGTCACCGTCGTGGGCCGCAGCTCCCAGCACGAGGCCTACACCGAGGCGCTCCTCGCCGAGCTCTCCCTCGAGCATGCCGAGCTCGCCCCGGAGCTCGAGACGATCTTCCTCGGCGGCGGGACGCCGAGCCTCACCCGGCCAAGCGCACTCGAGCGCCTGCTCCGGGGGCTCCCCGGCGCCGACGAGGTGACCGTCGAGGCGAACCCGGAGACGGTGACCGCGGAGCTCGCCCGACTGCTGGCGCGCGGCGGTGTCACCCGTATCTCCCTCGGTGTCCAGAGCTTCCAGCGCCCGCTCCTCGACGTCCTCGACCGACTCGCAGGTCCCGAGGATGCGCGGCGCGCCTTCGGTCTCCTGCGCGAGGCCGGGTTCGAGAACATCTCGCTCGATCTGATCTACGGCATCCCGGGCGAGACCCGCGAGGAGCTCGAGCGCGACCTCGCCGAGGCCCTCTCCCTCGAGCCCGAGCACATCTCGGCCTACGAGCTCGAGGCCAAGCCGGGGACGCGCTTCACCCGCAGCCACGGCGTCGCGCTCGAGGCGCAGGCCGAGGCGATGGAGTGCTACATCGAGCTCGTCGTCGAGACGCTCACCGGCGCGGGGTACCGCTGGTATGAGACGGCGAATTTCTGCCGGCGCGAGGAAGACGCGTCCGGCCGCGATCTGCGCTCCCGCCACAACCTCGACGTCTGGCTCGGCCACGACTACCTCGGGCTGGGCGTCGGTGCGGTGAGCACGGTCGGCGAGCGCCGCTGGAAGAACGCCCCCTCGCTCGGGCGCTACACTGCCGCACTCGCCCTCGGGTCGCGGCCCCAGCGCGAGCGCGAGGAGCTCACACCCGAGCTGCGGGAGACCGAGCGGATCATGCTCGGGCTTCGCCTCGACGAGCCGCTCGCGCTCGGCGAGGTCGCCGGGGCGCTCGACGAGGGCGCGCTCGCCCGGCTCGAGGGGCTCGGGCTTGCGAGGAGGGGTGCCGGCACCCTCGCGCTGACGCCGCGGGGACGCTTTCTCGGCGACGGGGTCACCGCCTCGCTCCTTGCCTGAACCCGTCGCGCCGGCGACGAGGCTCGGACGCTGCCCTACCATGACGGAATGAGCGATGCGCTTTCCGAACGCCAACGCCAGATTCTCTCCGGGGTCGTCGAGGAGTATGTCGCCACGCGCGCGCCGGTGGGCTCGAAGCTGCTCGTCGAACGGGCCCGCTTCGACGTCTCGACTTCGACCATCCGCGCCGAGTTCGTCGAGCTCGAGCGGCTCGGGTTCCTCACCCATCCGCACACCTCCGCCGGCCGGGTGCCGACCGAGGCCGGCTACCGCGTCTACGTGAACGGCCTCCTCGTGCGCCAGGAGAGCCGGCCGGCCGAGTTCATCCTCGACCTGACGACCGCGCGGTCCGAGGTCGACGACGCGCTCCAGGCGACGACCGAGATGCTCTCGCAGGTCACGCGGCTTCTCGCGCTCGTGTCGGCGCCTCCGATCGAGGCGGCGACCGTACGCCACGTCGATGTGATCCAGCTACAGCCAAGTGTCGTCGTCGTGGCGGTGATCACGTCGACCGGCGGCATCTCCAGGAAGCGCTACAGCTTCAGCGAGCCTGTCGACCCGGGGCTCGTGATCTGGGCAGGTGACTATCTGCGCGAGCGCCTCGGCGGCATCCGGCTCGGGTCGCGCCTGCTCGCCCGCGTCTTCGATGAGCCGAGCCTTTCGCCGCGGGAGAAGGCATTTCTGAAGGCGACGCGAGGTGCCTTCGACGACATCGAGGACGACCGCCAGCTCTTCGTCGGCGGTGCCGCCGGCCTTCTGGACGAGCTGCGCGGTGAGGAGATCGGCGCCTATCGCAGCTTGATCGACGCGCTCGAGAAGCGCGTGTCGCTGCTCGAGCTGCTGTCCCAGTCGCTCGGGGCGGGGCAGGCATTCGTCCGCGTCGGGGACGAGCTCGAGGAGTCGGGTCTGCACGAGCTGGCGCTCGTGGGCGCCAGCTACGGTTACGCGAACCACCCGCTTGGCGCCGTGAGCCTCCTCGGCCCCCTGCGCATGGACTACGAGAAGGCGCTCCGAACCGTACGCTCGGCCGCGCACGAGCTCTCGCGCCTCGTCGAAGAGGTCTACGCCGACGAGTAGCGGCTCGTCGGGGCGTGGTCAACACGGCCCGGCCTGGCACCATACCCTGCCGCGATGTCAGCAACCGGACACGATTACTACGAGCTCCTGGGCGTCGCGCGCGGCGCGAGCGATCAGGAGATCAAGAAGGCCTTCCGACGCCTTGCCCGGGAGCTCCACCCCGACGTCTCGGACCATCCCGAGGCGGAGGTTCGCTTCCGCGAGGTCTCCGAGGCCTACGAGGTGCTCTCCAACGCAGAGACGCGCCAGCTCTACGATCGCTACGGGCACGCCGGGCTGCGCTCGGGAGGCTTCCAGCCGAGCAGCTCCGACTTCGGCAGCCTCTCGGACATCTTCTCCGCGTTCTTTGGCGAGGACCTCTTCGGCGGCGGGGGACGCGGCGGCGGCGTCGCGCGGGGCGGGGACGTCGCCGCCGAGGTGACGATCGATCTCGTCGAGGCCTCCCGCGGTGTCAGCGTCGCGGTCCCGGTCGAGCTCGCCACGACGTGCTCGACCTGCGGCGGGGTGGGCGCCGCGCCGGGGTCGGGCGTCTCGAGCTGCCCGCGCTGCGGAGGCTCGGGCCGCCTCCAGCAGGTCTCGCGAAGCATCTTCGGCGAGTTCGTTCGCCAGGCTCCCTGCCCGCAGTGCGGCGGAAGCGGCCGCCGCATCGAGGAGCCGTGCCACGACTGCGACGGAGCGGGGCGCAGGCTCGAAGAGCGTTCGCTCGAGGTCGACATCCCAGCGGGCATCGCTGACGGCCAGCGGATAAGGCTCTCCGGCGAGGGCCACGCGGGCGCCGGTGGCGGTCCTGCAGGCGACCTCTACGTCGGCGTCCGCCTCCGTCCCGACGAGCGCTTCGTCCGCGAGGGGAACGACATCTTCTCCCAGGTCGACCTGACGATCGTCCAGGCGACGCTCGGCGCGAAGGTCGCCGTCGAGACGCTCGAAGGGAGCCAGGAGATCGAGTTCCTCGCCGGGACGCAGCCGGGAGAGGTTCGCGTTCTCCGCGGGAAGGGGATGCCTGTGCTGCAGGGATTCGGGCGCGGCGACCAGCGCGTGCTCGTCAACGTGAGCGTCCCCCGCCGGCTCAGTGACGCCCAGAGGGAGCTGCTCGCGGAGTTCGAGCGCGGGAGCGACGAACACACCTACAGCCCGGATGCGAGCTTCTTCGACAAGCTCAAGAGCGCGTTCCGCTGATCCGGGCCGCCGTCAGCACTCCCCGTGAGGAGGCCGAGGAGCTGAGGGCGCGCTTCATCGAGCTGGCACCCGAGGGCTTCGAGGAGGCCGAGGACGGGCAGAGCGTCGAGTTCGTCGCATACGACCAGGCAGCGCGGAGCGTGATCGCCGCCTTTCCGGGCGCGGCTGTGAGCGAGGTTGCCGATGACTGGGACCAGCGCTGGCGGCAGTTCCATCGCCCGGTCGAGATCGGCCCACTCTGGGTCGGGCCGCCGTGGCAGTCCCCTCCGGCGGGGAGGATCGCCGTCGTCATCGACCCCGGCCGCGCCTTCGGCACCGGCGCGCACGCGACGACCCGCCTGTGTCTCGAGCTCCTGCTCGCCGAGCGGCGCGGAGGCGTCGTCGACCTCGGGTGCGGTTCCGGGGTGGTCGCGGTAGCCGCGGCCGCGCTCGGCTTCGCGCCCGTCCTCGCGCTCGACCTCGACCCGGTCGCCGTCGAGGTCGCGCGGGTCAACGCTCGCGCAAACGGGGTCGAGGTCGCGGTTGAAGAGGCGGATGTGTGCACGGTCGAGCTCCCCGTCGCCGGGCTCGCGATCGCGAACATCGCCCGCGACGTCGTCTGCGGGCTCGCGGGGCGCCTCCGCTCCCCCCGCCTCATCGCCTCCGGCTACCGAAGCGAGGACCGGGCGGACATCTCCGGTTTCGCATCCCAGGAGCGGCGCGTTCTCGACGGCTGGGCCGCCGAGCTGTTCGTCGCGCGCTGACACTCCGAAATGGAGGCGGGCGGACTTCACCCCCCGGGCGCAACCGCAGTACGATCCGCGGGCATGCGCTTCAGCGTCGAGTTCCTCGGCTGCAAGGTCTCCCACGTCGATGCGCGGGAGATCCGCGACGCGCTGCTCGGCGCCGGGCACGTCGAAGCTCGTGCAGGCGAGCCGGCCGACCTCGCGGTGATCAACAGCTGCTGCGTCACCGGCGAGGCGGTCGCAAAGAGCCGCAAGGCCGCCGCGCGTGCGTCGCGCAGCGCCGCGCGCGTCGTCCTCACCGGCTGCGCGGCGAGCCTGCCCGAGAACGGGCTCGGTCCGGTCGGGCGCCGCGTGAGCGTCCTCCCGGGGCCCGCCACGCTCGCCGCTGCGAGCCTGGCCGGCGAGGCTCGCACGATCGGCTGCACCCAGGCCGGGACACGTTTCGACCGCGTCCGCGCCTTCGTCAAGATCCAGGACGGCTGCTCGTTTGGCTGTGCGTTCTGCGTGATCCCGCTCGTTCGGGGCGGCTCCCGCAGCCGCAGCTCGGAGGCCGTCCTGGGCGAGATCCGCCGCCGCGTCGAGCAGGGCCACGGCGAGGTGGTCCTGACCGGGATCAACCTCGGCTGTTTCCGCGACCGCGCCGCGAGACTCGACCTGGCCGGCCTCGTACGGGCAGTCGGCAGGGTGCCGGGCCTTCAGCGCCTCCGGTTGAGCTCGATCGAGATCAACCACGTGAGCGGCGCGCTGCTCGCGGCGCTCCGCGAGACGCCGGTCGCCGCCCGCCACCTCCACGTGCCGCTCCAGTCGGGCGACGACGGCGTCCTGCGAGCGATGGGGCGGCGTTACTCGACCGCGACCTACCTCCGCCGCCTCGACGGCCTGGCCGCCGAGTTCAATCTGACGAGCGACGTCATCGTTGGCTTCCCGACCGAGGACGAGCGCGCGTTCGAGCGCACGCTCCGTACGGTGCGCGACGCGGGTCTCACGCGTGTCCACGTCTTTCCCTATTCGCCCCGTCCGGCCACCGGCACTGCCGGGATCGACCCGGTCTCCGCACAGGTCAAGAAGGAGCGCGGCGGGCGCCTGCGGGAGCTTTCGCATGAGCTTGAGCGCCGCCGCTGGGAGACCAAGATCGGAGGCTCGGATCTCGTGCTCGTCGACCGCCCCGGCCGCGGGTACGGCGACGACTACACGCCGTTCCTTGTCGAGGCGCCCGTCGGCGAGCTCGTCGCCGTGCGCGCCGAGAGGCTCGCCGAGGAGGGCATCGTTGGCGTCGCAGCATGAGGGGTGCGTCTTCTGTCGCCTCGTCCGCGAGGGGCCCCACGTCGCGGCGGCGCCGGGGTTCGTGGCGATCGAGGACATCAACCCGCAGGCTGCGGTGCACCTTCTGATCATTCCCGAGCGCCACCTCGAGAGCTTCCGCGAGATCGGCGCCCTCACGGCGGCCGAGAGCAAGCAGATGCTCGAGTTCCTCGCCGGGACGGCGCGCTCGAGCGGGCTGCAGGACTACCGGGTGATCGCCAACGTCGGTTCCTCGGCCGGTCAGAGCGTCTTCCATCTCCACTGGCACGTTCTCGGCGAGCCTGCGGGCGCTGCCGGTGGCCCTCCGGGGGCGGCAGGCGCGTGAGCGGCGAGACCGACCTGATCGGGCGGATCGAGGCGGACGTCAGGTCGGCGATGCTCGCGCGCGAGGAGGAGCGCCGCGACGCGCTACGGCTCATCCTTGCGAGCCTGCGCTCGGCCGAAAAGGAGCTGCAGCGTCCGCTCTCGGCCGACGAGGAGCTCCAGGTTCTCCAGCGCGAGCGCAAGCGCCGGATCGAGGCCGCTGAGGCGTTCCACGCCGGCGGCCGGGACGAGCAGGCCTCCCGGGAGGAGGCCGAGCTCGCGATCCTCGAGGAGTACATGCCCGAGCCGCTCTCCGAGGAGGAGCTCGATCGGATCGTCGACGACGCAATCGCCGAGACCGGCGCGACGAACATCCGTGACATGGGCCGCGTGATGGCCGACGTGATGCCGCAGATTGCCGGTCGCGCCGACGGGAGCGCGGTCAGCCAGCTCGTCCGCGAGAAGCTCGCCTGAGACAGCCTGCCCCGAGGCGCCGCGACAACCACGGGCACGGCACGCTCTCCGGGCGACGCCCTCCCGGCGCGCCGGGCAGCCAGCACCCCGGCGCCTACACTGGCCCTGTGCAGGAGGTTCTCTCGGTTCCGAACGCCGTCGCCGCCGAACTTGCGGGGATCGGTGACCGGGTGCTCGAGACGCTGCGCGAGCGCCTCGACTGCACGATCCGCCTCCGCGGAAACCAGCTCACCCTCGAGGGCGAGGAGGGCCAGGTCGACGAGGCGCGAAGCGTGATCACCGAGCTCGTCGAGCTCGTCGAGGGCGGTCACCAGATCGGCTCCCAGACCGTCGATGCGATCCTCGGTGCGCGTGGCAGCGACCAGAAGGTCCGCGAGGTACTCGACGACGTCGTCTGGCGCCATCGCGGCAAGCAGATCGCCCCGAAGACGGTCACCCAGAAGGCCTACGTCGATGCGATCCGCCGCTGCACGGTGACCTTCGGGATCGGGCCGGCCGGCACCGGGAAGACCTACCTCGCGATGGCGCTTGCGGTCGCCGCGCTCCAGGCGCGCCAGGTCGCGCGCATCATCCTCACCCGCCCTGCGGTCGAGGCCGGTGAGCGGCTCGGGTTCCTGCCCGGGGACATGCTCGCCAAGGTCGATCCCTACCTGCGGCCCCTCTTCGACGCGCTCTACGACATGCTCGACCCCGAGCGCGCCAACACCTACATGGAGCGGGGGACGATCGAGGTGGCGCCGCTCGCCTTCATGCGCGGGCGAACTCTCAACGACAGCTTCATCATCCTCGACGAGGCGCAGAACACCTCGCCCGAGCAGATGCAGATGTTCCTCACCCGGCTCGGCTTCGGCTCGAGGATCGTCGTCACGGGCGACATCACCCAGATCGACCTGCCGCGCGATCAGGCCTCCGGGCTCATACAGGTTCAGGGCATCCTCGACCGGATCGAGGGGATCGCCTTCATCCAGTTCGGCCACCAGGACGTCGTACGCCACCAGATGGTCCAGCGGATCGTCGAGGCCTACCGCGAGCACGCGGAGGAGACCGGCACCGAGCGGCGCAGGTAAGTGAGGTGCTGACCGTCGAGGTCGACAACAGAAGCGGGGAGGAGGTGGACGAGGGCGGGGCGGTCGAGCTCGCCGGCGCCGTGCTCGCGGCGGAGGGGATCGCGGACGGAGAGCTCGGGCTCGCCTTCGTCGGCGCCGAGGAGATGCGCGCACTCAAGCGCGAGCACCTTGGCCTCGATGCCGTGACCGACGTTCTCTCCTTTCCGATCGATGGTCGCGACGAGCTCGCCGAGGGGATGCCGCGCGCACTCGGCGACGTCATCCTCTGTCCTCGGGTGACCGGGGAAGCGTGGCGGGCGCCGCTCACCCACGGCCTGCTGCATCTGCTCGGCTACGAGCACGGGGCGCTGATGGAGCGCCGCGAGCGGGAACTCGCCGGCCCGTGACCGCGCAACGCACCCCCGGGCTCCTCGACTCGTTCAACTACGCCTTCGAGGGCATCATCCACGTGCTGCGCACGCAGCGCAACATGCGGATTCACGTCGCGGTCGCGATCGCGGTGCTCGTCGTCGCGGTCACCGCCGATGTCACCAAGCTCGAGCTCGCCGCGCTCTTCATCTCGATCGCCTTCGTCCTCGTCGCGGAGATGTTCAACAGCGCGATCGAGGGCGCGATCGACGTCGCGACGAGCTCGTTCGACCCCATGGCGAAGCTCGCCAAGGACACCGCCGCCGGGGCGGTCCTGATCGCCGCGATCAACGCCGTGGCGGTCGGCTATCTCGTCTTCTCGGGCAAGACCGCAACGCGCGCGGCGCGGCTCGTCGATCGGGTGCGCGAGGTTCCGGCCGAGCTGACGATCGTCGCCCTGGTCATCACGGTGATCGCGGTGATCTGGCTGAAGGCGTGGACCGGCAGCGGGACGCCGCTGCGCGGGGGGCTCCCCTCCGGCCACGCGGCGGTCGCCTTCGCCGGTTGGGTCGCCGCCACCTACGCCTCGGGGCAGAGCCACCGCTTCCTCGTCTCGACGATCACCTTCATCCTCGCGCTCCTCGTCGCCCAGACGCGGCTCGAATCGGGGATCCACTCCTCGGGTGAGATCCTGCTCGGCGGCCTGCTCGGGGCGCTCACAACCCTGGCGCTGTTCCAGCTCTCGGGATGAGCGCCGCGCTCGTCGAGAAGGCCGCGCTCCTGGCGGCGCGCGCCTATGCGCCCTACTCGCGCTACCTCGTCGGCGCCGTCGTCCGTGCCCGCGACGGGCGCGAGTTCGGAGGTGTGAACGTCGAGAACGCGGCCTACCCGCTGGGCATCTGTGCCGAGCGCAGCGCGATCGCCGCCGCGGTTGCCGGGGGCTGCCGGCCGGGAGATCTCGAGGCGATCGGGATCACCGCCTCGCCCTGCGGCGGCTGCCGCCAGTGGTTGCACGAGTTCGGCATCGACCAGGTCAGCTATTGGGCCGCCGACGGCGAGCTGCGTACGACAAGCCCCGCCGAGCTGCTGCCCGAGGCCTGGGAGCTCGAAGGATGAAGTCGGGTTTCGTTGCGCTTACCGGGCGCCCGAACGTCGGGAAGTCAACGCTCGTCAACGCGCTCACGGGTGAGAAGGTGGCGATCGTCTCGACCGTCCCGCACACGACGCGCCATCGCATCCGGGGGGTCTGGAACGAGGCCGGGGCCCAGCTCGTGCTCATCGATCTTCCCGGCTGGCAGAAGCCGATCGACATGCTCACCGAGCGCATGCAGGACCGGGTCGAGCTGACGATCAACGACGATCCCGACGTCGTCCTGCTGGTCCTCAACGCCCGCGAGCGGATCGGCGCCGGCGATCGCCACGTCGCTCGGCGCGTTTTCGATCTCGGTGCGCCCGTGATCATCGCGCTCAACAAGGTCGACCGACTGAAGCCCGCGCACATCGCCTCTCAGATGAGGGTCGCCGCGTCGCTCGGCAACTTCCACGCGCTCCATCCGGTCAGCGGCAAGCTCGGTGACGGGATCGGCGAGCTCCGCTCCGACCTCGTCTCGCTCCTCCCCGAGGGGCCGGTCTACTACCCCGCGGGGGAGGTGACCGACATGCCGATCAACGCGCGCATCGCGGAGCTCGTCCGCGAGCAGGCCCTCGCGCTCACGCGGGAGGAGGTGCCCCACGCCCTCACCGCCGAGGTCGTCGAGATCCTCGCCGGCCACGTTCACGTCCGCCTCTACACCGAGACCGAGAGTCAGAAGCAGATCCTGATCGGGAAGGGCGGCTCGATGGTGCGCGAGATCGGTCGCAGCGCCCGTCCGGGGATCGAGGCGCTGCTCGGGCGCGTGATCTACCTCGAGCTCCAGGTCAAGGCATCGCCGCGCTGGCGCCGGAACGAGACCATGCTCGAGCGGCTCGGGCTGTGAGCGGGCCGGGGCGTCGAGGCCGATCGTCGGGCAGCCGGCCTCCGCGCCGCACGCCCGGCGGTTCTCGCTCCCGCCGAACCTGCGCGCGAGCCGTTCGT
>Ga0302325_10031375_pt1 | contig 10935 bp, 11 predicted proteins | sample Palsa_T0_2_FD_201948 | JGI IMG/M metagenome (GOLD analysis project Ga0302325, IMG submission 201948) | Peat permafrost microbial communities from Stordalen Mire near Abisko, Sweden - Palsa_T0_2 | ecosystem: Environmental > Terrestrial > Soil > Palsa > Peat permafrost | place: Sweden: Abisko... | reverse complement strand
GCCGGTTCCCCCATTCACTCGCATCTGACGCTAACGATTCGCAGTCACCGTCTCCACCGGCGTCCTTACTTTCTCTCAAACTCTACCAGTCGGGTACTCCCCTTCCCATCTCATTCTCTATTCCCTCTGCGAGGTGTAGTTTTGCTGACGACAGGAACAATGCACGCATTCAATGCACCGAAGTCGACAATCCCAATGCCCTGCTCGCTGAATCCGGCCCGATCAATATCCTCGGCGGATCCAATCCTTTCAACACGGTCTCCGAAGGCGGATCCAGTATCCAAGGCAGTGTCTCTGTTTTCTCTGTCCCCGCGAATTCGGCCCCCTTTCCCGTGACAACGATCACAAACGCTTTGCTTACGACTTCTTTTCCTACCGTCGCCACGGTCGTGTCTTCTGCCATCACCAGTGTGTCTACTGTTTCCGTATTGACAACCACGACGACCCAGTTTTCAAGCCTCGTGGGAGTTACTTCCGTCGGGACGATCCTATTACCGCCACCCCCCAATACTGAGAGCGGTAATCTCGAACTCCCGTCCTTGACCCTTCCCTCCCCCGTCCCCTATTTCCCCCAAGATCCCCAAACCTTTATTCCCCCTGCCCAGGTCCCCTTTGTTACTGTCCCCACGTACATTGCCGTTGCCTCCTTTGCAAAATGGAAACGTGTTGCTGACGAATCTTCCGTGTCTCTTGCAGCCATTACCATTTCCGGAACTGTTGGTCTTTCATCTTCTTCCTCGTCCACCCCCGCCACATCCTCCATCTTCCAGCCCGGAACAACCATCTCGGCCCCAGCAACAACATTCACCACCACCCCGCCACCGACATCGACGTTCACGCCCCCGCCGTTGACAGTCACCCTTCCGCCTAGTGTGGTCACTGTTCCCCCGACAATCATCACCGTCACGCCCAAGGTGCAAAACGTCACGGTCGTGTCGTCGCATATCGTCGTGCCCCCCGTGGTCGTCACCACCACCCCAATCATCACACCGCCGGCACAAACCACGTTCTTCACCACCACACCATACCTCAATTACACGTCCTCAATCCCGTATCAACCCGCCCAAGATACAGAATGCGCAATCTGCACAAGCGGCTTGATTAATGCGGCGACTCCCCTGTTCAGAAGAGACATACTAGGATGGATGACGTGGGTTACACTCACTGCCGGGATCGTGCTCGTGGGATTGCCCTTTTAATACCCCCCTCAGATCCTTCGAGCTTGGCGACCTGTGGTGTTAATGGGAGGGGGATTTCTTTGTTGTGAAGGAGGGGGATTTTTGTTTGCTTGTCGTGGGGATTCTGGTGTTATTTGCATGGTTTGCTCGGATTTGCTTGGGATGTATAGTCGTGTCGAAAGGGGTGCATTTATATAGATAGCTCATTAAAATGGAATGGATTTGCTGTATCATAATAAAAATTAAAGGTTGCATACAATCTTGCACCCGACGTCAAGTAGTCTTTCGACCTTTCTATACAACACATATCCGAGAAAACTAGTCATCGCGTCGACTGATCTGAGTTTAAACTTTCTTTGTCACATTTTTTTGGATGACTTCAAAACATTTGGGCGTAGGCCCTTTCTAATCTTTGCCCACTCTGAGTCGGAGAATTTCAAAGCGCACGAAACATAGACTTAAACTTGAAGAAATGAAATCAATTAAACTCGCATACTACTACGACTATGCACCAACATAAAGCACAATTACACAGATGGAGAGATTTAAACACAAATTAAAAACAAATCTATCTATCCAGATAAAGCCAAAACTTTGGCGTCGTGCGGGCGCCCACCCTAGCCTTTCCTCAAGCCAGCCACTTAGTACTCTTCGGCGAAGAAACGCAAAAGACGTCTCCAATTCGACTGCTCATTCCCCATCTCAGTCCCCAAATTCACACTCCTCAAGTCAATCCCCAACACAATCCAGATCTCAAGGTGTTCTCTCGTAACGTAAATCCCCTGGCTCTCAGCAAAATCGAGCAACGCCGCCACGACAGGCACCAATACTCCCGCCTCGAAGGGTGAAAACCGACCGCGGCCATCAGGAGTGAGTTCGCGCGCAGCACAGTCCAAGAGGACCTGAATTTCGGCCAGTGCATAGAGCTTTTGGGTCTCGTTGACGAGAGTCTTGAGATGTAGAATTCGATTCAAGAGGAGGAAACGTGGTCGTAAGACGGGGAAGTGGACGTCGTTACACTGGATGAGAGAGAGATTTGGCTCGATCCCGGACTCAACCAACTGAAATGGATACCCGTGCTGTCCGGGGGGGATAAATTCTACAAGGACTCCCGACCATTGTTGTTGATTGTTGTACAGGATGACGATGGGCTCACCGTCCACGGTGCGACGAAGCAGGACTTCCGATCCCGTAAAAAATGGCCGGTACAGGTCCTCCATATCAGGCGCCGCGATGAGGATCTCGAGACATTGAGGAGGCGGCGGGAACATGTTGACATTGCCTGCCCATAACATAGTCGCGAAGCCGCCGACGAAGACCAGAGGGATAGTATTCGGCGTGAAGTTGGTGAGATATCGGCCGTAGATGTATGCTGCGGTCTCGAGCTCGTCCCTGGTGGGTTGGATGATGACTTGTGGATAGAGCATTGAACTTGCGGCGGTGGAGGAGGTAGAAAGTCGTGTGAGAGGCTGTTGAGGAAAGGAGGATCGAGGCACTGCTATTTGTACCTGGGAGTTGGCAATGAGATGCGATTAAGCTCATGGTGAGAATAAGTCGTTTATCGCAGGGATCTGGCCAACGAAAAGTCTGTTGACAAACTTCAACACCATGACCAGCAGCGAAAACTTTAGGATCCTGCACTGACTGTGTCCGACTACGTGGCAGCGTCGTATTCTCCTCCCAAGTCGCGGGCCATCTCTCAGTTATTGCGCGGCATTAGCATTGAAGGTTGGAGGCGGCAGTCGCTCGTCTTACTTGTACATGTACCGAAGGTCACATTGCCATTGAGCCTGGTACCGAAGGTCATGTTACCGTCAAGCCTGGCACCAATGTGGTGGAAACAATCAAAGAAAAGTCTATTGGCTCTTGAGTAAACTCTTTTGTTGGCTTACAAGGTTCGATACCGTAGAGCTGCAGGGATTGTCGTTCGTGAATGGAACACATAGAAGCCTAACCGGTCGTCTGGATCCGTCGAAATATTTTGTACAGTAATATTATATGAGCTTTCAATTTCGCACTCGATTGGCGTTTCCGCGGATACACAGGTGCTCTTCCGACTTGCTCAGATCGAGTAGCTATAGGGTCAACAATTTCCTATCGGACTCGGGTCGTGCGTCGCTATGTACAAACTTGGGAGGATATATGATAACATGGACCGTGCTTGACACACTACCAAAGATGGAAACGCTATGCATTCCTTGATTCCGGGGTCATGGAAAAGTTAATTCTCCCAGAATATACGTATCCAAATAAAGTTTAGTTTGCTACTGCAAACGAGATTGGTCCGGTCCAATATAGCTGCTTAAGCTAACTGCAGGGGAGCCCGCAATTGGAGGACAAATCCTGCAGCCCATCGCTTTTCGATATCGAAAAGCGAGCCGCGTGAACCTTAATCCCAGATTCATTCAACAATAGGAGGATGGTAGCACAAATGGCGGAAGAATTCTCATCCGCAACTCTCTTCGCACGAAACCTTGCTCGTCGGATTGACTGTCCCGGGTCGTCTTTGAAGCGATAGCGGAACTAGAACCGTTGAAATGGACGGCGGGCCGCGGTCTACCCGGGCACGCTTTTGAAGAAAACAACGTGACTTTTACAAAGACGAACTTGCTTAGTGAATCTCGTGTGAGTCTGGGGGGTGCGACTGTTTACCGCCCCTGCAGGAGTGGTTGTAGAAGTGGGATTCCCTGACTCAAGGAAGAAGGCTAGGAGATATTGCACCTCAGCCATCTGGTTGCACCCATCTTACGGATGGCTTGGGCGTTGCAAACGGGTTCCTTCATGTGCAATAGTAGTACTATCCAGGAAAGTTCTTGTGTGGTGCGTGGGCCTTCGAAGAGAGTACCTCACAAGTTCAACTAATTTACTATAGCGGAGACGACTGGATAATCCACACACCAACACTAATGTTCTTGTCTGGACGAACGAAGTATACAACCGCAAAAATCTTGTATCAGGTTACTTCGATGAATTTGATCGGTACGATTATGATAATCCTCTTGACTCTGCAGTTTCTACACACGGCCATGTTTCCTTATCCGATCACGGAGAATGAATCGGTTTCAAATAAGTGGGACTATGAAGTATAATGGAGAAATACATCGGAGGGAGTATTGATGTATCCTTTGCGGTATGTGATCTTGGAGAAGAAGGTGGCTGTACTACATGTAAATGGTGAACTCTGGATCTTGCAAATTCCAATAAATAAAACCATGGGAATTAAAAACCATGGGAATATATGCGTTGCGTGATGTTGAATATAAAATTTCTTCTCACAGTGAGTTTCGCAGCAGCCTTGGGCTCACAACGCCTTCTTATTGCGGTAAATGTCACGGGCTAGGCTCTTCGCCTTGGAGGATGGTCGACCTAGGTTGCCCTGACAACGGCGTCTCCACATTTCGATACGCCAGCCCCCGTATGTTATTCCCCTTAAGAGCGGATATTCCGAACACATATCAGTAACCCTGCGGCCCTGATTCAAGTACCGTGATGTGTTTCCGCTGTGGAGATTAAATTCCGAGATCCGTGAGGTGCCTCCCGTCGAGCGGCATTATCTCGCGACCAGTAGATCCGTCAGGAATGGGCGCGTGCATCAACGACGGCACCACATTCGCAGAAGCCATCGGTTAAGCTAAATCAATCAGCAGCAGCGGGTTTGGGCGTGTGAGCCAACAAAGCTTGTCCACGCGCAGGCCCATGTGTTCCGAAATGATGTAATTTGAAAAGCTTCTTTTGAGTTGTGACCACCTTGTGACTTTGGCTAATTTAACGTGCATTGCGCATGCATAATACGGCGGAGATCTTGGCGTGCGGGTAGGGTCGGAATGTATACGGTTAATTGCAGGTTAATGCTTGTGATTTGGGTCTGGGCCACCACTGACCACACAACTCGGGATCCGACACCCACGTCGGAACAAACAACAATAAATAGAAAATTAAATTAAATTGGATTGGCTTGGGGCAGTGGATGACCGCTTCAGCAGGATCATCACCTGCCACCCGTGTGCGTGCTTCGCTGCGTTGCGTCTTGTCTCCTCCCCGTCGCATGCACCTCGTCTAACCAACCTCGCGAAGCAATTAAGACACACGCCGTATATCGCAGTGGCTTTCATGCACATGTCGTCCCCGAACTTTTAACTGGCGGAGACTTAAATTGGTGTCTCAGGAATTTGGCCAATAAGGGGATTGCAAGCGTGTCATCGGTTGTGCGCCAACTGAGACCAATCTCGCAGAAATTAGCCGACTCACACGGCGCCATTGTTTTATCTATCGCCGGAAGCATCGCTTTGTGCGGACGACAGCTGGGAAATGAGTCTCTCGAGCGACATGAGTGAACGAAATCGGATGACGGACAGGTTGCCTATTACACCCCCTTCAGGAACAGGAACAACACGAGAGACGTTGACGAAATTAACCATTCCTGCGAAATTGGCGCGTGAGGGCACAGAGAGTCGGCCTTCCAGCAGCAGTGGCTCCTCGCTGTTCTTGTCTTCGTCACCAAACTCGGCTGGACAGTTTCTATCGCCGCCGCAGACACCGGTGCTTGTGTCTGCCAAAACACCCCCGAGTCGGAATGACATTTTCAGCGAGGAGGCGAGTGCGACGTCTCTGCCGACGCTGACGACGCCGGTCGTCACACACTCGGGACACAAGGAGCGGTTGAAGGGACTGGGCTTGCCAGGACACTTTGAAGAGTTCGATGTGTGGGACACCGAGGCCAGGCGACGACGCAGCGGTGCGTATGTCCGCGGAAGTTCACGCACGTCACGAAGTTCCACTCCGAGCATCACCGAAGAAAGCGGCTTGCGAGTCGACTTCAATAACTTTCTCGGGCGTGGGTTGACTTCCACAGTCTACACAGCAACACTGCGGGGCGAAACAATAGCGGCAAAGATCCCCACCAACCTCGAATCACAACAAATCCTCGAGCGGGAAGCCGCTGTCCTAACACACATCCACTCGCACCGCACATCAACAGAATACATCGTCCCGTTTTACGGCAAGTACAACTTCGACGACTCGCTTGCGCTGTGTCTGGAACTATGTCCGCAGACGATGCAAGAGTATATCGCCCAACAGTCGGGATCGCCGGCCCCTGTTATCGGGCGCGAATTATGGAAAACATGGCTGTCAACGCTATTATCGGGACTTGAATTTCTGCACGATTCGGGAATCCTGCACAATGATATCAAGCCGCAGAATATCCTCCTCACAAATACGCTTCATCCTTATATTTCGGATTTTGCGGTATCCACTCCTTTATGTCACCTCGAACTGCCCCCGTCACCCGATCTCCATATCCTTGGAACAACCGTGTATACGGCCCCGGAACTGTTATTGTCTGCAGACGATGTTCCCACTACTCCTGCGTCGGATATATATTCCCTTGGCATCACGATGTTTGTTGCCGCAACCGGGCTGGAACCGTTTAGTTGGACAAGGAGCATTACACAGAAGATCATGATGAAGAAACGGGGCGATATATTTGCGGGAACGGAGGTCCGAATGCCCCATCGGATGATGGAAATCATCAAAGGGATGTGTGCTTCTGATCCGAGTCGTCGATGGGATTATACAAGGATCCGTCGCACTCTCAACGATTTGTAAAGCATCAGCGATGAATGTATATATACAGGATAGAGAAGAGCAGTATAGTGATATCCGGAAACACATCGAAATGTATACTATTAACATATCCTAGACACCTTAGAAGTTCTATCATACAGTTACACATAAGTACCAGTCCGCCATTTCCCACGTCTCCGGAATCCCAAATATCCTTTAACTATCGGCCCAAATGCTCCCGGTCAAGTCACAGTCTTCCGCGGCGGGGTCCAGCTTTCCTTTCCCTAGGTAGTATCCCCCCGAAATCAATTCTTGCTCCAGTGATCGCCAATAAAGTCCTCTGTTGGCCTCTGACTTCTCATCCAAATCCGCAATGACAATTCTGATACCTCTACTCGGCGGATGTGGCTTTCCATCTCCATCTCCATTGATGTCATTTCCATTGTGTTTGATGTCATCTCCGTTGTGTTTGATGTCAGGTGCCTCCGGCGATGATTCATCGTAAATTAATTCCTTCGGTACCTGTACGAATAATGTACAATCTCGTAATGTCATCTTCGTTGCCAGCGATGAATTCGGGTTATTCTGTGCCTTCAACAGAGTAGGGATCAAACTCGATGTAAGTACATGCTCTGTAATCTGTGACGATAATGCCTACCGTCAGTCCATTTACGTATGTAAATACAGTGTTCCGTATTGACTTTTCCTCGAGGAGTGCGGTCACCGCTCTTTGCACTCTCTCCCTCTTTCCCGAGGATAAATCCAATGGACAAAACCTCGGTTTTGATTTAGGTTGTTTCTTGCGTTGTCTTCGCAACGCGCACGTTCGACAGGTATTCGCGTCCTTTGGCGCGGTGGGAGATTGCGAAAGCCATTTGGGCTATTTTTAGAACCTCCGTGAATAGATTAAACCTTGAAATCAAGCAGCAGAACCGAAGGATCTGCACTGAGGTCTTCGAGCAGCGTCCCATGCGTCTCGTCTAGATCCAGCACCGACCCTCGCTTGGTGTTCTTCTCGACCTGTTCCGCCTGTAACCGCTGCAGGACATTTGCGTCAATTTCCACGAGCTCAGTGTGCACCACCAACTCCTCGCCGTTCTCGGGCGTCAACAGCGGCAAAAACGTGTCCTGCACGGCCTGGTGTTTCTTGAGTATCGGCAGCGTGTGTTTATTCCGTTTTGCAAGTCTCAGCAACTTGCGCGCCTACAGCACAAAACGGTTAATAAAAAATAGCCTTTTCAGTCAGGGGATCGAGGGAAAAGTACGAATCGGTGATCCTGGCCCGCCATGTGCTTGAACAGGATATGCGCGCCGCCCTCGAACGCAAAGGTCCATCCCTGAGGACTGTCAATGCGCGCCAGACAGCCTTTGCTCGCCGCGGGACTCATGAGGCTGTTGTTGCGAGCGGATCGACTTTTGCTCCCGGTCCCGGCTATAATGTCCACCAGACCGCCAAACAGCTGGTCGATCTGCGCCAACAGTCCTAGACCGCCCAGGGCCCGTGATCCGCCGCCCCCGTCGTCTTGTGCGGCAAGCATTCTGTGGTGTTGCGCCTTGGGCAGCCTCGAAACGAAACCCCACGTCAAAACGTAAAAGTATTTTTGGAGTTCCGCTTCAATTTGATCGGGTCTGACACGCTGGAGAGATTACGACGCGGGAGGGCCAGTGCTACCGTGCAGATATATGACTGAACCTTGTGCGTCTCAAGCCCGGTTAAATAGATCCCCCACAAATTAAAAGTAGGCGAGATATCGCTCCTCGCCAACAAGGAGCGGACCACCCAGGTTTTTGCTAGCCTGGGACTAACCGAATAGTCCCTGGCCTCGTATCGGCCAAGACTCGACTAAGAGTTTTGAAGGTCCAAGTAACAAGATTAAGAGCTTAAACATGTGGTACTGCTGACCGCGGATCCTCCTTCATTGGCCAAATAGGGCAGTATCTCTGCCGCCACGGGATGGAGATCCAAGCGCAATAAAAATTCCGCTTATCCGAAACAGGCTAACACGTCGGGAAGTATCAAATCATTGGCAAACTCAATTTATCAGGTTGATTCATTCCGAACATTACCCGACCCCGGAACTCCAAACTTTAATTCCAAGCCCCCAATCACACTCCACAGGGATCGCTATAAGACAAAACTCGGTTTTATGTGGTTTTCTGTATAATCGGTGTTTCTCCCTCGCCTCGAATGCCCTGGTTTTCAGGGATCCGCTTCTTCACTGCCTCGCGCTCCTTGGCTCGATCTCGTCTCCCTGTCCGGGGCACGAGTTCGTAAAACTAGGATATCGTCAGTATGGAATGATGCAAGATTTTGGTGGTCTGGGATAATACCTCGTTGTAATTAAGTCGAATTCCAAGGAATCGCATTTCAGTGTCGCCTTGATAAGCTAGATCGGTGAGCAACACCGATATCATGACCCTAAATTCCCGTGCCTTGAGAGCTAATAGCTCGCGGATCTGACTGATATCTTCTTCCGGAGGCGGCGGATCGACATCCGCAGAAGTAATCCCCCATTCGCCCTTACAGTCAGTACTTGCGGAACAGGCAATTGCGGGATAAGGGAAACTAGGCCGATTGTGGGCCTTATCTCGGAAAAATCGCGCCATTTTAGAGACAGGGGAGGGCCGGGGAGGAAGTTACCGCAGCGGTCCGTTCCGCAGCTCTCTTCGCAACGCTCTGTCGTCTGGCATATTCCGCCACCGAATATCCATACAACGCATCCTAATATCAGCATAGCCGTCCTAGAAACCAGAAGCTGATGGAGAGGGTAGAGTTAGGGACTGGTACCATTCCTTCTTTGAAATGCATTATTATTTTGAGGATTTCGTGTAATTGCGCTGAGAGACTGCCTTCTCTTCCCGAACGACCGCCGCTAAGGAGACCTTTGTGAGTTATATTGGAGAGGTATTTTGCATGTTCGGTGATGATTGTGTCGAGTGTGCAGTCCGATTTAGACACCGCAAGAACAAACGAATCCCATGATGATTCAATGACCTATCATCAACAAATCGTCCAACCCACAAACGATGCAAACAAACCCAGACAACGGGGGTGGATCTCAGACAAAAGGAAACAAACCTCAAACAAGATATAATACTGCAACTGACACAAAAAATGAATCATCTCCCCACACCCACCTCTAACTCTCCTCCAATCCCGTCCGACCACCTCCTCCACCTCCCTAAGCACGCCCCTCGCCCCCGTGGTCTGCCTCTTCCAGGCCCCCGTAATGGCAAACTCGACTCTCTTGACCCGCCACAGAAAGTTGAACACCTTGAGGTACTCGCGTGCACAGTGCGGCGTGACAATCACGTCAAGGGGCGCGTCGACTTTGTATTCCAGGGTGAAGACGTCCCAGCCTATTTCGCCGTGGGAGAGTTCGAGCATGCGGGCGTCGAGGCGGCGGAGGATTTCGGGGGGGTCGAATTGCGCGTTTGAGGCGCGGATGGCGGATTCGAGGGTTGCCGTTAGATTGTGTCTGTAGAGGGAGTTTGCTGGGCGATCGAGGCTGTCTCTGTGGAGATATCAGTCATGTTATTCAAAAGCAATGGTGGGGAGAAAGCGGAATGGACTTGTAGAGTGTTTGGAGGGGAAAGATTGCGGAGGGAAGGAATTTAAGATGGAGAGGGTACCCGATCGATTCCATGAGAATGGCGATGAAATCTCCTTGTCCTAGAAGGATGTACTTCTTGAATGCATTTAAATGGTCCCAGAAGCCGAACTTCACTTTCATCAATTCGACGAGTTTACTCGTGGTCGTCAAGTATGCTTTATCAATACTCTGTTCCAGCGCAACCGTATTCCCATAACTCAATTCTACAATCAGCCCATAATCTTTCCAACACAACGACACATCAGACGTTCCAAAACTGGACAATAGAGCTAAGAGGGGCAAAAAGGAAAAGGACAAAGCCAGGGAGCATGGGAAGGTACCCTCAAGAGACGCCTCTTTGGCATGGTCAATGACATACCCCTCCTCCCCACAATCCCCTCTGATAAAATTCAAACTCTTCCCAATCAGAAACACCTTCCTCGCGACCTGCTCGCCAATAAACCCCGGCACCAAAGTCTCTTCAAGGGAATACTTGCCCTCCCAGGCAGACTGTTTAGGCAGCGCAGAAGCGTACGCAGACGACCCGTAGGGGGGATACTTTGACCGTGGTTCCAGGGGATTCGTTTCGCGGACGAAGA
>Ga0302325_10031374_pt1 | contig 10935 bp, 9 predicted proteins | sample Palsa_T0_2_FD_201948 | JGI IMG/M metagenome (GOLD analysis project Ga0302325, IMG submission 201948) | Peat permafrost microbial communities from Stordalen Mire near Abisko, Sweden - Palsa_T0_2 | ecosystem: Environmental > Terrestrial > Soil > Palsa > Peat permafrost | place: Sweden: Abisko... | reverse complement strand
TACCGCCATGTACACGGCCAAGCACGACGGGCGCGACCGCATCGCCGCATACGTCACCGAGGACGGCGTGCGCCACCAACGCGCGGCCCGTCTGACCCTCAACCACCAGATCGACGACGCGCTGAAGCAGGATCGCTTCGAGTTGCATCTGCAGCCCGTGTTGGACCTCAGCAGCGGGATGATCGGCCGTTACGAGGTGCTGTTACGGATGGTCGGAGAGAACGACGCGGTGATCCCGCCCGCGACGTTCCTGCGGGTGGCCGAGCGCTCCGATCAGATCCACGCGATCGACCGCTGGGTGATCGAGCACGCGGTCGCGTTGCTCGCGCGCGTGCCCGTGAATCAGTCGATCGAGATCAATCTCTCCGGCCGCTCGTTGGGCGATCCGGGGCTGGTTTCACATATCGGCGCCGTGATCGCAGCCTGCGCCGCGGACCCCGATCGGCTCATCTTCGAACTCACGGAGACAGCTGCGATCGAGAACATCCATCGGGCCAGAGAGTTGGTCGACGAGCTCACTGCTCTGGGGTGCCAGTTCGCGCTCGACGACTTCGGCGCCGGCTTCGGTTCCTTCTACTACCTGAAATACCTGCCGTTTGACTACCTCAAGATCGACGGCGAGTTCGTCAAGAACTGCACCGAGAGCCGGACAGACCAGCTGATCATTCAGTCCTGCGTAGCGCTCGCCCGGGGGCTGGGCAAGCAGACCATCGCCGAGTTCGTCGAGAGCGCCGAGATTCTGCGCTTGGTCCGCGCCCTGGGCGTCGACCACGCGCAGGGATACGAGATCGCACGCCCGCTACCGCTCGACGCGGTCCTCGGCCCCCCGCTGCCTTCAGACCAGCCGCCGTCGCTCGGCGCATCGATCTGAACCGCTGGCCGGGGGGGTCATAGCTAGCCAATCCTCCCGCCCTGGGCCGAGCGGCTCGTTGCCGGGCGGGATAGTCTGCGCCGATGGCGACCGACGCCGCGCTAGTGACGCAGGCGGCCTCTGGCCACGCGCCGGCCTTCACCACGATCGTAACCCGGTACAGGCCGTGGCTGGTCGCCCACTGCCGGACGATGGTCGGGGAGGCCGACGCCGAGGACGTGGTTCAAGACGCGCTGCTGGCCGCTCACCAGGCGCTCCGGCGCGGCGACGGTTGCCCGGTCGCCAGCGCACGGCAATCGTCATGCGCGAGCTCGGTGGCTGCAGCTACGCGGAGATCTCGCAGGCCCTCGGCTGCTCGCAGCTGGCGGTGCGGGGGCTGATGAATCGCGCCCGGTCGGAGCTGCGCTCATGGCGACGGTCTCTGGCTGACCCCGCGGCCGCTGGGAGTGCGTGCGTCTGATGCAAGACGACACAATCATCTCGGAGTTCACGCTCCAAGCCGAGAGCTTCAACACGAGCACCGCGGCGCAGGACGGGCGCACGCTGGATGAGTTGATGCGGTTGGCCTCACCGGGGGCAGAGGAGCGATGGCTGGAGGTCGCCTGCGGATCGGGGATCGTGAGCCGTCGGATCGCTCCGGCGGTCCGGGAGGTTCACGGTGTGGACATGACGCCGGCGATGATCGAGGTCGCCCGCCGCGAGGCAGCGGCGGCGGGCCTGTCGAACGCGACCTTCGCGGTCGGGGACGCGACCGCCTTGGAGCTGCCCACCGCCGGCGTCGACGGCGCGATCACGCGCTTCTCGATGCATCACATCCCGGCGCCCATCCGGCTGCTGGGAGAGCTCGCCCGGGTGGTGCGTCCCGGAGGGCGCGTCATCCTGGCCGACCATGTCGCTGACCCCGAGGCCGATGCTGCGGCCTGGTCACAGGAGATCGAGCGACTGCGTGACCCGTCGCACTGGGCGTGCCTGCCAGTGGCCCGGCTGCGCCAGCTCGGAGCGCGGGCCGGTCTCCAGCTCGATGACGAACAGCTTATCCCGCTGGTGCTGGACTTCGACGATTGGGTGCAACGGGGCTCAGGGGGTCCCGGTGCTCGGGCGGTCATCGAACGGCAACTGGATCACCGCCCCGACTCGGTCGAGTGCTTTCAGATCACCGAGCGCGACGGTCGCCGCTTCCTCGAGCTCCAGCTGTGGCTGAGCCGCTGGCAGCGCTGAGCGGCTGCGCTTGGCTGGCCGAGCCGCTGGCAGCGCTGAGCGGCGGCTGCGGGCCGATCGATCGAGCGACGGCTTTATGTCAGGATTCGCGCGTGGACGATCGGAGGCCTCATTTCCGGCGCGTGGGTCGTTCCCATTCCACCACACGGGGAACAGCCCAAGCGAGTTTTTTGGGGTCTCGATTGGGTTGTTGTACAGGCGAATCGGTCAGAAATCTGACGTTGAGAAGACCATCCAGGCGTCTGGACGCCCGCGCGCGCCGGACCGACGGTCCCACTCGCCCGCCCAGCCATGGCGCCACCCAGGTCCGCCGCGTGAGCGGGACATATCGAGTCCACCCCCTCTGCTCGAGGGACGTGCGTTCCCCAGGGCCCATCGCCCGCCCGCACCCGACCCACCGCCCGTGCCCACTGCCCCCTGGATGACGCTCCTCAATGCAAGCGACCAAAAACGGATTCTCGGACCTCACCCGTGCATGTCGTCACGGGAGCGTCCCGAGCGAGCTTCACGAATCCGGGCACGCGCCGGCGTCGGGCCGAGCGACAGACCGCCCCGCCGCCCGAAACCCTGATACGGGCACAACGCCGCGCGCCCTACTCCTGCCCGGAGTCGGGCGCTCCCAGCGCCCGACCTCCCTGCCCCACAGCGCGGCGGGCGGCGGCGGTCAAGTAGCCCGAACCACTCTGTGAAACACCGCACCACCTCGCGAACACCGCGACCGGCCCGACGCTACTTGACCGCTGAGGACCGACCGCGCTACCCCGCTACCAACCCCTCACCCCGACCCTTGGAAACGTCAGTAGCGCCGTTTAAGCGCGGCTGGGATGTTCCCCACCTTGGCTGAGTTTCGTCTCAACGGTCTCCCAGAGAGGTCCAGTGGGACGAAACACAGGTGGGGACGGCGCACCACGCGAACTTTGGCGTTCGAGTTCCGCCCCTCGGACGCCAAACGCCAACGTTCGGACATCCGCCCTCGCCAGGACCACGGCAGCGCCGGGGAGCTAGTCGATCAGGACGCTGGCCAACTCGCGCCACTGCTCGCGCGGAAGCGTGCCCGGGTTGGCGTGCAGCGCCTGAATGCAGACGTGGTCGGCGCCGGCGTCGCGGTGAGCTTGGATCCGCGCCCGGATCGTGTCGGCGTCCCCCCACGCGACAATCGCATCGACGAGGCGATCGCTGCCGGCGCCGGCCAGGTCCTCGTCGCTGAAGCCCAGTCGCAGCAGGTTGTTCGTGTAGTTGGGCAACCGCAGGTAGACCGAGACGTGCGTGCGGGCGATCTCGCGCGCACGCACCGAGTCGGTCTCCAGCAGCACCGCCTGCTCGGGGGCGAGCAGGCCATCGCCGAGGATCGCGCGCGCCCGCGCAGTGTGCTCGGGGGGAACGAAGTACGGGTGCGCTCCCGCGGCCCGGTCACGAGCCAGTTCGAGCATCCGGGGGCCGAGCGCGGCCAGGACGCGGGCGCCAGACGGGATCGGCGGGGTGGCGGCGTCGAGCCCGTCGAGGTAATCGCGCATCGTGGCCAGCGGTCGCTGGTAGCGTCCGGGCTGGTCGCGGTCGACCATCACCGCGTGACTGACGCCCAGACCGAGCAGGAAGCGATCCGGATGGGCGGCCTGGATGCGAGCGAATTCAGCCGCGGTGCGGGCGGCGTCACGCATCCACAGGTTGAGGATGCCGGTCGCCGCGACCAACCGGCTGCTCGCGCTCAGCACCGTCACGATCGGATCGACCAACGGACCGTCGGAGAAGCCCGGCATCCAGAGCGCGGTGTAGCCCAACTCCTCCAATTCCGCCGCGGCCTCGGCCGCGAGTCCGGGGTCGCCTCCGGCGCGAAGATCGCCACTCCAGATGCCGATGCCGGTCAAGCGCACGCTGAGCGGAAGTCTAGTGGGCCGATTGGTGACCCAGATCGGGGATCAGCCGAGAGGTCGATCGGTCGCATTTCGTGCGTTCGCAAAGTTCGCATATGATCGCGCGCATGGATCGGGACCGGTCCGTAAACGAGGGGTTATCGGAGCGTGACGCACGCGATGCTGCGCGACGTGCGGAACCGCGAGGGCCGGCGCACTTGCCACTCGACCTAGGCGCCCAGGAGCCACGGTCAGCGGCCGCCTGGCCTTCCGGGGAGCCCGTGAATCGCGGTGCAAACACGCCCTGGACGGCCCTGGTCGAACGCGACGCTGAGCGTGAGCTGATCGAGTCCGCCGTGGCGGGATCCGAGTTCGGTGAAGGTCGGGTTGTGCTGGTCTATGGACCCGCCGGAGTGGGACGCTCGAGCTTGCTGCGTGCGTGTGCCGGTGACGCCGCGGCGCGCGGCATCGTCGTTTTGGAGGCGGGCGGCGATGAGCTGGAACGCGGGTATGGCTTCGGCATCGTGCGCCAGTTGCTGGAGGCGCGAATCGCCAGACTGAGGCCGGCCGAGCGACGATCGATGCTCAGCCATGCGGGGGCTGCCGCCGAGTCGGCGCTGGGGATCGGACCGTCCGGGGTTCGCGTCTCGAGTGCTGGCTTTGAGGAGATCCAAGCCGTGCACCGGCTGATCACGCGCCTGGCCGCAGTCCAGCCGCTGCTCATAACCGTCGACGACCTGCAGTGGTGCGATCGACCATCGCTCGACTTCCTCTGCTTTCTGGGTCACCGCGCCGCTCGGCTGCCAGTGACGATTGTCGCCGCGTGGCGTCGGGGTGAGCCCGGAGTGCGGGCGGGACGGCTGCAGGCGCTGGCCGGGAAACCCGACACGGTATTTCTGACCCCGCCTCCCCTCAGCCGCGACGGCGTCCGGGCCGTCCTGGAGCGAGATCTCGGCAGTCATCCAGATGACGAGGTCGTGGCGCTGGTGCACACGCAAACCGGGGGTCAGCCGTTCCTGGTCAGCGAGCTCGTCGCCGGTCTGCGACTGCGTGACCTCCCGGCCCAGACCCGCTGCCTGCCCGCGATCGCCGAGGTCACCCCTGAATCGGTACGTCGCGATATCGTGGCGCGCCTCGGTCGCCACTCGGAGACGGTGCAACGCTTCGCGCAGGCCGTCGCGGTGATGGGTCATGCCTCACTGGCTCAGGCGGCGGCGCTGGCCGCGGTCGACCCGGACAAGACGCGAAGCATTGCCGCGGCGCTGACGCGGGCCGGGATCCTGCGCGACGACTCCACCCTGGTCTACGCCCAACCGCTCGTCCGCGCCGCGGTGTACGACACGCTCGCGTCGCTTGAGTGCGCGGAGCTCCATCATCGAGTGGCTGGGTTGCTGTGCAATGGCGCCGCGGGATCGGATCCAGCCGATCGCGAGCGCGCCGTCGAGCATCTTCTGCGCAGCGAGCCCACGGGGAACCCGGACTTCGGGAAGGTGCTGTGTGAGGGGGCGCTGCGTGCCCTCGAGGCGGGAGAACTGGCCGATGCCCGCCGCTGTCTGGAGCGGGCTCTGGGCGAGGTCGACGACGTCGGAGCTCGGGGTGAAGTCCTGGTATCACTGACCGAGCTCGAGCTGCGTTCAGGCCGGGTCGCCTCGGCCGCCGCCCATGCTGCGGAGGCGCTTTCGCTGGCCCGCACCCCGTCCCAGCGCGTGGCTGCGAGCCTCGCCAGCGCTCAGGCCCTGACCGCCGCGACGGGGGCCCCCGCAGCCGTCGAGCTGCTCGAAACCGAGGTCTCGCGCCTCGGCGGATGCGAGGCGCACCTGGAACTCGACGTGCGCGCCGCCGCCGCAACGCTGCGGATCTGCACGAGCGCTCGATCATGGAGCCCCCAGGACGACATTACGAGCTTCGAGACCCTGGCGGGCGACACTCCCGGCGAACGGGCGATGCTCGCGGCCTGCGGCGCACGGATGACCCTGACCGGCTCGTTCAGTGCGGCTCGCGTGACAGACGTTTGCCGGCGTGCCCTCGCCGACAGCGGCGCCCCACGGGTTGCTCACGTCTCGGACTCCTGCGACTACCTCGCTGGTTCCACTGCACTGCTGGCAGACGGCGGAGACCTGGTCGAGCTCGCGCTCGGGCGGAGCCTCGATCAGGCCGGCTTCGCTGCGATTGACGATGGGGAACCGTGCCGCCTGGCCCTGCGCGCCCAGCTCGCCCTGTCGCGAGGCGAGCTATCGGCTGCGCACGCGCACGCTCGTGCCGCACTCGATCTCCTGGGCGGCCGGTCACTGACCGCGCTCCATCGCCGCCTGCGCGTCGATCTCCTGGCTACGTTGTTTGTCATTGGGATCGAGTGTGCGCGCCGCGATGCCGCCGAACAGGCCCTCGCGGAGTTGACCGACGCACCGGACGCACCGAACGTGGTCGTGGGAACCCTGCGGATAGCGCTGGCGCTGGCGCAGTCTCTACCGGAGGCGGCGGTCGCCTCGGCGACCACGGTCGCGGGGGAGCCGATCGGGATCGTGGCCCCGGGTATCTCCTGGCGCCCCTGGGCCGCGCTGGCACACCACGACGCCGGGGACACTCACACCGCACTCGCGCTGGCCACGGAGCACCTCGGCCACGCCCACGACTGGGGCGCTCCGTCGTTGCACGGTCGTGCACTGCTGATTCGCGGCGTTGTCGATCCGGGGCCACGGAGACTTTCGTTCATCAGGGATGCGGTCGCCGTGCTCGAGCAAACACCGGACCGGCTTGAGCTGGCCCGAGCCTCAATCGAGCTCGGAGCCGCCCTACGACGCGCTCGCCGCCGGGGCGAAGCCCGAGCTGCACTCGTGCGAGGTTCGGACCTCGCCCACACCTGTGGCGCGGATACGCTGTCGGCGCGGGCCCGCACCGAGCTGCTGTCGGTCGGCGCCCGGCCGCGCCGCGCCGCCTTCAGCGGAGTGAGCTCGCTGACGGTCAGCGAGCTGCGCGTGGCCCGATTGGCAGCCGCCGGGATGACCAATCGCGCAATTGCCCATGAGTTGATCGTGAGCGCAAAGACGGTCTCTGGACAGCTGGCCGCCGTCTACAGGAAGCTCGACGTCCACGATCGGGCCGCTCTCGCCGCGGCGATGGAGAGCGGCGGCGAGATCGATCGACCCCTCGCCCAGCGAAAGCCGGAGCTGGTCAATTGACCTTGGAGCCGCCGCCGGCGGAGACGGTGCCCAGAAGTACCCCGAGCGGGCGGCGCTGCCGCTGTTCGAGTTCGAGCCGGGACAGCGCGAAGCGTCCGCGAGGCATTGCGCCGGGTGAAACATAGGGTGACCGGCGCGCAAAGTTAGGGCGGCGGCGGCCGATGCGCCGCAACCGCCACCGCTCTACGGTTTCGTTGTGACCTTGTGTCGTTGCACTTGATCACAGATACGCGAAAGAAACTCGGATTCGGCTCATGTCTCGGTCCTGCTGAGACCGGCCAAAACGCAAAGCTCAAGGGGGTACCCCCACGATGACAGATGAACACCGCAGCGATGAAGGTGACGAGGAGGCGATCGAGGATCTGGAGGCGCCGGCCGACGCGCTGAGTGATGTGGAGGGGGGCCTGTGCGCATCGCCAACCAACTGGTGCGCACCGCCCACCTGCATCGACACGGTCACGGACTGCATACGTCTGAGCCTTCAAGGTGTGGTGCGCGAGAAGTAGACGCTTCAGTGTGTGACTCATTTCACACGCGCGAGCGAGAGTCCCCCGAGCGTGCTCCGGAGCCGGTTCCATGACCGTCGGCTCGCCGGCGGACGCGTTGGATCCGCCCGAGCCTGTGGTCCCTGAGACACCGAGCCGTGGGGCACGGGTGGATCGCTTCGTGGTCGCAGCGCAACGACCGCAAGGGAGACACGTATCCGTGCTCCAGGCCCGTGACCGCGACGGGTCGTTCGTCGCGCTCAAGCTCGCGACGACGAGTATCGGTGCCGAGCTCGTGGATCGCGAGGCGCGTCTGCTCCAGACCGTCGACCCCGAGCCCGGCCCGGCGCCACGCCTCTTCGGCGCCGGCAACACCCGCGGTCACCCGTTCATTGCCACAAGCTGGCTACACGGGGCGGGAGTCCGAGTGGTGGCGACCGAGATTCGTGAGCAGGGGCCGTCGGGGGACATCTTAGGTCTCTGCTGCCGCATCGTGCAGGCCTATGCCGAGCTTCACGCACAACGGATCGTGCACGGACAGGTTCACCCGCGGCATGTGCTCGCCGATGGCGACGGCAGCGTGCGTCTGCTCGACTTCTCGCTGGCGGCGTCGGAGGGGGATGCGCCGCCTGCCGCCCGAGTCGCGGCACGCTTTCACTCGCTGAGCGCTCCCGAGCAGGCCGAGGCGTTGCTGCACGGCGAGGATCTGCCCCTCACCGCCGCTGCCGAGCAGTACTCGGTGGCCGCACTGCTCTACCTCCTGATCACGGGACGGATGTATGCCCGCCTCGAGCTCGAGCGACGAGCATTGGCCCGCGACATCATGGCCAGCGCTCCGCTGCCGTTCGTCGACCAAGGGTTCACGCCCTGGCCCCAGCTCGAGGCCGTCCTCGGTCGGGCCTTGTCCAAGGATCCGGATGCCCGCTACGCGTCGACGCGCGGTGTTCAGCAGGCGCTGCAGGCATTGGCCAAGACTGCCCAGCCGCGACGGTCGACGGTCGTCACCTCAGTCCGGGCGCCGCACTCGGCGATACTGGACGCCTTCTGGCGGGACGTCTCTTCCGAGGAGGCACAAGTCCGCCTTGCTGCGCCGACGTGCTCGGTCAACTTCGGAGCGGCGGGCGTCGCGTTCGCGTTGATCCGGCTGGGCAAGCTCACCGGGAACCCGACCGCGTTCGAGCACGCCGAGCGCTGGCTCTCCAGCGCCGAGCGCCATCGCGCTGACGCCGACGCGTTCGACGACGGCGAAGAGCTGACGTCCGAGGTGGTTGGAACTGTCTCTCCCCTTCACAACGCCAGCGGTGTCGTGGCGGTGCGCGCGTTTCTCAGTCAGGCCACGGGGGATCATGTGCGCCAGCAGGCCGCGCTGGACGAGTTCCGCGCCGCCACCAGGGGCCCGTGCGCGGAGCTCGACCTGACCCTCGGACGATCGTCCGTGCTGCTCTTCGCGGCGCTCCTTTACGCCGGTGCGGATCGCCGCTGGCCGGCGGCGCAGCGGCTCGAGAGCGCCGCCGACGAGCTCTGCCGCGGCATCTGGCGCGACCTCGCCGACACGAGCATGACCTACTTTGGAATCGCGCACGGTTGGGCCGGGCCGGCCTACGCGACGATGATGTGGGCTCAGGCTCGGGGTACCGCACCCCCGCCGGAGGTGCGGGGCGTCCTGGACATGCTCGCGGGTGTCGCCGAGCCCCACGAGCGCGGCTCTCGCTGGCCCCTGACGCCTCCGGACGGCCACGCCGGCGCCGAGTACTGGCCCGGCTGGTGCCACGGCAACGCCGGGTATGTCTTCCTCTGGCACCTGGCCGACGCGACCTACCGCGAAGGGGTGTTCGCCGAGCTGGCCGAGCGGGCCGCATGGCTGCTGGACTACAGATTGGGCGTTGGCAACCTGTGCTGCGGACGGGCCGGGCAAGCCTACGCCGCGCTTAACCATTACCGAAATACCGGTGAGGAACGGTGGCGGGCGCGTGCCATGCAAATCGCCGGCCGACGGTCCACTCCCGACGCCGAGGTACACGACGCGAAGACTCCGCTGAGTCTCTACAAAGGTCAGACCGCGTTGGCGCTGCTCGCGATTGAGCTCGACTGCCCCGAGCGCGCAGCGATGCCCCTGTTTGAGTTCGAACCTGAACCCGGCGAACGGCTCGCCTCGCTCGCCAAAGGATAGGGTGCGTAGCAGGCAAAGTCAGGGTGGGGGTGACCGGTGCACGACACGCGCTCACGGCCTAGCGTGGGTTCGAGAACAGTGAGAAAGGAGCCGGTGCAACATGACATTTGAGCGTTCCGACGAGGAGGGCGCCGAGGAGGCCATCGAGGACCTCGAGGCACCCGCAGACGCCCAAAGCGATGTCGCCGGGGGTCAAGGCTGCGGAAAGCCATCGGCGGTGTGCTTGGATCCGACGTGTGCGGTTACCGACGCAGTCTGCCTTGGGAAGGCACCCCTGACCAACCGCATCGTCGTTTATGACGAATAGTGCATGTGGCTGTGTAGCGTGGGCATGTTCATATCCGACTAACCATGGGAGTGCGGTGACTACAAACGAACAGTCCAACGAAGAGGGCGCCGAGGAGGCCATCGAGGACCTCGAGGCACCCGCAGACGCCCAAAGCGATATCGCCGGGGGCCAAGGTTGCGGAAAGCCATCGGTGGAGTGCATGTTTTCGACGTGTGAGGCTACCGAAGCGCTTTGCGGGCGGAAAACCGCGACCCATGAAATCGTCGTTTACGAGGAGTAGCGCATGTCGCCTTGTCAGGCCGACGTGTTCATGTCCAACTAAGCAACGGGAGCTGTGCCAGTGATGACAAATGAGGAACGAGACAAGGAGGGCGCCGAGGAGGCCATCGAGGACCTCGAGGCACCCGCTGACGCCCAAAGCGATATCGCCGGAGGCCAAGGCTGCGGAAAGCCATCGGTGCAGTGCGCGCTTGATACGTGTGCGGCCACCAAAGCACGTTGCGGCCGGGGTTCCGCGACCTCTGACATCGTCGTTTACGAGCAATAGCGCAATGTCGCTTTGTCAGTCCGACTGTTCATCCCCAACTAAGCAACGGGAGCTGTGCTAGTGATCAATGAGGAACGAGACAAGGAGGGCGCCGAGGAGGCCATCGAGGACCTCGAGGCACCCGCAGACGTCCAAAGCGATATCGCCGGAGGCCAAGGTTGCGGAAAGCCATCGGTGGGGTGCTGGGATCCGACGTGTGAGGCTACCAAAGCACTTTGCTGGCAGAAAAGCGTGACCCATGACATCGTCGTTTACGAGGAATAGCGCATGTGGCTTGGTCATGCCGACGTGTTCATGCCCAACTAAGCAACGGGAGTGGGGCCAGT
>Ga0302325_10031373_pt1 | contig 10936 bp, 6 predicted proteins | sample Palsa_T0_2_FD_201948 | JGI IMG/M metagenome (GOLD analysis project Ga0302325, IMG submission 201948) | Peat permafrost microbial communities from Stordalen Mire near Abisko, Sweden - Palsa_T0_2 | ecosystem: Environmental > Terrestrial > Soil > Palsa > Peat permafrost | place: Sweden: Abisko... | reverse complement strand
TTCTTGAGTTTTTCGGGGGCATTCTTCTGGTGATCGGCCTCTTCACCCGCTTCACGGCTTTCCTCCTTTCGGGAGAAATGGCCGTCGCCTATTTCATGGTCCATGCGCCGAAGGGCTTCTATCCGATGATGGGAGGAGGCAATGGCGGCGAAATCGCCGTGCTTTATTGCTTCGTGTTCCTCTATCTCGCGGCGGCGGGCGGCGGCCCCTGGAGCCTCGATCGGCTCCGGCATCGCAGTTAATTTTTATTGGTCTGCTGCAGCAATTGAGCTTTTTGGGCATCGGGCAGAGTGGATTGCTGCACAATCGCCGTGGCGCTGGTGGGGTCGCTTCGGACCCAGCGACTGAGCAGCATGTAGACTTCCTGCTGGCGTCGATTGGGATCGCTCACGGATTCCGCCCACTGGTAAGCAGCCTGGGGATCCTCCTCGAAGACCTGGCTGCTGAAGGAGACGATGGCTGCGTCTTTGGAGGAATTCGCCGGCAATTGCGTCAGCCAATCGGAAGCCTGGGTAACGTCGCTATTGGCCCAGCTACGCGCAATATTGGCGTAGGCATTGTCCTTGGAGCTGCCGTCGGCAAAAGTGGCCACCCACTGGGCGGCAGCGGCAGGATCATTATTGGCCCAACTATTGGCGACCGATTGCATCGCCTGGTCCCGCGCCGGTCCTTGGGCCATGGATTGGACATAACCAGCCGCGCCCGCGGGATCGTTGGAGGCCCACTGGTTCACCACCGTGGCCACGGCATTGGTCTTGCCCTCGCCATCGGGGAGCTGGTTGGCCCACTGCAGCGCCTTGCTCGGATCCTGCTCGGCAAGCTGGTTGGTCACGGCATTAATCAGGTTGTTCTGGGCCTGGCCCGCGGGCATCGAGCCGACATAATTCATGGCGGAAGTTAGATCGCTCTGCGCCCACTGAAAGGCGGCGCCTTCGATGATCTGGTTCTTGCCGGCGTCGTCCGGCAGATTCTTCAACCACTCGACGGCTGAAGCCGGATCATTGTTGAACCATTGCGAGCTGACCGAGCGCAGGAAATTATTTCTCGCTTGGGCGCCGGGCAAAGATTCCCCGTAAGCCATCGCCGCTTTGGGATCGCTCTGGGCCCATTGATAACTGATGTTTTGCAGGGCATTCTCCTTCGCCCGGCCCGAGGTGTATTTGTTCACCAGGTCAAGAGCCGCATTGATGTCGGTGCCGGCCATCTGCGCCGCCATCGTGCCGATGATTTCATTTTTCATGCCGCCGGCCGGGAGGCTCGCCACATAGGCCGTGGCGGCTTGCGGATCGTTTTGCGCCCAGGAACCCGCAATCTGGGTGAGGGCATTTTTCTTCTCCTGGGCACCCGGAAGATTCTGGGCCCACGCCAGAGCCCCCTGGGCGTCGTTTTGCGCCCATTGGGAGGCCACATTACGAATCATGTAGTTTTTGTCCTGTCCCTCGGGCAGCCCGGTCAGGTAGTTCGCCGCGGCCTTGGGATCATTTTGCGCCCAGATGGAGGCGACCTGCTGCAGGGCGAAGCTCCTTGATTGGGAAGGAGGCAGCTTTTCCGTCCAAGCCAAGGCGCCCTGGACATCGTTTTGCGCCCATTGCACGGCCACGTTTTGAACCATGTTATTTTTCTCCTGACCGTTGGGAAGGCCCGCGAGATAATCGGCGCCGGCTTTGGGATCCGTGGAGGCCAGGTTGCCGACATAATTTTGCTCCGCCTGGAGCCGTATCTTTCCGGCGGGAATTTGATTGAGCCAGTCGAGGGCCGATTTCTGGTCCCTCTGCACCAGCCCGTTCATGATGGCCTGGATCGCATTGGACCGCTGCTGCTGATCGGGAAGTTGCAAGGCCGCCTGCGTAGCTGCATTGACATCTTTTTCCGCCCACTGGTTGAAGATGTTGAAGACGCTGTTCCGCCCCACCGAACTTTTCATCGATTGACTGAGGGCAAGGGCCTGGGCCGGATCCTTCTGGGCCATTTGGTTGATGACGTTGGAGAGAGCCTGCTCCCGCAATTGCCCGGCGGGCATCTGCTGGGCCTGGCTCAGGGCTTTTTCCGGTTCAGTTTGGGCCATCTGGCCGAGCACGTTTGAGAGAGCTGACTGGCGCGTCTGCCCCTCCGGTATCTGCTGGGCCTGACTCCAGGCTTTTTCCGGGTCGTTCTGGGCCGTCTGGCCGATCACAGACAAGATCGCACCGTTGCGCTTTTGTCCCGCAGGAAACTGCTGGGTCAGGCTCAACGCTTTTTCCGGATCACTCTGGGCCGTCTGGTTGATCACGGTCAGGATCGCGGCATCGCGCCTCTGCCCTTCGGGCAATTTCTGCGCCAGGGCCATCGCATTGGCCGGATCATTCTGGGCCATCTGATTGATGACCCTCTGGATTGCGGCATCGCGTTTGGAACCTTCGGGCAATTGTTGGGCCAGGGCCATCGCATTGACCGGATCATTCACGGCGATCTGGGTGATGACATTCTGCACCGCCGCATCACGTTTCGGGCTCTCGGGTAGTTGTTGAGCCTCGCTCAGCGCTTTGGACGGATCGCGGGACGCGAGGGAGGAAAAGACATCGGACACCAAGGCATCGCCCATCGTATGGTTTTGAGTTTTTTGCGCCGCAGCCAGAGCCGCCTTGGGATCAAGTTCCACCCATCGCCCGACCAGAATCTCCAGCGCCTGGTATTGATTGCCGTTCTGGGTCAGCGATTGGACTTTCTCCACCTCCTTGGGCATGTCGGCCGCCGGGATGCCTTCCGCGTAAATCGTGAGGTCCTTGAGCAGGCGATAGGAATTGGTCTCCTTGAGAATGGAAGGCAAGTCTCCCGGTGTTGAAGAGGAGGATGGCGGAATTGGGCTCCCGGAATAGCTCAGCACAGCGGAGGCCGCATTTCCGGTTGCCTGCGGTGAATTCGAGCCCCAGGAAAACCATCCCTCGCGCAAAAAGGCGGGGGCCAGGTAGCCGCCGGCGGCAAAACTCAATCCCAGGGAAACCACCAACGCCGCCACGATAATTGCCAGCCTCATAAATAGTCCTCTTTAAGCGTGATGGCTGAGCGTCGCAGGTTCAGTCACCCGGATCAATCGAAGAAGAATCGGACGTTCTTTCAGCTCTCGTATTCTTCGTTCTCTTGCGGCTGATTCTTCCGGACTTGCCGCGCCCCGCACAGGCAGTAGAATTTCGTTTCATGGCTTACCAGGTTTTTGCGCGTAAATACCGGCCCCAGACCTTCGCCGAAATTGTCGGCCAGGAACCGGTCGTGCGCACCCTTACCAACGCGTTGCGCCTCGGCCGCATCGCGCAGGCCTATCTCTTTGTCGGGCCGCGCGGCACGGGCAAGACATCCACCGCGCGCATCCTCGCCAAGGCCCTCGAATCCAAGAGCGGACCCACCGCCGATTTCGATCCGAAGGAGGACATCTGCATCGAGATCGCAGAGGGGCGCTGCCTTGATGTGCTGGAAATCGATGGCGCCTCGAATAACGGCGTGGAGCAGGTCCGCGAATTACGCGACAACGTCCGCTACACACCGGCCAAGGGCCGCTACAAAATCTACATTATCGACGAAGTGCACATGCTTTCGGCCGCCGCGTTCAACGCGCTGCTCAAGACGCTCGAAGAACCGCCCGCGCATGTGAAATTCATTTTCGCCACGACTGAAGTCCACAAGCTGCCCACCACGATTCTTTCCCGCTGCCAGCGCTTCGACCTGCACCGCATTCCCGAGCCGCTCATCCGTTCGCATCTCGCCCATATCTGCGAACTGGAAAAAGTGGCGGCCGAGCCGGGCGCGCTCGACGCCATCGCCCGCTACGCCGAAGGCGGCCTGCGCGACGCCGAGTCGGCGCTCGACCAGGCGATTAGCTTTTACGGCGACCGCGTTTCCGAAGCCGACGTGCTTTCTCTCTTCGGCCTCACCGGTTTCACGCCCGTGGCCGCACTGGGCCGGGCCCTGGCCCAAGGCGATGTGGGGGCGGTGCTGAAATCGGCGCGCGAACTGGCCGCTGCGGGTAAGGACCTCGGCAAGCTGAGCCAGGATTTGCTCGGCTTCTTCCGCAATCTCGTTATTTATCAGGTTTCGCCCACCGCGCTGGAAGGCGATATTTCCACGCTGGAAAAGGAGGTCCTCGCCGAGGTCTCGGGCCAGATCTCCCGCGGCGCTGCGCTCGGCATTTTGGAAGAATTGAGTCATCTCGAAAGCCGCCTGCGCTATGCCCTGGCCAAGGATGTCGTCTTTGAAGTCGCACTCATCCAGATGAGCCAGCTCAAGGAAAAGATTTCACTCGAAAGCATCCTCGAAACCCTCGGCGGCGCACCGGTGGCGGTTGTCACTTCGGTTCCGGCCGTCGCGATTCAAGTTCCCACGGCCGCCATTTCGCCTCCCAAAATTACCACCGCTGCGGTGGAAGCCGCCTGGAGCGCCGCCGTGGAAAAATTCGCCCAGGAACGCCCAATGGAAGCCGACACGATCCGCGCCGTGGAGTTTCATGCCTGCAAAGCCGATCAGATCGAGGTGCTCGTGCCCAAGGCGCTCGAAAAAAAAATCCACTACCTGCGCAGTCCGAGAAACCTTGAAGTTCTCGAAAGAGCGCTGGACGAAAAGTTGGGGAAGAAACTGGAAATCGTTTACAAATTAGCCGATCCCGCCAACGCCACGGCACCCGTGACAAACGCTCCCGCCGCAACCCCAGCAGCGCCGGGGAAGCCCGCTCCGCCGCCGCCGAACCTGTCGCAGGAAGCTTTTCTGGCCGATCCCGTCATCCAAAACGCACTGAAAATTTTTGAAGCCAAGATTGTGACACCGGCCAACAAATAACCAATTCGGAGCACCCCTATGAACATGATGAAAATGATGAAGCAGGCGCAGGAACTGCAAGCCAAGGCCGCCAAACTTCAAGCCGAGCTCGCCTCGCGTCACTACGAAGCCGAAGCCGCCGGGGGACAAATTAAGGCGGTCGCAACCGGCGAAGGCCAGCTCGTCAGCCTCAAGATCGATCCCGCGCTGCTCAAGGATGACTCCGAGATGCTCGAAGACCTCATCGTCACCGCCGTGCGCGAAGCCATTGACAAGGGCAAGGCCGATGCGGCGAAGGAACTCGGCAAGCTGATGCCCGCGGGCCTGGGCGGGTTGCCCGGATTTTAATCCGGTGGCAGTTCCGAAACGATTCCACACTTCGGACACCGCCACGTTGATTTGGAGCGGATCGGAATAGAAAACAACAGCGCGAGCAACATTTTCGGATAGAGCCCAAGCCCATGCGTTTCCTTCAAAGTTGCGCTGCAGTGAGGGCAATTTTTCGCCGCCTCTTTTTGATTTCCGACTGAAGCCTCGTTCAGGACTTCCGCGGCTCGTTCAGCATCTTCTTCCAGAACCTGCACACGAACACCGCCTATGGCATTCGTCCAGAGCCAATTATTCTGCACCGTCAACTCATCCGGGAGAAACACTTCGATCCCCGAACCTTCCAAATGAGATTGGATGACGTGGGCCTCGGGTAAGGAGTAACAGGTTCGGATCGTAACCATATGTGAGAGTATCCACCACTTCGGCAAATACGCAAAAAACAGCGCCGCGACGATCCTGGTTTACGCCACCGGCACCCAGCACCCCTTTTGCGCCGAGGCGTAAGCGGCGGCCATGATGGCGACCGTCTCGAAGGTCGCCTCAAGATCGGCACGCAAATCTTCAGCATCGATCTTGCCCTGAATGACGGTCACGAGTCGGTCGATGCGGTTGGGCGTATCCACCAGCGGCTTGATCGGTTCGTTTGCTTTTGCGTCGCCGATGACATAGCCGTCCTTGGTATTCCAGATGGCTTTTTCGGAACCGACGACCTCCAGGCCGCCGAGGCCACCGGTCTGGGTCCAGGCCGCTTCCACCGTGCCGAGCACGCCGGAAGCAAAGCGAAGTTGGGCGATGCCGAAGTCGTCCACGGACGGATAGATGCCGGACTGATTGCCGATTTCGGCCCAGACTTCCCTGACCGGGCCAAAGAGTGTTCGCGCCAGATGCAGGGCGTGCGTGCCCATGTCCATGAAAGCCCCTCCGCCCGAGAGCGCCGGATCAATAAACCAGCTGAGGTCGGGATGATCGAACCAGCGTCCCGTGGCGGCGGCATTCGCGTTGCGATAGCGAATACGACTAACCTTGCCCACGACTCCCTCATTTAAAAGTTGGCTGACCGCCCGGATCTGGTCCGTGCCGGGCTGGAAATAACCGCAGAACAGCGGTGTTGGATATTTGGCGTGAAGGTCGCGCACCTCCTGCAAATCGGCCGGATTCGTTACCAGCGGCTTTTCGCAAAACACCGGCTTGCCCGTGGGCAACACCTGCCGAAGCAGAGGCAAGTGACGCGTGTTTTCCGCGCAGATGGCGAAACCGTCGATGCTGGAATCGGCCAGGAGCGCGGATAAATCGGCCACGAAAGGCGCGCCCGCCATCTCCGCATAACGACGGCCACGGTCGGCGAAATCGTCCCAGACGCCCCCGACTTTGCATCCATGCTGCGCCTTCAGAATGTTTTCAACGTACCGCTTCGTGTGGATATGAGCGGTCGAGATGAAGGCGATCTTCACGAGGAAAGAAGGTAGTCTACCACTTCAAGAGATAAGCAAAAATCAGCGGCGCGACGATGGAGGCGTCCGACTCGATGATGTATTTGGGCGTATCGACGCCGAGTTTGCCCCAGGTGATCTTTTCATTCGGCACCGCGCCCGAGTAGGAACCGTAGCTCGTGGTCGAGTCGCTGATCTGGCAGAAGTAACCCCAGAGCGGCACGCTAGTCCGCTGCAAATCCTGGTGCAGCATCGGCACGACGCAGATCGGGAAATCGCCCGCGATGCCGCCGCCGACCTGGAAGAAGCCAATGGAGCTTTTGCCGACCGTGGACGTGTACCACTCGGCCAATTCCATCATGTACTCGATTCCCGTGCGCACGGTGTGGACCTTCTTCACGTCGCCCGAAATGACATGCCCGGCGTACATGTTGCCGAGCGTGGCGTCCTCCCAGCCAGGCACGAACATCGGCAGATTTTTTTCCATCGCCGCGAGCAACCACGAATCTTTCGGATCGATCTGATACTCCTTTTTCAGCACGCCCGATGCGAGAATCTTGTACATGAACTGGTGTGGGAAAAAGCGCTCGTTCGCTTTGTCCGCACGCACCCACTCGTCGAGCACGGCACTCTCGATCCGTCGCATCGCCTCCATTTCCGGAATGCACGTGTCGGTCACGCGGTTCATGTGGCGCTCCAGCAGCGCCTGCTCGTCGGCGGGCGTCAGGTCGCGATAATTGGGCACCCGCTCGTAGTAATCGTGCGCGACAAGATTGAACACGTCCTCCTCGAGATTCGCGCCGGTGCAACAAATCGCGTGCACCTTGTCCTGCCGAATCATCTCCGCCAGCGAAAGGCCCAGTTCCGCCGTACTCATCGCGCCGGCCAGAGTGACGAACATTTTGCCGCCCTTGGCCAGATGCGTCTCATAGGCTTTCGCCGCATCGACCAGCGCGGCGGAATTGAAGTGACGATAATGATGCGTGATGAAATCGCGGACGGGTGAGCTCATGCCGCAAATCCTAAATGAGCCGCGTCCTGATGCAAAAGGATTCCGACTGACGTCACTTTTTATCACTTCACCGGCAGGGCGTCGCCGGAGGCAAATCCCCCGCCCGACTCGACTTTCTTGTCGCTTGGTTGCGACAAGGTTTTCCGTTTCCGATGCCACGCCAGCACAAATGCGACGAAGAGGATCTCGAAGAGCGCGAAGCCGGTGGCGTAACTCAAGCCGCCCGTGCTCAGGCCGTAGCTGTGCAGGCTTTTCCCGTTTTGGCCCAGGATAAAATTCACGCCGTACCACGACATCATCACGGAAAGGAAGCAGATGACCGAGCCGACGGCCAGCCCGAAGCCTTTCCACCAGCCCGCCAGGCGTCCGTGGAGCAGCGCGAGATAACAGAGCAGCGTGATCAGCGCCCACGTCTCCTTCGGATCCCAACCCCAGAACCGGCCCCAGGAATAATTGGCCCAGACGCCACCGAGAATCGTGCCCGCCGCCAGAAGCAGGATGCCGATCTGCATGGCGCGATAGATGAAAAAATAGACCTCAGCCAGGGCCGCTGCGTGGCGCTTGCCCCAGAAGCTCATGACCAACGCGATGTGCCCGAGCGCGGCCGTCAGCGCGAAGGCCGCGTAGCTTGAGACGATGGTAAGCACGTGGATCGTCAGCCACATATTGTTGCGCAAAACCGCCGTGAGCGGGTTGATCGACGCATCGAGAATGGTCGAATCCGAATCGGCCACAATCAGGGTCAGGACGGCGGCGGGAAGGCCCGCGTAAAAGAAGTAGCGCTTCCGGTAGACCGCTTCGAGAATGATGGCGAAGACCATGCCGATAAAGGAGACCCAGATAACGGTCTCATAGAGATCCGTCACGGGCGGCCGGCCGGAGATGATAATCCGGCAGGCGAATCCATAAATCTCGAATCCGAGTCCGGCCAGAACCAGAGTCCATGTCACAAAATAGCCCGCCTGCTTCACCCAGAGTCCCGTCAGCAGCAGGACGATCAGAGCGGCTAGGTAGATGACCCAGGCCCAGAGGAAAGGTTCCAGCACCATGTATTGATGTTCAAACTGCAGCGCGGCGGCGGCGGGATAAAATTGCGGCGCGAGCGAGCGCAGCGACTCGACAACCTTCGGCGTCAGCGCGTTGAACTGCGTCATGTCGCCGTCGTGGTAAGCCTTGGACCAGGTCGCAAATTGGTCCATGGACTTCCCTTCTTGATCCGTATCGAGAATCGGCAAGGCCAACTGCTTTTCCGCGGCGGGATCAGAGCCGGCCGGCAGGTCTTTCATGGGCCGCCATTTGCCTCCCTCGGACATGGAATTCGGCACCACCGCCTCCTTCTGGCCGCTCACGCAATCCTCGAACATCTGCAACCGCTCGCCCAAATGCTCCGCCTCTTTTTGCAGGGCGGTCAGACTTTCCGATTGCCCCGCCTGCCGGAGCTTCTGCGCTTGATCCAGTAATTCACCCAGGACCGGCTGCTTGATCAGTTCGTTGAACGAAAAAAGCCTGCGATTTTCCGGCAGCCCGAACCTCTTTTGGAGATCGGGAAAGTTCAGCATGATCAGCGGGCGATCATCCCACCCCTCCGGCTGGAACCAGAGGTCGAGTATGACCTGTTCGGAAGGAAGCCTCACGCTGCTCTGGTCCGCATTTTCGATCGGCAACGTGCTCGTGCCGCTCATGGCCAGCACAATTTCGTGTGCGAAAGTGGTAAACGGCTTTTTGCGCCCGTGATCCTGCACGGCGAGCGTCGCCAGCGCATTCGTATCGAGGGGCAGAACCCGCATGGGCACGGGCTCGATGAGCGTGGGGTCCGCTCGTAACGCCGCCGCCGACAAAACTATGAGCGCCAAAATTTTTGTGATCAATCGCATTATGTTTCCTCTAATCCTCACGGCCCGCACGCTCGCTGGGCGAACGTTTCGGCATGAAGTAAAACATCAGCGCAATGCCGCAACAAATGCCAATCGAGCCGGTCCACTTCAACGGCCAGCCCGGATCATACAACACCTGGAGGGTGGTTTCGTTCAAATTCTGCGGGTTCCAATTCGCCTGCGAAAATTTGTAATTCCAGCCGACGAGCGAGCGCCAGAAATCGCCGGGAAACATCGCGGGAGAGTTCATATAAGCCTTGTCCCGGACCACCCGGCCGGTGGAGGGTTCCTCGAAGCGGAGGCTGCTGATATAGTTCGAAGGCGTATCAGTCCCCTCGTCGCGCGGCACCTCGAAATTTTCGAGCGTGATGGAAAACGTCAGCGGAATGACGCGCTGCCCGAATCCGATCCAGGCGAAATCGTGTCCGTCGAACAGCTCCCGCGATGCGCCCTCGGGAATCCATTCGACCGGGCCGCTGCTTCCATCCGGAGCAACCAGGTGCGCTCGAATTCCCGGCCGGAGCGACGCAGCCATCATTGGGGTGATCGTGCCGGTGAATTCCTTCATCTCGCGGTGCAGTTCTGCATGGGCCAGCACGGCATCGACTTTCGCTTCCCATTTCGACCAGCCGAGATGGATCGTTTCTCCCTGGGCCGCCGTGGTGCGCGCCTCGATCTTTCCCGCGCGTTCCAGTTCGTAAACAATTTTTCCCGTTTCTTTTGCCAACGCTACCCGCATCACAAGGTCTTGCGGCAGAGGCGGCGGCGCGGCGGCGGGTTTGGGCGCGGCAGGAGGTAAAATCTTGGTCGGCCCGGTGATCTGGACCAACACAGCGGGATTGCGCGGCTGATCCGAAAGCGACGTGGGCACGCCGTCCTTCATGGCAAAATCGGGCCAGTATTTCGCCACGCGGAAGAGGACCGGATCGCCGTCGCCGTTGAGACTGGTCCACTTGCCTTCCAATTCGTGCATGGGCCATGATCTGCTTGTGCCGTTGAACAGCATCACGCTTACCGTAAAATCGTCAGATGGTTGCTTCATGGCCGCCAGTCTCACCTCGTAGCCGCTTTGTGTATCGCTATCGGTATCAATCACCGGCGTTTGCGGACTATGGGCAAAAACGAGTTGGGTCTCGTGAAACGGCGTTTCATCGCGGGCCGCCGGAGGCGTCGCCATGGACTCCGCACTTTTTGGCAGCGAGATGGGATGCGCTTCGTCGAGGGAATCGACCATCTCGATTTTGGCCATGCCGAAGAAATCAAAAGTATCGGCGCCGCCGCCCAGCATCAAATTGGCCGCCACGTTCTGGCCCATGCCGGCGTTCACGAAATGAAGGCCCACGCCAGCGGGTGCGACGGGATCGGCCGAGGCGGCCAGCGTGTCGTCGGGCACCAGGTTTTCCGTGGCGCGGTCCACCACCAGCTTGAGCGCCGAGTTTTCCAACGGCAGGGAAAAGGGCCGCGCCTCGGTCGGCGGATGCATCTCGGTGTCGAAGGGCATCTGTCCG
>Ga0302325_10031372_pt1 | contig 10936 bp, 8 predicted proteins | sample Palsa_T0_2_FD_201948 | JGI IMG/M metagenome (GOLD analysis project Ga0302325, IMG submission 201948) | Peat permafrost microbial communities from Stordalen Mire near Abisko, Sweden - Palsa_T0_2 | ecosystem: Environmental > Terrestrial > Soil > Palsa > Peat permafrost | place: Sweden: Abisko... | reverse complement strand
TTGCATGCAAGCTCCGGCCGATGTTGGATGAACCATTCGAAGCGGCGCTTGAAATTCGGGAGCCGGTCGAGCAGCGTGGGCGATAGCGTTTCCACGGCAAGCATCGGCAGTAACCCCACCGTCGAGCGCACGCGCATCGGAAACGAGCCCCTGTCGAGCACGAGCTGATCGTAGTAGAAGCCGTCGTGATCGTCCCAAAGGCCAAGCTGTCCCGCTTCTTGGCCGTTGATCGCGTATGCGATATAGAGGAAGTGTTCGAAGAACTTTGAGGCGATGTCTTCGTAGGCCGGATCGTGCTGCGCGAGTTCGAGCGCGATCGCCATCATGTCGAGCGCATAGACGGCCATCCAGCTCGTCGCATCCGACTGAATGATGTATCCTCCCGTCGGCAACGGAGCGCTACGGTCGAAGACGCCGATGTTGTCGAGGCCCAGGAACCCTCCCATGAAGACGTTCTTGCTGTGCGGATCCTCGCGGTTTACCCACCAAGTGAAGTTCATCAACAGCTTTTGGAAAACGCGTTCGAGAAAGATATAGTCGGCTACGCCGTACATCTTGTGCTCGATCTGGAAGATGCGGTACGCGGCCCACGCCTGGACCGGCGGATTCACGTCGCCGAAGGCCCACTCATAGGCCGGAATCTGCCCGTCCGGATGCATGTACCATTCGCGCGTGAGCGTGATGAGCTGGCGTTTGGCAAACGTCGGATCGATCAGGGCGAAAACGACCGTATGGAATGCGAGGTCCCATGCCGCGAACCACGGGTACTCCCAGGTGTCGGGCATCGAGATGATGTCGTCGTTGTAGAGGTGCAGCCACTCGTGGTTGCGCCCCTCCAAGCGTTCGGGGGGTGGCGGAGGCATCGCCGGATCTCCGCTCAGCCAATCGCGCACCACATAGTGATAGAACTGTTTCGACCAGAGCATTCCCGCGAACGCGGTGCGCTGGACCCGGTGCTGTTCGTCGCTTGCGGGAAACGGGTTGAGCGCCGCGTAGAAACGGTCGGCTTCCCAAATGCGATCTTTGAAGACCGCGTCGAAGCCCCCATCGAAGACGTCGCCGAGCAGCGTTTTCTTCGTGAGGCGCAAGCGGATGGTGCGCGACTCACCCGATTCCAACGTGAACTCGTAGCGCAGGCCGAGTTTCGATCCGGTCCGCGCGGGATTGGTCGTCCCTTGCTCGCCGCGAACCGCGCGGCAGATGCCGTCTTTGACGTATGGCTGGGTGTTCGCGCAGCCGTAAACCGCCTCGTAGTTCGTTTCGTTTTCGACGAAGTATTCGTCGGGATTGCCCTCGCACGACAGGCGGTACTCGCTCATCGACGGATGGCTCGTGTCGTAGCCGTGAGGGGTCGACGCGGGGACGATCGTGCCGTGCGGGCCGGTTCCGGACCACGACCATTCGTTACGGAACCACAAGTGCGGGATGATATGGAGCGGAGCGGGCCGGCTACCGCGGTTGGTCGCGGTTACTCGCATGAGGATATCGCTCGGTGCGTGCTTCGCGTACTCGACCTCGATGTCGAAGTAGGCATCGTCGTTAAAGATTCCCGTATCGATCAGCTCGTACTCGGGGTCGACCTTCGTGCGGGCGGCGTTGGTCGCTAACAGATCCGCGTAAGGGAAGGCCCGCTGTGGGTATTTGTAGAGCGCCTTCATGTACGAATGCGACGGAACGTTATCGATGTAGTAATAACATTCCTTAACATCCTCGCCGTGGTTGCCTTGCGGTCCGCTCAGACCGAAGATGCGCTCCTTGATGAATGGATCGTTTCCGTTCCAGAAGGCCCACGCGAAGCACAGCTTCTGTTCGTGCTCGCTGATACCGAAGATCCCGTCCTCACCCCAGCGGTACGCGCGCGAGCGCGCGTGTTCGAACGGAAAATAATTCCACGCTTCACCCGTGGCGCTGTAGTCTTCGCGGACCGTGCCCCACTGGCGTTCGCTGAGGAAAGGCCCCCAGTGCGTCCAGTGCTCGGTACGTGCCGTCTCGGCCTCGATGCGTGCGCGCTCGGGATTCCAATCCATGGCGCAGGCTTTGTGGAAGGTCTCGGCCGAACCTCGCGCACAATCTCTGCTTCGCTATGCAACTTACCGGCCAGACTGCAATCGTTACGGGTTCGAGCTCCGGCATCGGGGCGGCGGTCGCGAAGTCGCTCGCGGCCGAGGGTGCGAACGTCGTCATCAACTATCCCGGCGGCCCGATCGACGGCGCGACGGATTGTGCGAGCGCGATCGCGCACACTGGCGGCTGCGCGCACGTGATCGAGTGCGACGTTTCGAAAGAAGATCAGGTCGAAGCGATGTTCGCGGAAACCGTCAAGAAATTCGGAACGGTCGACATCCTCATCAACAACGCGGGTTGGCAAAAGGACTCGTCGTTTGAAAACATGACGCTGGCCCAGTGGCAGGCGGTCATCGACGTCAATTTGACCGGTCAGTTCTTGTGTGCGCGTGCTGCCGTCCGCGAGTTCTTAAGGCGCGGTATGGTACCCGAACGCTCGAAGGCTCTCGGCAAGATCGTCTGCATGAGTTCGGTTCACGAAGTGATTCCGTGGGGCGGCCACGTGAACTACGCGTCGAGCAAAGGCGGGGTCATGCTGATGATGAAGAGCATCGCGCAAGAGGTCGCGCCGCACAAGATTCGCGTCAATTCGATCGGACCGGGTGCCATCCGCACGCCGATCAACACGGGCGCTTGGGATACGCCCGAAGCGCTTGCGAAACTGCTCGAGCTGATCCCGTATGGCCGCATCGGAGAGCCCGAAGATATCGGCGCCGCGGCCGTTTGGTTGTGTTCGGATGCGTCGGATTACGTTACCGGGACGACGCTCTTCGTTGACGGCGGGATGACGTTGTATCCCGGGTTCTCCACGAACGGATAGCGCGCTCGGCACGCCCGTCGTGCATTTCGGCCGCGACCTCTGCGGCCAGTTTGACGTCGCCGACGTCCGCGAATGGCTCGTAACGAACGGCATCGGCGGCTACGCCTCCGGGACGATCGACGGTTCGCTCACGCGCTGTTATCACGGGTTGCTCGTTGCCGCGCTCGCGCCTCCGGGCGCGAGGACGCTACTCGCCGTAAAGCTCGATGAGATCTGCACCTACCTCGACACACCGTACGACCTTGCGACGAACCGTTGGGCGTCGGGTGCGATCGATCCGCAGGGGTATTTGAACCTCGAGCGCTTTTTTCTCGATGGGACGACGCCCGTGTGGGAGTACGCCTTCGCCGGAGCACTCATCGAGAAACGCGTGACGATGGTGCTCGGCGTGAACGCGACGATCGTGCGCTACCGCGTACTCCGAGCGATCGCGCCGGTGCGCTTTGCGTTACGCGCTATCGTCGACGGTCGCGACCACAACGGCGTCACCCATGCCGGCGACTTGCCGCGGATCGAGCAGCGCGAAGGTGGGCTGCTCGTGCGCTACCCTTCGGCTGCGTTCGTGTTGCGGTCCGATCGAGGCACGGTATGGCCTGCGGCCGAGTGGTATCGCGACTTCGATCTCGTCCGCGAGCGGGAACGCGGTCTGCCAGACCGCGAGGATCACGTCCATGCCGCCGACATCGTCTTTTCGCTCGCGACGGGCGAAGCGGCGCACGTGTGCGCGGGCACCCCGGACGTCGACTTCGGGGACCCGGGAAAAGCGTTCGAAGAACGCGCGCGGCATGAAGCGGAACTGCTCGCGCTCGCGCGTCCGGCCGACGCCGAGATCGGGCAGCTCGTGCTGGCCGCGGATCAATTCATCGTCGATCGGCGCACGGCCGAAGTCCCCGACGGCAAGACGGTCATCGCTGGGTACCCGTGGTTCACCGACTGGGGCAGAGACACCGCGATCTCGCTGCCCGGGCTCGCTATCGTCACCGGTCGCCGCGACGTCGCGCGTTCGATCCTGGAAACGTTCGCGCGCTATATCGACGGCGGCATGCTGCCCAACGTCTTTCCCGATCGCGGCGTGACGCCCGAATACAATACGGTCGATGCGGCGCTCTGGTACGTGGATGCGGTGCGTGCGTACGTTGCGGCGTTCGGCATCGACCCGGCGTTCGATGTCTTGTACCAAGCCTGCGCTTCAATCGTCGAGGGCTACCGGCGGGGAACGCGCTACGGGATCCACATGGACGAGGCCGATGGTTTGATCGCCGCAGGCGTTCCCGGCGTGCAACTCACCTGGATGGATGCGAAGGTCGGCGACTGGGTCGTGACACCGCGCATCGGCAAAGCCGTCGAGATCAACGCGCTTTGGTACGGCGCCCTGCAGACGCTCGCCGACCTTTCGCGCCGTCGCGGGATTCCGGCGCCGCAATACGACGCACTCGCGAAGCGCGTGAAGACCAGCTTCGCGCGCTTCGTGTTGCCGGACGGTAAGGGCTTGGCCGACGTCCTCGACGGTCCCGAGGGCGACGATGCAACCTTGCGGCCCAATCAAATTTTCGCGGCCGCGCTCGAGTACTCGCCCCTCGATCGCGCTGCAGCGCGCGATGTCGTCGACGTCTGCACGCGCGAGCTCGTCACTTCGCACGGCCTGCGCACGCTCGCGCGCACCGATGCGCGCTACTCCCCGGCCTACGGAGGCTCGCGCGAAGCTCGCGACGGCGCGTACCATCAAGGCACGGTCTGGCCGTGGCTGCTCGGGCCGTTCTCGCTCGCCTACGCGCGCGTCTACGGGGATCGTGAAATGGCCCGAACGTTTCTTGGGCCATTGCTCGAGTCGCTGCGTTCCTACGGCCTAGGATCGATCGCCGAGATCGCCGATGCCGAACCACCGTTCGCGTGGAAAGGCGCGATTGCCCAGGCATGGTCGGTGGCCGAACTCCTTCGCGCGCTTCACGAACTCAAATCGCCCGACTAGCCTGTCGAACCTTCTCATGAGAAAAAGGGACCCCCGAAACCGTGGTTCGCTTCGCGCGGTTGAACCGCACGAAAGAGGTTTGACGTCATGCCGTTCGTTCGGATCGACTTAGTTGCCGGGAAGCCCGCGGAATATCGCGCCGCGATCGGAGAGGTCATTTACGACGCGATGCTCGCGACGATCAACGTCCCCAAGGACGACCGTTTCCAGATCGTAACCGAGCATCCCAGCGGCGACTTCATCATCGATCCCACGTACGCGGGCATCCAGCGAACCCAGGATTGCATCGTGATCCAGGTGACCCTGAACGAGGGGCGCACGACCGAGCAGAAACGCGCGTTCTACCATGCGATCGCGCACGGTTTGCACGATCGCCTGCACGTGGCGCTCGGGGACGTGTTCATCAATCTGGTCGAGGTTAAGAAAGAAAACTGGTCGTTTGGTAACGGCGAGGCGCAGTACGCGTAGCAGCCGGGTCGACGCCGCCCGCTAGTCGAAACCTCGCTCGGAGATGGCGAGATACGATGCTTTCGACGTCCTCAAGAGCGTGACGTCGGTCGAAGATCTTCGTAAGATTGCGAAACGCCGCGTCCCGCGGGCTTTCTTCCAATACGCCGATCACGGCTCGTACACGCAATCGACGATGCGCGCGAATCGGGCGGACCTCGAGAAGATCAAGCTGCGCCAACGGGTCGGCATCGACGTCGGCAAGCGCGACCTTTCGACGACGATCGCCGGGGAGCGGGCCGCGCTTCCGCTCGTGCTTGCGCCGATCGGCATGCTCGGCATGCAGCATGGCGACGGCGAGATCCTGGCGTGCCGCGCCGCGCAAGCAGGCGAGGTGCCGTTCTGCTTGAGCACGATGTCGATTGCTTCGATCGAAGACGTCGCGGCGGCCGTTCCGGGCCCGTTCTGGTTTCAGTTGTACATGATACGCGATCGCGGGTTCGTCCGCGACCTGATCGCGCGCGCGATCGCGGCCAAGTGCAGCGTGCTCGTGCCGACGCTCGATCTCAACGTGCTCGGCGTGCGCTATTGCGACGTGAAGAATGGGCTGACCGTGCCCATCTCGCTCTCGGCGGCGAACCTGATCGACGTCGCGACGAAGCCCGAGTGGGCCGCCGGCGTCGCGCGTGCGAAGCGCAAGACTTTCGGCAACCTGGCGGGCCACGTGCGCGGGATGGAAGGCGTAAACTCGCTCTCCGCCTGGATTTCCAAGCAATTCGACCCGACGCTCACGTGGAAAGACATCGAGTGGGTGCGCGAGCAATGGCCGGGAAAGCTCGTGCTCAAGGGCATCCTCGATGTCGAAGACGCGAAGATCGCCGCCAAAACGGGCGCAACCGGTATCGTGGTGTCCAACCACGGCGGTCGGCAACTCGACGGTGCGCCGTCTTCGATCTCGATGCTCCCCAAGATCGCGGACGCCGTGGGTTCGGAGTTGGAACTGCTCTTCGACGGGGGCGTGCGCTCGGGCCAAGACGTGTTCCGCGCGCTCGCGCTCGGCGCGCGCGCGTGCATGATCGGACGCGCGTACGTCTACGGTCTCGGTGCCGGTGGCCAGGAAGGCGTCGCGAAGGCGCTCGAGATCATCCGCGATCAACTCGACATCACGATGGCGCTCACCGGCTCGACCTCGGTCGCAAAACTCGAGCGCAGCGTTCTCGCCTAACGAGCGCGGTGATCGGCTTGCGCGGCGCCGCTATCGTCGACCGAGATCGAGGCGGCTGATTTTCCCCGTGCCGTTCATTTGGGTTACGAGGTGCGATGGATTTCCGGTGTAGGTATAGCGGATGTCGCCGGCGCCGTCGATATCCATCCTGAGGCTGCCGTTCGCGCGGACGTACACGGTGCCCGAGCCGTAGTTCCGGGCGGCTGCCTCGCGCGCGTCGACCCCGGTCGTGTCGATCTTCCCCGTTCCCGAGAGCTGGACGTCTTCCGTATCGGCCACGCCCGACGCGACGAGTGAGGAATCGGTGGTTTGGAAATAGATATCGCCGCCGGTCAAGCCGGCAATCGTCACGGAACTCGCGCCCTCGTCTGCATAGCCGTGCAGCTCCGGAAGTTCGATCTGGACTTTCGGCAGCGGCTCGGAGGGCCCGAGCTTGCCCTTCATCTTGACGATGAGCGTGCCGCCGCTCACGTCGGTCGTGACGCGGGAGACGACGCTCGGGGTACCGGAGACGAGGACGCGCGTGGTCTTCTTGCCGGCGGTAATCGTGCCCCTAAAGGCGCCCCTAAAAATGACTAGGTAGAAGCCGCCGACGCTTCGCGTCTGCGATATGTCGCTCGCCGCGCGACTCGGTGCGGTGAGCGGAAAGAGGGTCAGCACGGCGACTGCGATCGCCAGGCGTGCGGACGGAAACACAGAGCAACATCCAAACAAAACTGATCGCATCCTCCCCTCCGTCGCTACAGCTTTACGATGATCTCGTCTGTCGTACCGAGTTCGCCGATCCGGGGGAAGATGACCTCGAGCGATCGGGTGTGAGCGCCTTCGTGACGGTCGGTCATCGCGTCGGTTGCGAACGTGAGGTTATAGGAGCGCTCCCACGCGTCGCGCGCGGTCGATTCTACGCCGATGCTGGTAGCGATGCCGCACAGGACGATGTTCGTTACGCCGCGGCGGCGCAATTGCAGGTCGAGGCTGGTGCCGTAGAACGCGCCCCACTGACGTTTCTGAATCAGGATATCGCGCGTGCCATCGACGTTGAGCTCGGGGACGAACTCCATAAATTCGGGTGGGAAGCCGCCCGCGGGCCGCGGCACTTGCGCGCGCGTCTTGATCGCGTCGGCGCCGTCCGGGCTCCAGCCGACCTGCACGAGCACGACGGGGCGCATGCGCTCGCGAAAGGCGTCGACTAATCGTACTGCGTTGGCGATGACGTCCGCGGCGGGATGAACGGTCGGCATTTTGGTGATGCCTTGTTGCAGGTCGATGACGACGAGCGCGCTCGTGGGATCGATGACGGTTATCGGCAAGACGACTCCTGGCTAGTGTCCGAGCAGCGCGACGGTGTTGCGATAGTCTTCGACGGCAATACCCGCAAACGAAGTACCGTAGCGCGTCGCCAGATCGCTTGCGGTCTTGCCGATCGACGAAAAGAACGTCGCGGGCGGTAACGTCGCGTACGACGTGCCGGCGGGGGAACCCGTGTGCGTGCTCACGCCGAGCCACCACGGGCGGGCGGTGGCCGCCAGCTGGGTCATCGCCGCGCCGCCGAAGCTTTCAAGCGTCGTTTCGGCGTTGCGATAAGCCATCAAGACGGTCGCATCGGTGGCGCCGGCCGCGATCTGCAACAGCGTGTTGCTTCCCGATTGCGGCGGCGAATATTTGGCGTAGGTTGGATGCACGGTTGCCAGGAGCGGGAGCTGTTGCGCCGCCGCGGCTCTATGGATCGAACCCAAGAGTGCAACGTAGTTCGCCGCGATCTCGTCTTTCGCGCTACCGTCTTTCCAGGCCGGAAGAGTGTGCGGCTCGAGGTCGAGCGCGATACCGCTGAAGACTCCGTGGGCAGCGTGCGCCTCGAGGATGGTATTGACCGTTGCCGGCAGCTTCGTCCTGGGTTTCTCAACCCACTCGGGATCCCCGATCGTAGCGTAGACCGTGAGCGCGCCTGCGGCGAGCGTTTGCAGCTGGCGCAAGCGCGCCGCTTCCCCGGCCGCGACCGCAGCGCGGTCGTCCTTAGGGAGTGAGAAGTACAGCGTTCCGATCTGATGCTCGCGTGCGAAAGCCGCGACTGCGGCCGCATCGTCGAGTGACGTTTGCCAGACCCACATCGAGCGCGAAGGGGTAGCTGCCGCGGCGGGAGCACTCGTTCCACGGGTCGCCGCGACGGCAGCCGTCGCCGCGATGAAGTGCACGCGTTTCATGTTCCTCGAGCACTACGGCCTCTCGCCGCTCGGTGCCTACGTGTGCTCTAAAGCGACGCTGCTTGTTCCGGCGCCGGTTGCGCCGCTCGCAAGGTAAGCGCCACGGCGATCAGAACGAGCGCCCCACCGGCGGCGGTCGCGGGTCCCAGCGCTTCGTGGAAGATGAACGCTGCGAGCGCGGTCGCCACGACCGGTTCGCAGAGCGTCGACAATGCGACGACGCTCGGGCTAAAGGTCGCGAGCGACGCGTTGAGCGCCGTGTGTCCGAGCAGTTGCGAGATCAACGCCATCGCGAGGATGCCGCCCCACGCCGGGAGGTTCGATGGGGAGGGCGGCGCTTGGTGTCCGATCGCAGCGGCGACGACCAAACCAAGCGCTGCCCAGCCGTAGGTGCGCGCGACGATCTGTCGGGTGGCGAGCCGGATGCCGCTGGGGCCCTTCGACGCGTCGCGCACGACCAAGAAATACACGCCGATCGCGATGCTCCCGGCAAGTGCCAGCGCTTCGCCAAGGAGTTCGTGTCCGGGGATCGGCGGATGCCCGGCGCCGCGCCCTTGGCCGACGAGCGCAACCCCGGCGATGCCAAGGGCGAGAGCCGCGACGAAGCTGCGCGACGGCAAGCGCCGTTCGCGAATCACATCGTACGTTTCCGTCCAGAGCGGCGTCGTCGTGACGAGCAGCGTCGTGATCGCGACGGACGCGTACGACAGCGACGCGATCCACGTCGCAAAGTGGGCCGCAAGCGCGAACCCGGCGAGTGCAAATGCCAGCTCGCGCCGGATCGGCAGGCGCTCGAACCGGCGGGTGATGGCCACGACGACGAGCGCCGCGAGCGCCAGGCGAAGTGCGGCGACCGCGAGCGGCCCCGCTCCGCCGAGCGCGTACCGCGCGAAGATCGGTGCGGCCCCGATGGCGACTTGCGCGCCCCCGATGACGAGGTAAGGCATCGGGCGCGCGGACATGGCCCGAGCCTTCTTGTCGCTCGTCCGGCCGCCCCGCGCGGTTGACAGAGAGGCGGTGCGGGGCTATGCTCGGCCCATCCTCGCGGGAGCTCGCAACGATGAGCTGAGAGGGCGATGTTCGTCGCCGACCGCCGAACCTGATCCGGCTAGCACCGGCGTAGGGAGAGACGGCCGCGTTGGGGGGGATCCGGGGGCTCAGCCGCCCCGATGTTCGGAATTTGGAGTATCATGAGCGCGACCGTCGACACCACCAAGCCACGCGGAAGCGCGCGCAAGGCGTACCGCATCGGAAGCGACCCCACGATTCGGGTCCCCGTCCGCGAGATCGCGCTCACGAACGGCGAGACGCACGTCGTCTACGATACGAGCGGTCCATATAGCGATCCCGACGTCGGGACCGACGTGCGCCTAGGCCTCGCGCCGATGCGCGCGCGCTGGATCGAAGGCCGCGGCGATACGGTCGAGCTCGAGAAGGCATCGTCGCTCTATCGGCTCGGGCGCGAAGCGATGCCCGAACTCGATGCGGTCCGCTTTGCCGCCACGCGCAAGCCGCGTCGGGCGAAGCCGGGCGCGAACGTTTCGCAGATGCACTACGCGCGGCGCGGCGAGATTACGCCCGAGATGGAGTTCGTCGCCATTCGTGAAGGCGTCGAGCCCGAGTTTGTGCGCGCCGAAATTGCGCGCGGTCGCGCGGTTCTGCCGACCAACGTCAATCATCCCGAACTCGAACCATCGATCATCGGCCGCAATTTTCTCGTCAAGATCAATGCGAACATCGGCAACTCCGCCGTTGCCTCTACGATCGAAGAAGAAGTCGAGAAAATGACGTGGGCGACGCGCTGGGGCGCCGACACGGTCATGGATCTTTCCACCGGCAAGAACATCCACGAAACGCGCGAGTGGATCTTGCGCAACGCGGCCGTGCCCATCGGAACGGTGCCGATCTATCAGGCGCTCGAGAAGGTGAACGGCAAAGCCGAGGAGCTGACCTGGGAGCTGTATCGCGACACGCTGATCGAACAAGCCGAACAAGGCGTCGATTACTTCACGATTCACGCGGGCGTGCTGTTGCGCTACATCCCGCTCACCGCAAAGCGCATTACCGGCATCGTCTCGCGCGGCGGTTCGATTCTCGCGAAATGGTGTCTCGCGCACCACGCGGAGAACTTTCTCTATACGCATTTCGAAGAGATCTGCGAGATCATGAAGGCCTACGACGTCACGTTCTCGCTCGGCGACGGACTGCGC
>Ga0302325_10031371_pt1 | contig 10936 bp, 6 predicted proteins | sample Palsa_T0_2_FD_201948 | JGI IMG/M metagenome (GOLD analysis project Ga0302325, IMG submission 201948) | Peat permafrost microbial communities from Stordalen Mire near Abisko, Sweden - Palsa_T0_2 | ecosystem: Environmental > Terrestrial > Soil > Palsa > Peat permafrost | place: Sweden: Abisko... | reverse complement strand
CCCGCAGAATTCCGTCGCCTACCCAGAGAAACCGAAGGTTTGCAAACCGCCCGCACAACGCCGGCGCGATCGCGAGCAGGTCCCGGTGTCCCTTCAATTCAAACAGCCGGGCGATCGTTCCCACGACGATATGGCCATCGGCAAGGCCGAGCCGACGGCGCGTTTGCTCGCGCGGCACCGGCGGCGACAGAAACGGCGCGGTCTCCATGCCGCTGTATACGGTGACATACTGCTGGGGCCGGCCGATGTTGGCGGCGAGCGATTGATCGCGCATCGAATCGGCGACGCAGACAATCCGATGCGTGATCCGAGCCGTTCGGCGCTCGAGAATTTTGTATGCCAGATTCACCATTGCCGATGTGGAAGCGGTAAACGCCAGTCCATGAATGGTGTGGACAATCAGGGGAACCTTGGCGCGGTGGGCCGCCCAGCGGCCGATGATGCCCGCCTTGCTCGAATGGGTGTGAACCACGTCGGGCCTGAGCGCTTCGAGCCGATCGATCAGGCGATGGTAAGTGATCCAGTCACGCAGCGGATGAATTGACCTGCGCATCTCATCGATGAACTCCACGCGATAGCCGTGGGAGCGAGCGCGCTCCTCGAGTGACCCTTCCGGACCGATGGCGGGTCCGCTCAGGAGAATGACTTCATGCCCGCGATCGTGCTGGCCCTCGCAACTGAGCAGCGTGTTTTCCTGCGCTCCGCCGATGATCAGGCGAGTGATGATGTGAACGATTCGCATGGAGAGCAGGCAACGCGCGACACGATGATCTCTTTAAGAACAGCTCTCTTTATATTTTGCTGGCCGACCAAGTGCCACCCGCGAAAACGATGCCCCGGAGATAATGCTATCTGGTGGAAGTGCTGCTGAGCGATGCTCCGTTGCCCGGCACCAGCGCCGGCTCGGCGGCATCGTCACGCCGTTGGCTAACCAGGACCTGCTGAGCAAACTGATCGATCTGCTGGAGCGCCCCCCGCAGCGAGGAGGTCATCTGCACGGATCCCGACGGAGCGACGCGTTGCATGGCACGGGATAGATCACCCTCGAACGTCCAAAGCCCAACGACCATCGGGATCGAGGAAAATTTGCTTTGCAAGCGTTTGCAGAGGTAGCGCGCGTGACTCACGGCGGTGGGCGGCAACGCCGAAACCAGAATGATGTGTGCCGACTTTTGCACCACTTGGTCGAGCATTTCGCTGGCGAGGGCGCTCTGGCTCATTGCCGTGGCGCAATAGCCGCGCAGCTCCAGAAGCTGAGTCATCATGATGCCCACCAGCTCATCGGATTCATCATGGGCGGGCAAGCACAAGACGTTGACGGTGCACTCGCTGGGCAATCTCGGGCGCGTGGCGATGACCGCAGGCAGCGGGCCTTCGCCCTTGGCTGCCCTTTCGACCGCGTTGGCCTGGTCCTTTGCGGCCAAGAGGCGTTCCCGATCTCCCAGCTCCTCGAGCAGGTCGCGAACGCACTGCCGCAGGCTGTCGCGCCGGGTTTCATCCAGATGATTGACGTGGTGATCGTGTTCGGCCATCGCCAGGGCGGGAGTGACGACCGTATCATAGAGTTCTTCCAGCGGCATGGTCTTGTGGTACTCCTCGACCACATCGGCCGCTGATTCGGCATCAAGTGCGAGCAGGCGCTGATAGAGCCGCGTGGGAGGTGGAAGGGGCGGTCCGTCGCCAAGCAATACATCGAGGAATTGCATCTGTGGAACGTATTTTCCGATGACCACCACGCAGGCGGTCAAAGGAGTGCTGAGCAGCAATCCAATCGGTCCCCATAGCCAGCTCCAAAACACTGCGGCCGCCAGGATGGCAACGGCCGAGAGGCCGGTGGTCGAGCCGTAGAGCATCGGTTCGATCGCACTGTTATTCAGCACTTCGACGGAGATGAACAGACAGACGGTGGCGACAAATTCGTAGATGCCGGGGAAGACCGCGATCGAGAGCAAGACAGGGAAGAACGCGCCGATCCAGGGGCCGACGTAGGGCACAAACCGCAATAGGCCGCAGAGCAACCCCCATAGCGGCGCGTTGGGGAAGCCGCCTTCCTGCCGGCTGAAATGGCCGATGCACCAAAGGCCGGTTCCAATCGCAAAGCCGTATCCGATGTTCACCAGGCTCTGCATCAGCAAATAGCGGCTGATCCGATCGCCGGCCTCGGAGAGCGCCTGCGTAGTGATATCGAGCCGGCCTTGTCCAACCAATCGAATGAGCCGATCTCTGAGGTCTTCCCGTCGGATCAACATGAAGATGACGAATACGGCGACGATGAATGTCGTCGCCAGCGGGCTGGCGATCGCGCCCAGCAACGTGCGAAACTGTGCCAGGCCCTCGGATCGTTGCTCGGCGAGGGTCACCACGACGGGCGCGGTCCGGTGCTCGCTTGGGGCGGTCGTTGAGAAATCGGTTTGCAGTTGATCGGCGGCCCTGGTTAGCTTTGCGACGGCGCCCTCTCTGTGGAGAAACGGCAGGTGTGATATTTTTGCGGAAATGTTCTTTTCATAATCCGGCAACCGATTGGCCAGATCGACGGCCTGATTGCTCAGGGTCCAGCCCAGCACGCCGATCAGACACAGACCCAGCAGCACCACGGTCGTGGATGCCACGCCGCGGGGAATTCGGAACCTCTCGAGTCGAATCACCAGCGGCGTCAGCAGAAATGTGAACAGCACCGCCAGCGCGAGCGGAACCAACACTTCCTGCGCCACATAGAGCGCGGCGACCGCCAGGCAAAACGTAGCGAATAGGATGAAACGATTGGGGGTTTCCGAGGCGTCACTTCGCGGCATTGTGATTTATCATACGGGCAAAGCGATGGCGCGCCAGCGGCAGATTTAAGCGGCAACTTGAACACCATGCCGCGGCAGCCCATAATGCAGGCTGAACGTGCCCCGCTTACAGTACCCCTATGCGCAAAAAAACAATTTCGTTCTTGTCGGTTGCCATTGTCACTCTGGTTTTATCTGCTCAGATGAGCTTTGGGTGGATTGCCACCGGGCACATCGTTGTCGCGATGGTCGCCTGGGAGGATCTCACGCCCAAGACCAAGACCGCCGTGCTCGAATTATTGAAGCACCATCCGCGCTATCAGAAGGACCTTCTGCAGGATTTGCCTGATGGATCGACGGCGGAGGAAACGGACCGCTTTGCCTTTGCCAAGGCCGCTACTTGGCCGGATATGGTGCGCGCTCAGGACAACCCGATGCACACGCTCTTTAACCACCCAAGCTGGCACTACATCGACATCCCTTTCGTTAATGGCGCGCCCGCGACTCCCGAACCAGGCGCGGACCAGCCCGGTCCGCACAACATTGTGGAAGCCCTGCAAAAGTGCAGTGTGGAGATGAAGGATCCGGCCTTGCCGGCAGATCAGCGGGCCATCGACATTTGCTGGGTGGAACATCTCGTGGGTGACATCCACCAGCCGCTGCACGCGGTTTCGATGTACTCGCCGGAACATCCCCAGGGCGACAAAGGTGGAAACGACGAGGAGGTTCTCCGCGATCCGCCGTATCCCAACAGCAGATCCAATCTCCATCTCGTATGGGATTCTCTGCCCGGTGAGTTCCACTCGCAGATGATGGATCGATTCGAGGCGATCGGCTTGCGGGCCGATCCAGAATTCTCCCGCGACCAATTGAAATCACTACTTGAAGTGAAGGATTTCATGGCGTGGGCAAACGAAAGTCACGCGCTGGCCGTGGAAGATGGCTATCTGAACGGCCACCTGGAAACCGCCGTGGTGCAAAAAGGATCGCGCTCATCAAACGGCAGCGGAATCCCGGGGCTGCCGCCGGATTATCTGGAGAAGGCGGAGCGGGTTGCGATGCACCAGGTCGCTTTGGCTGGTTATCGGCTGGCGGATTTACTCAACGCGGCATTCGATCCAAAACAGTGAAGGCGATTCCCTGTGCCACGGGCATTTTGCCCGTGTTCCTTGCTTTGAAAAAAGCACGGGCAGGATGCTCGTGGCACATCGATTTCGCCGCTTTGCGGTCACGAATCCGTTTATGCCGCCTGCATCTCAACGACGATAATCGTCAGATCATCCTTGGGGTCGAGGCTGCCGGCGGATTGTTCAATCTGGCTTGAGAAATGCTCCAGCATCGCTTGGGTCGTCATGGCGCGGCGACGCTGCAACTCTTCACCCCACTGCTGCGAATCGATGATCTTCTCACCGGCGAAGACCACTTCGATCCCATCGGTGAACAGAAACATTCGATCGCCCGGCGAGAGTTTGAGGGAGCAATCGGCGTAGTGCTGGTTCTCGAAAATACCCAGCAGGCAGCCGTCGATCTGCGGCGTCTCCACGCTCCCATCAGCGCGAAGAATGATGGGGTTGGGATGGCCCCCCCGCGCGAAGGAGACTTCGCCAGTCTCGGTATTGATCCGCCCATAAAGCGCGGTGGCGAAGCTGGCGTGCGAAAGGTTCTGCTCGATCAAGGCATCGTTGAGCTTGGCCATCGTCGCGCCCGGCGCGAGCAGGCGATAGCCGTTTTCGACAATCTGCTTGGTCACCAGCGCGTTCTTGATGAACATCGTCAGCAGCGCCGCCGGCATGCCGTGACCGACCGCGTCGGCGATGTAGAAGCCCACGTGCTTTTCGTCCAGCCGCATCACATCGTACAGATCGCCGCTCACGTACCCCGCCGGGCGAAACAGCGTGTGAAAGCGCACCCGACCGATCCGCGGGAGCGACTTGGGCAGAAAATCCTGCTGCAAGCGGGCGGCGAGCCGAAGCTCATCGTCGATCCGCTGCATATGAAAATTGATCGCGCGATCCCGGGAGCGCAGCGATTCCAACTCGTTGCGCAGCGCATCCAGCTCCGCCTGCACTTGCGAAAGTTGATGCTCCAGAGGCTCGCTCGCTCGCGGCAAAATGGGCGTACTGAGGCGCGGGGCCGCGTCGGGCGCAAGGAATTGAGGGATTGGTAGTAGTGCCGCAGTCATATCTATCGGACCCAGCCAGGGACCATCCAAGGGACCGATATTGCATGAGTCGGCATGTAGCGCCGGTCGCTCAAGCAAGTTTCTACTGTGCTGGAGCCGTGGCGGGCGAACTGGCGGGCATTGTCGTTGGCATAGTCGTCGGTGCCGGAAAATTCATCATACTCGCATAGGGATTGTCCAACGGTGTCACGGCCAGCACCTGGATTGATTTGATCGCCGGCGGGTTGATCGGAACATCTCCCGTGGGACCGCCGACGGGCAGTTTGGCGATCGCATCTACCGTCTCCATCCCCTCCACCACCTGCCCAAAGGCGGTGTAGCGGTGATCCAGCGGGCGCGTCTTTTTGGGGTCGAGACAGATGAAAAACACGCTGCCTGCACTGTTGGCGTATTCGCTTCTGGGCATCGAGCCGTCGGCTTCTCGCGGATCGGTCTCCCGCGCCATCGAGAGCACGCCCTTGAGATGCTGGCGGCTATTGAACTCCGCCGGCAGCGTGTATCCCGGGCCTCCGGTGCCATCCCCGCGCGGATCGCCCCCTTGGATCAAAAAATCCGGCGCGATTCGATCAAAAGTTAATCCGTCATAGAACCCGCCCTGTGCCAGAGAAAGAAAATTGTCGCAGGTGTGTGGAGCGGCATCGAAGAAAAAGACGATCGTCACTTCCCCCTGCTCGGCCGTCAGCTTCGCATAGCGCAACGGCTCGATGTGAATGACCAGCGGCGGAGGCTGCAAGCCTGCCGGGCCGGTGGGCGTGGGATCTTTCCGAACCTCGATCACCAGCGGCGTACCCTCGAATGTCGGCAGCGACTGTCCCTTGGGTACCGCCCACACCACATAGGTGCCGACCGTGTTCAAAGTGGAGGAATAATCCAATTGCAGATCGACGGCCTGATCGCCGCTAGCCTGATTGCTTCCCGGCTCACCCGCGGGAAGGATCAGTTTTCCCGCAAGATCCGTCAACACCAGCGTGCACTCGCCGCCGCCCCTGACGTTGATCATCAGCGGCTGTGTGGGCACAACCCACAGCTTGGCTGGGAATAGCACCGACATGAACATGAGCAGCGGAAGCGTCGATTGCATGGAATCAATAACCCGGCCGGGGGCGACGTGCATTTATCTCTGTATCCCTGTCCTCTTCGGTGCCCTGGGCTTCGGGAGTGAACGGGCTTGCGTAGTACGACCGCCGCAATGACGAGGACGCCCCCAGCGACGTTGGTTTGTAGCCGGTTTCCAACTGATTAGAACATCCCGCAGCCAGAGCCAGCAGGAACAGCCACGATGCGTTACGCATGGTGGCGGAAGATATCGCGAGGCGGATGGGTTGTACATTCCCCGCGAACCGGCGGAGTGAGGATCGTCGGCCTGCCCCGCCCAGTTCTGTCAGGTTTGGATCTCAAGCCACCTGACCCGCTCCGCCGCGCGTCGCGGCTAACCACGGATAGCGAGGCGTGAAAGCGATGGTGTTGCCCCCTTCTAGCCCAGGCCGCAAGGCCGGTGGCTGATCGGGAACAATCGCCCAGTTCGTCGCCGCTTCCCGGCTTGGTCGAGCCACCTGACGCGCTCCGCTGCACGGCTCGATCCTTAAAACGGGTTTGAAATACCGATGCACTTTCTCGCTATCGAGGCTCGGACAGGGCGATCGTGTCCAGTTTCGCCTCGAACGGCGATTCGTCGAAGTCAACGCCAGAGCCCGCGCCGAGCCAAACGACCACGTGGCCGCCTGGGACAGATAGTTGGTAGCTTATCTGCTTCGAAAGCGCTGGTTCCGTCATTCGGCATAAATACTTCGTACCGCTGCATCGACCGAACAGGACCTCAGTGGCTTCACGTGTCACCCTCACATGCGGTGGTTCAAGCTGCGGCGCAGCGTGTTCGCGCCCGCTCTGGAAGAAAGTAATCGGAAGTTCATCCACGGCGGTGATGGTTCCGAACACCTTGCCTTTCTTCAAATCTAATCGGAACGGTATCCTTTTCATCACTCGCCAACCTGGTGGAAGCTCAAAGGCAATCTCCGGTCCGGATTCTATCGGGTCTCGTGGGCGAATCAGATGTTCAGCGAGATCAGGCAACGAAAGGTAGCCGAATATCCAATGTGCCGGACTGGCCGGATACACCAGCAGAAACGCCTTCAGTTGTTTGCGATCCTCTTCCAGCACGGTTGTAGCAGAATCTGCGTCTAGGTTTCTGACGCGTTTCCGCAGTGCCGCGCCCAGACGGGACGAGTCGATGTCTTCAATCAATTCTTCGGGCGGTAGCTTGCCGAGAAAATTCACGAAGGGCTGGAGATAGCCGAGCGACGTCGGCAACTGGATTGTTTTCTTTGTCGACATTAACCCTGAATTCCGGCCGCCGGAAATAGTATCAGGTCTACGCCCTGGCCGAGCGGGGCAATTTAATTCTCTGCCCAAGAGGCGTTTCGTCAACAGATGACCTTTCTATCGAAAGGCCGAAATCGAATTGGGGAGAAACCCATCGGCGATGCCTCAAACCTCTTTTTCTTGATCCGCCCACACAATCCATCTACTGTGGCATTCGGATATTCATGAGCGAAACCACCACGATTACCGATACCACCGCTGCGCCCCCCACCGCTCCTCCGGCGCCTGTGGCGGCGCTTTCTCCCGCGATGCGGCAATATCAAGAATTTAAACGCAAACATCCTGGGTACGTCCTGTTTTTCCGGATGGGGGATTTCTATGAGATGTTCTGGGATGACGCGCGGCTCGCGGCGCGGGTGCTGGGGGTGGCACTCACCAGCCGCAGCCGGGGCGGGGTGGATGCGGAGGATGCGATCCCCATGGCGGGGGTGCCGTTTCATGCGGTCGAAGGATATCTGCGGCGGATGATCGTGGCGGGGCATAAGGTCGCGATCTGCGAACAAACCGAAGATCCAAAACAAGCCAAGGGATTGATCAAGCGCGAAGTGGTTCGGCTGATGACGCCGGGCACGCTCACGGATGAGCCGCTGCTGGATGGGCGGAGCGAGAACAATCTGGCCGCCGTCGCGTTTGGGGTTACTAAACAAAATGGCTATCGGGCATCGCTTGCGTGGGTGGAATTATCGACCGGCAATTGCCGGGCGATGAGCGGCAGCGAGGATCAGATACTCGATGAGATCGCGCGCCTTCGCCCGGCGGAAGTGCTGGTGCCGGAGATGCCCTCGGGCCAGCCGCACGAAGTCGCGGTGAAACTGAAACAGGCCGGCGTGAATGCCGTGACCACCCGGCCCGGCTGGCAGTTCACACCGCAGCACGCCAAGGAAGAATTGCAACGGCAGTGGCAGGCAATCACGGCGGAGGGATTCGGATTTGCCGGCGACGATCCGGCAATCACGGCGGTGGGCGCGATCCTGAGTTATTTGCAGGAGACGCAAAAATCTGGGCTCGCACACCTGCGGCCGCCGCGCCGGCATGTCATCGAAAATCATCTATCGATCGATCCGGCCAGTTTCAGAAGCCTGGAGATCGACCGGACCGTGCGCTCGGGCGGCATCGAAGGTTCACTTTTTTCAACGATCGATCACACGCGCACGCCGATGGGCGCGCGATTGCTGCGGCACTGGCTGCGCTATCCGCTTTGTGATCGGGAACATATCGAAGCGCGCCAGGCCGCCATCGCCGCGCTCTTGGAATCACCCCCGTCACTGCGGTCGATCGCGGCCACGCTCGATGATGTTTGCGATATCGAGCGGATCGTCGGACGGCTGGCGGTGGGCCGGGCGATTCCGCGCGATCTGGCGGCGCTTTCAAAATGCCTCGGCAAGCTCCCGCTCCTGCTGGATCAACTCGAGTCGCTTCCCAGGGCGGATGCGATCGCGCCCGAGCTTGCCGAATCCCGATCATTTTGCGCTGAGCAGTCCCAGTTTCTCGCCAGCGCCATTCTTCCCGATCCCGCTCAACATCTGCGCGAAGGGGGTGTGATCGCGCCCGGTTTTGATGCGGAGCTGGATCGTCTCAAGGAACTGGGCGCCACCAGCCAGCAGTGGCTGGCGAATTATCAGGCGCGATTGGCGGCTGAGTCCAACATCTCTTCGTTGAAAGTCGGCTACAACAAAGTCTTTGGCTATTACATCGAGGTGACCGATTCGCATCGAGAAAAGGCGCCGGCGGCGTGGAGCCGGAAGCAGACGGTCAAAAACGCGGAGCGATACATCACCGAGGAATTGAAGCAGTTCGAAAACGAGGCCCTGGGGGCGCGCGATCGCGCGATCGCGCTGGAGCAGACGCTTTTCGAGCAGATTCGCCAGACGCTGCTGCCGCATCTTTCCGCCTTCCAGGATCTGGCCTACGGCGTGGCGCGAACGGATGTGCTTTGTGCGCTGGCGCTCCTCGCCCAGGATCGGCGATATTGCCGGCCGACGATCGTGGAAGATCGCGTTCTGGAGATCGTCGATGGGCGGCATCCGGTGCTGGAGGAACGGCTCGGCAGCGAGTTCGTCGCCAACGACGTGCATTTTGGCGATGCCGATAGCTTGCAACTGATCACCGGCCCCAACATGGCGGGCAAGAGCACATACATCCGCCAGGTCGCGCTGATCGCGCTCTTGGCGCAGGTCGGCAGTTATGTGCCGGCCAAGAGCGCAACGATCGGAATCGTCGATCGGTTGTTCGCCCGCATCGGTGCGAGTGATGAACTGCATAACGGGCAATCGACCTTCATGGTCGAGATGACCGAGACGGCGAACATCCACAATAACGCCAGCGATCGGAGCCTGGTCATTCTCGATGAGATTGGACGCGGGACGAGCACTCTGGACGGGTTGTCGCTGGCGTGGGCAATCGCCGAGCACATCACTTCGGAGCTGCGCTGCCGCACGCTCTTTGCGACGCACTACCACGAGCTGACGGATCTGGCCCAGCGCTACACCGGCGTTCGCAATCTCAACGTATCGGTGCGCGAATGGGAAGATCAGGTGATCTTCCTGCATCGGATCGTGGAGGGTGGAACCGACCGCAGTTACGGAATTCACGTGGCGCGATTGGCGGGCGTGCCCAAGCCGGTGCTGGAGCGCGCCCGCCAGTTGCTTGGCGAGCTTGCCGTCCAGCACGTTGGACGCCCCAGGATATCAAAGCATCGGCGCGGCGACGATGTGAATCAAATGACGCTGTTTGTCGATCCCGCCAGGGAATTGGCGATCGAGCTGGCGAATGCGGATTTGGGTCAATTGAGTCCGGTTGCGGCGTTTGATTTGCTGCGGCAATGGAAGGAAAAGTACGGGAAATAGTTCCCGACAGAGCCGGGCCGTCCTCGGCCCGATCTTCGCGGTATTCCGCGAAATACAACGCGCCCGTCGGCGCGGACCACTCGTTCTGAAACAGTCTCTTACCCAACCAGCCGCTTCCATGGCCCGCCGGCCTTCCAATCCAGAAGCAACCAGAACGTGTGCCCAACGGCGCGATGCGGTAAACTGCGCATCGCAGTCATGAATCCAACGCTTTTGATCAATGGCCTGGGCTCGATCGGTTTCTTCTCCACGCGCATCTTCCTGCCGGCGTTGATTACCGCCCTCTTCATTCGCTTCGGCGCGGACATCCCGCTGCTGCACTATTCGCCGCTGATGGCGCACGTGCAGAGTCATCCCGCCTGGTTCACCAGCGATGCGTCCATCGCCATCCTCACCGCGCTGTCGATTCTCGAATTCCTCGCCCAGAAGAATCCAGATGCTCGCCGGCTGATGCACGAATTTGACGCCGGCGCCAAGGGAATCATGGCCCTGCTGACCGCGCTGGGTGTGGCGAGCGCCACCGATACCAAATTCGTCGCGCAGACAATGCACCAGGCGGGCTTGTCCGATCATTTTCCCGCGATCCTTGCCGCGATCGGCACCATCGGCGTCGCGCGCGTCCGCGGCGCGGCGCTCTCTGCTCTGCACGAAATTGATCCCGATGACATGCTCCGTTTGCAGCATCTCATTAGCTGGGCCGAGGACGGATGGGTAGTGGTTGGGATGCTTCTGCTTTTCCTCTCGCCAGTTCTGATGCT
>Ga0302325_10031369_pt1 | contig 10937 bp, 5 predicted proteins | sample Palsa_T0_2_FD_201948 | JGI IMG/M metagenome (GOLD analysis project Ga0302325, IMG submission 201948) | Peat permafrost microbial communities from Stordalen Mire near Abisko, Sweden - Palsa_T0_2 | ecosystem: Environmental > Terrestrial > Soil > Palsa > Peat permafrost | place: Sweden: Abisko... | reverse complement strand
AATACCCGAATGGCACAAGCGCGCACTCGAAAAAAGTGTTGATGAGTTCAAACTCAACCCGCGCGAAGGCTCATCCTGGGAGGACGTTAAGCGCCGGACAATATCCAGGGGTTAGTTATGGAGTTTTGGACGACGTCAGACGCCGAGCGCGACCTTGTCTCTGCTTTCGACCGGTATCGCGCCAAGGGACCCGATTTGGGTCTCGATTTCATTCGCTGTGTCGATGTCACGATGGCGCTGGTTCGACAGTCACCGCTGCTTTTTAGAAAACGTTATGGCGAGGTGCGCATGGCCATGACGCCCCGGTTTCCTTACGCGGTCTATTTCATCTGGGACGAAGCGGCAGGCGTCATTTCGGTGCGTCGCATTCTGCACTTTTCCCAAAACGCGCCGGTAAACCTGCGCGAGGGATGACGGGTTTGAGTTCGCACTTGTCAGCGCCAAACGGCGTCGCCGGGACGCGCCGTCCCACCTTCCAATCCATGGATTGTGAACTTGCTACGTTTCCTTAGTGACGGGGTTGCAAATTTACTCCGCCCGCAGCGCGACCATCGGATCGACTTTCGTGGCGCGGCGGGCGGGGAGCCAGCAGGCGAGGAGGGCGACGGCCAGCAGGAGAACCGGGGTGAGGACGAAGGTGATGGGATCGAGCGCCGGGACGCCGTAAAGCCGGCTGGCGATGAGATGTTCGAGGGCCAGGGCGGCGACCGTCCCGATGGCGCAGCCGATTGCCGCGAGGGCGATGCCTTGCCGCAGGATGATCACGACGATGTTGCCGGAGCGGGCGCCCAGCGCCATCCGCACGCCGATCTCCCGCGTGCGCTGGGTCACGTTGTAGGAGAGGACACCGTAAAGGCCCAGCGATGCGAGCAGGAGCGCGAACAGGCTGAATGTGCCCGCCGCGTCCGCAATCATCTGCTCCTGCTCAAGCGAGTTACTTATGCCCTGATCGATCGTGCCGATCGAGGGATGGCCCAACGTGGGGTCGACAGTATGGATGGTGCTTCGCACGGCGGGGCCCAGCGCCAGGGGATCGTTCTCCGTGCGCAGCTCCAGGAATATGTCGCCCGGCAGTCTCGCCGTGGCATTGCCGGTCGACCCGCCGAATGCCGAACACGGAAAGTATAGGGTGAACAAGCCGTCGTCTCGCAGGCTCAGTGCCTTGGTGTCCTTGACCACCCCTATGATGGAGAACGTGTCCGGCTTGATCCCGATGATGGCCGCAGTTTGGTCGTCCGGCAGGTGAATCTGGCGGCCGAGGGGACTGTTGCTACCGAAAAAACGGCGCGCAAAGGATTCGTTGACGACCACCTCGCCGACGGGGTTGGGAGACGGCGGTCGATTAATGGGGAAGGCGTCCGCCGCTTCAATTCCACGGCCCTGGAGCAGCGGGATGCCCAGCGTCTCCAAAAAGCGGGGTCCGACATAGACGCAGGATGCCGTCAGCTTGCCCTCGTCCTGTCCCGGAACGTAACCCACGACGCCAAAATATCCGGTTCGCGAATATCCGCCCGCCAACAACCCGGCGCCACCCCAGCAAAAACTGGCGCTGCGCACCCCAGGAAGTCCCTGGAACGCGGCAAGGAGGTCCTTGGACAGGGTAGTCCGACGGGCGGCATTGTCGTTTTTTGCGAAGGAAACAGATGCCACCAGCATATTCTGGCGATTGAATCCAACGTCGACATTCTTGAGATTCTCAAGCGTGTGAACGAAAAGCCCGGCGCCGGCCAGCAGGCAGACGGAGAAGGCGATTTGCACGGTGACGAGCGTTTTGTTCAGCCGCTGGCTGGAACCACCGGCGACGGTGGCCGCCTGGGACTTGATGGCGGAGACCAAATCCAGCCGGCTGAACCGAAGCGCGGGCACGAGTCCAACAAATATTCCGGCGAGCGCCGAGACGCCGATGGCAAACGCCACCACCCGGCGGTCGAGGCTCAGATTCAGCGCGTTTCCTCCCGGCATATAGCCGGCCAGCGCGTGTGTGCCCCAATGGGCCAATAACAGTCCGAGCAGGCCGCCGATGACCGCCAGCAGGAGGCTCTCGGTCATCAACTGGCGAATGAGCTGCCATCGGCCGCTCCCGAGCGCCATGCGCAAGGCGAACTCGCGCTGTCGCACCGCGGTTCGCGCGAGGAGCAGGCTGGCCACATTCGCGCACGCGACCAATAGCACGAGTCCGACGACCACCAACAAAATAGTCAGCAGGGAGGAAACCTGGCTCCGGCCGTTGATGTAGCCGGATCCTCCCCGTTGGAGATCAATCTTGCTGAGACCATATTCCTGAAGAGTGGCCGCCGACAGACCGGCGGCGGCAAGATCGCTCCGGAGGATCACGTCGAGCTCCGCGTTGGCGGTTTGGCGCTTCAACCCTGGGCGCAATCGGGCCATGATGCGCTGGGTAAATGCCTTGGCGGCCATGGGTCCCTCAAACATCGGGCGCATGCCCGAGTCCATGATGGGATACATCTGGATGGGCATCCACAGATCGATCTTCCGCCCGACTTCCACCCCCCAAAAGCCGGGCGCCGCCACCCCCACGATTGCGAACTGAGTATTGTCGATCTGGACCGTCTTGCCGAGCACGCCGGGATCGGCGCCGAACTTGCGCCGCCAGAACGCGGTGCTGAGAACGACGACGGGCCGGGGGGCGTCCTTGCGGTCGTCATCCAGGGTCAGCGTGCGCCCCAGCGCGGCTGGCACGCCGAGAAATGAAAAGAAGTTTCCCGAGACACCGCTGAGTTTGACATCGACGGCGTTGGTTTGACCGAATCCGCTGGCAATCAGCGAACGGTTGCTGGTGTTGATGGCGGTGATCCCATCCAGCGATTGCGCGTGATCCCGGAATTGTTCGAAGGCATGATAGGGATAAAAGTCGATGGGGTTGTTGCCGGTTGTCTTGTTGCCCGGCGCGGATAACAGGACCAGCCCTTCGGGGTCGCGCACCGGCAATCCCCGCAGCAACAGCGCGTCGATCGTGGTGAAGACCGCGGTATTCGAGGCGATGCCGAGCGCAAGGATGAGCACCGCCACCAGGCTGAACCCGGGACGCTTTACGAACTGACGGATGGCATATTTCATGTTTATTCCCCGCGCAGCGCGGTCAATGGGTCCACCTTGGTCGCGCGAAGCGAGGGCAGGAGGCAGGCGACGAAGCCCACGAAGGAAACGATCAGCGTGATGCCGCCGAAGGTGAGGAGGTCGTAGGGCTGGACGTTGAATAAAAGGGATCCAATCAGCCGACCGGTTGCCAGGGCCCCGGCGAGACCGACCAGGATGCCGAGGCAGATCAGGCGCGCCCCGCCCCCCATCACCAGCCGCAGCACATCCCCGCGCTGCGCGCCCAGTGCCATCCGGATGCCGATCTCGCCGGTGCGCTGAGCCACGTTGTAGGCCATGACCGCGTAGATTCCGACCGCCGCCAACAGGAGCGCCACTGCGGAGAACAAGGCCGAGAATATCATCGAAAGCCGCCTGATTCCTGGCGTGCCCCGGTTGTTCGGACCATGCCCGAACATGGACGTCAGGGGCGCCTCGCTTTCGACGGCGTGCACCGCGGCGCTCACGGCGCGCAGGTCGAGGGGGACGCCGGGATCGGTGCGAACGCCGAGGGCAAGGCTTTTGTCAGGAAATTGAGCATAGGGCAGGTAGAGCCGGGGAAACGGCGGGGCGGCCATGTCGTCGAAGTCGAACCGGGCGTTGCCCACGACGCCGACAATTTCGCTCAAGCCTGGAGCCTTGCTTGCCGCCGACAGGTCGCCCGGATCGAAGAATACTTCCAGGCGCTGACCGACCGGGTTCTGATTGGGAAAATACCGTTGCGCGAGTGCCTGATTGATGAGCACAACCGGCGGTCCGGCGGCATTGTCCCGGGCGTTGAACAGCCGCCCGTGCAGGAAGGGAATGCCCAGCGTCTTGAAATATTCGGGTGAAACCGCCTGGGTCTGGCCGAACGGGAGAGCCCCGGCCGGGGCGGGTGGCCGGCCGGCGATTTGGAATCCACGGGTGAAGCCGCCTCCCTCCATGGCTCCGTTGGCAAAGGCGGCGGAACTGATGCCGTGCACGTGGGAGAAGTTTTCCACGACCCGATCGACGAAATTGATCCGGTTTTGAGGATCGTCGTACTTCTTTTGATCCAGCGCGATCGGGGTGACATAGAGGTTGTCCGTCTGATAGCCCCGGTCGACGCTTTCGAAAGCAATGAAGCTGCGGACGAGGAGGCCTGCTCCGACCAGCAGGATGAGGGCGAGGGAAATCTCTGAAACCACAAAGAGCCGGCGCAGCCTCCTCCCGCGCCCCGTTTCGCCCGAACCCCGGCCGGCATCCTTCAAGACGTGGTTCAAATCCACCCGGGCTCCCTGCAGCGCGGGCGCCAGGCCGAAGCCGAGGCCGGTCAGAACCACGACGGCGCTGGTGAAAGCCAGGGTTGGACCGTTGATGGAGAGTCCGGATCCTGCCGGCAGATCGGCGGGCAGAAGAGCACCCACGAGGCCGACGCCCCAGTGGGCCAGGAGCACTCCGCCGGCGCCCCCGGCCAGCGCGAGCAGCAGGCACTCGGAGAGAAGCTGGCGCACGATCCGCCCCCGGCCGGCTCCGAGGGCCGACCGGATGACGATCTCCTTCTGCCGCGAAGCAGCCCGGGCGAGCAGGAGATTGGCGATATTGACGCAGGAGATCAGAAGGAGGAGACCGACCGCCCCGAGGAGCGTGTAGAGCAGGGGCCGCGCAAATTCCACCGTGTCATCCAAAAGCGGAACGATCGAGGCGCCCCAGTCCTTGTCCGTATCTGGGTATTGCCGCGCCAGCCGGCTCGCGATCACGCTCGCTTCGCTCTGCGCCTGGGCGATGGTCGCCCCCGGCTTGAGCCGCCCGATGATCTGGAAATTGTGCCGGAAGCGGTTTTGGCGCAGCATGGGCCAGTCCGAGATCGGGGTATAGATGGCGGGCCCGTAGATCGGGCTGCTGTACACCTGAAAATCCCGCGGCATGACGCCGATCACGGTCGTCACCTGATCCTCCGCGAGGATGTTTTGGCCGATGGCATCGGCCCGCCCGCCAAATTTCTCCTGCCAGAGGTTGTAGCTGAGAATGACGACATTGCCCCGGCCAGCGACTTCCTCTTCGGGACGGAAATCGCGCCCCAGGATCGGCCGGACTCCGAGGGTGGAAAAGAAGTTCGCCGTCACGTGTTCCGTGTAGAGGCGGATCGGCTCCTTCCCGATGATGTAGTTGTGGCCGAGCGAGGTGTCCGCCGCGAGGCTCGCGAAGGCGGTCGATTCCCGGTTGAAATCGACGTAGTCGCCCGGGGAGGCCCGGCCCAGGTAGCGCCCGGGAATCCACTCGCTGTGCACGACCATGAGCTGAACGAGGTTGGGATACGAGAACGGGTGCAGCACCGCCGAATTCACGACGCTGAAGGCGACGGTGGAGGCGCCGATCCCGAGCGTGAGGATGAGGACGACCGCGATTGTAAATCCCGGATTCTTGGCGAATTGCCGGAAGGCGAATTTCAGGTCGGAATGCATGTTCACTCCGCGCGGAGCGCGACCATCGGGTCGACCTTCGTGGCCCGGCGCGCGGGGAGCCAGCAGGCGAGGAGGGCGACCGCGAGCAGGAGGACGACGGTTAGGACGAAGGTGATGGGGTCGAGCGCGGGGACGTCGTAAAGCCGGCTGGCGATGAGGTGGGAGAGGGCCATGGCCGCGACGACGCCGGCGGCGCAGCCGATTGCGGTGAGGAACATGCCCTGCCGCAGGATGAGCGAGACGATATCCCCGGCCCGCGCGCCCAGCGCCATGCGCACCCCGATCTCCCGGGTGCGCTGCGCGACGTTGTAGGCGAGGACGCCGTAAAGGCCGAGGCAGGCGAGGAGAAGCGCGAACAGGCTGAAAAAGCCCGAGGCCTGCGCGATCATGGTCTCGGGGGCGAGCGTCCGGCCGATTGCGTCGTCCAAGGTCGTGATATAGGGGACGATCATGTTGGGATCGATCCGGTGCACCGCGCCGTCGAAAGCCGAGGCCATGCGAAGCGGATCCCCCTCGGTGCGCAGCTCAACGAAAAGTCCGTTGGGCATGCCGCCTTCCGTACAGGGAAAGTAGATCTCGGAGAGACCGGTGTCCCGCAAGCCGAGCTGTTTCGTGTCCTTCACCTCGCCGATGATCGTGTACGGGGTCGGCTTGATCCCGATTGCCGCCGCCGTCTGGTCGTCCGGCATCCGGATCTGTCGGCCGATGGGATCCCGGCCGGCGAAATATTTTCGGGCGATGGTCTCGTTGATCACGACTTTCCCGGGAGCGTTCGTGCCGGCCGGCGCGGCGACGGGAAAGGCGTCGGCCATTTCAATTCCCCGGCCCCGGAGGATCGGAATACCCAAGGTCTCGAAGAATCCCGGCCCGACGTAGGTGGAGAAGGCCTGCGGCCTGGGCTCGCCCGGCGCCGGTGCGTACCCGGGCGCGCTAAAAAGGCCGCCCCGGACCGAGCCGCCGCCGGAAAGCAGCCCGCCTCCGCCCCAGGAAAACGTGGCGCCGCGCACGCCGGGAAGGGACTGCAGGGCGGAATACAGGTCCCGCGAAATGGTCGTCCGCCGGGCCAGATTGCTTCCCTTCACGAAGGGCAGGTAGGCCGTGAGCACGTTGGTGTGGATGAAGCCCGGGTCGACGTCCTTGAGATTCGCCAGGGTGCGCACAAAGAGACCGGCGCCCGCCAGCAGGCAGACGGAGAAAGCGATTTGCGCCGCGACGAGCACCTTATTGAGCCGCTGGCCGGAGCCGCCGGCCAGGGTCGAGGCCTGTTCCTTCATCGCCGAGGCGAGATCCATGCCGCTGAACCGAAGGGCCGGAATCAGCCCGACCATGATCCCGGAGGCGGCGATGACCCCGATCGCAAAGCCGAGGACGCGCGCGTCGGGATCCAGGTCGAGCATGTTCCCTGCCGGGAGGTAGGAGGCCAGCGCGGCCGTGCCCCAGCGGGCAAAGAGCAGTCCGAGCGCTCCGCCGGCGACCGCGAGCAGGAGGCTTTCCAGCATCAGCTGCCGGATGATCTGCAGGCGCCCGGCCCCCAGCGCCGTGCGCAGCGCCAGCTCGCGCTGGCGCACGGCGGTGCGCGCGAGCAGCAGGCTGGCGACATTGGCGCAGGCGACGAGCAGCACTGCGCTGACCACGGCCATCAGGATGTCGAGCAGCGACTTCACCTGGCTGCGGCCATTGATGAACCCCGATCCTCCCGGCTGGAGATCCATCTTGTCGAATCCCAAGCTGCGCAAGGTCTTTGCGGAAAGGCCGGCATCGGCGACGGCCGACTTGAAAATCACGTCGAGTTCGGCGCTCGCCGCATCAACCGTCACCCCGGGGCGCAGGCGGGCCATGATCGTTTGGGAAGGAGACTTGGCGGCAAATGGCCCCTGAAACTGCTGGATCGTGCCGGGATCCATGATCGGATACATCTGGATGGGCATCCACAGGTTGACCTGCTGGGATCCCACGATCACGCCGTTGAAACCCCGGGGCGCGACGCCCACGATGGTGAATTGGGTGGTGTCGATCAGGACCGTCCGGCCGAGGACGCCCGGGTCCGAGCCGAACTGGCTTTGCCAGAAGGAATAGCTCAGGACCACTTCGGCGCGGGCCGCATTCTTGCGGTCGTCATCCGGGGTCAACGTGCGCCCGAGGGAAGCGGGCACGCCCAAAAAGGAGAAGAAATTGCCCGAGACTCCATCGACCAGGATTTGCACGGTGCTGCTCTGCCCCAGGCTGGAAGTGGTCAGCGTATGGGTGCTCCGGTCCAGGCTGATCGCGCTCGCCAGCGACTTGGCGTGGTCCCGGAATTGCTCGAAGGTGGGATACGGAAACCGGCTCTGGGCGCCCGTATTTCCGCCCACCCCATCTCCCACCACCAGCATCAGCCCCTCCGGGTCGCGCACCGGCAGGCCCCGCAGCAGCAGGGAATCGATGACGGTGAATACCGCCGTGTTCGAGCCGATGCCGAGCGCGAGAATGAGCACCGCCACGGCAGTGAATCCGGGCCGCTTGCAGAATTGACGGACGGCGTATTTGAGGTCGAAGAGCATGTTATTCGGCGCGGAGCGCGATCATCGGGTCGACCTTTGTCGCCCGGCGGGCGGGGAGCCAGCAGGCGAGGAGGGCGACGGTGAGTAGTACGGCGATCGTGAAAACGAAAGTGAGCGGATCGAGGGCCGGGATGCCGTAAAGCCGGCTGGCGATCAAATGCGCGAGCGCCATGGCCGCGACCATGCCAGCGACGCAGCCGACCGCGGTCATGCCCAAGCCTTGCTGGAGGATGAGGGAAATGATGTTGCCGGAGCGCGCCCCCAGGGCCATGCGCACGCCGATCTCTCGCGTGCGCTGGGTCACGTTATAGGCGAGGACGCCGTAGAGGCCGAGGGAGGCAAGGACGAGCGCAAACAGGCTGAAAAATCCCGCGGTTTGCGCGATCATGCGTTCCTGGAAAACCGTTTGATCAATGGAATTTTCCATCGTGGTGATAAACATGCTGCGCATCTTCGGATCGGTTATCCGGATCGCGTGCTGGATGCTGGACGCCAGCGCGGACGGATCGCCCAATGTCCGCAGCTCGAAGATCATTCCGTGCGGCAGGAGGATTCCCGGCAGCTGCGTCACCACCATGGATGGCAGGTAAAATTGGAGAAGGTTATTGTCCCGCAGATTAAGCTCCTTGGTGTCCCGGGCGACCCCGATGACCTTATAGGTGGTCGGCTTGATTCCGTAGGCCGCCGCGGAGTCATCGTCAGGTATGCGGATGGGGCGGCCGATGGGATCGATGGTGCCGAAGAATTTGCGCGCGAAGGACTCATTGACGACGATTTCGCCGGTGGTGTTTTGGGCCGGCTGGCCCGCGAGGGGAAACACATCGGCAAATCCGAATCCCCGCCCCCGCAGCAACGGCACGCCCAAGGTCTCGAAAAACCGCGGGCCAACATAAGCGGTGTAGGCGTAAAGCTTCGGTTCGCCCGGTTTGGGCGCGTAGCCTTCCACACCGAAAAAGTTCCACCGAACGTCGGCACCCGTCATCAATCCGCCTCCTCCCCATGAAAAAGTGGCGCTGCGCACTCCCGGCAGCGCTTCGAATGCGGACTGCAGATCCTTGGACGCCGTCGCCATGTGGCTCGCGTCATACTTTCGGTCGAATTGGAGATAGGCCATCAGCAGGCTGTTCGGGTTGAATCCGACGTCGATATTCTTGAGATTTTCCAGGGTGCGGACGAACAAACCGGCCCCGGCCAGCAGGCAGACGGAAAGGGCAATTTGCGCCACGACGAGCGATCGATTCAGCTTTTGACTGGCCCCACCGGCGACGGTGCTGGCTTGGGCCTTCAGGGCGGTGATAAGATCAAGGCGGCTGAAGCGAAGCGACGGGATGAGGCCGACCAGGACTCCGGTGGTGATCGTAACGGCTGCCGTATACGAAAGCACCAGGCCGTCGAGGCTCAGATCGAGCCCGGCTTCTCCCGGCAGAAAACCGGCGAGGGTCAGCGTGCCCCAATGCGCAAACAACAAACCCACCAAGCCGCCGCCGGTCGCCAGGATCAGGCTTTCCAGCATGAGCTGGCGGATCAGCCGTCCGCGTCCGGCTCCCAAGGCCGCGCGAAGGGCAAACTCGCGCTGCCGCGCGGCCGTGCGCGCAAGGAGCAGGCTCGCCACGTTCGAACAGGCGACGAACAGGACCACGCCGACCACGATCAGCAATATATTCAACAGCGACCCGACCTGATCCCGGTTGGCGATGAAACCGGAGCCTCCCGGAAACAGCTCAATTTTGCCAAAATCGTGGTCCTGGGGCCCCTGGGGCAGGAATCCGGCACTCGTAAGTCCCCGCTGGAAGATCACATCAAGTTCAGCGATGACGGTCTCGGGTTTCACGCCGGGCCGCATCCGGCCCATGATGCGCAGCCAAAAATGCCCCGATGCCGTGGGTTCGTGAAATCGCCGAAGGTCGCCCGGATTTAGAATCGGGTCCATTTGCAGGGGCGTCCACAAGTTGACCTGACGTCCGGTGACGCTCCGAAAATTGGGTGCGGCAACCCCCACGATTGTGAGTTCAGCGTTGTCGACGAGGATGGTCTTGCCCAGCACGGCAGGATCCGAACCGAACTGACGCTGCCAAAACGAATGGTCGAGTACGGTAACGTAGCGGGGAGAGTCGTTCCGGTCATCGTCGGGGGTCAGCGCCCGGCCCAAGGAGGTCGGCACGCCGAGAACGGAAAAAAAGTTTCCCGAAACGCCGCATGCGAGGATGGGCACGACATCGCTGCGGCCAAAGCCATTGGCGATCATCGAGCGCCCGGCTTCGCTGAACCCGACGATTCCAGCGAGCGACCGGTTCTGGTCGCGAAATTGCACAAAGGACGGATAGGAAAAATAGCTTGATGAGTTCTTTGGCTCTATGAGCACCAATTCCCCGGGATTGTGCACCGCCAGACCGCGCAGGAGCAGGGCGTCGATGACGGTGAACACCGCCGTGTTCGAGCCGATGCCGAGCGCAAGGATCAGCACCGCCACGGCGGTGAACCCGGGGCGCTTGATGAGCTGGCGGAGGGCGTATTTGAAGTCAGAATACATTTTCCTGAGATCGAAACTCGAAACCTGAAAAATTATCCCGCGCGCGTGGCGCCCAGTGGAGCTACTTTTGGGCGGAGGCGGGCACGCTTCCCGGGGTATTCACGTACGGTGTGCCGACCACGACGTGGCCCATGGGCACGACCGGGAACTCCTTGAACGGCCATTGGGCCCCGTTGGTGTCCCGGCCAAACATCGGGGCTCCGGCGGCGATCAGCGAGGGCAGGACCTGGTCGAGCGTATGGCCATAGAGGCCGGTGCTGATGAACTCGGTCCAAAGGACAATATACTTCTTATGCTGAATCGCGGCGTCAAAATCCAAGGCCGAGACGGTCACGTAATAACGCG
>Ga0302325_10031367_pt1 | contig 10937 bp, 11 predicted proteins | sample Palsa_T0_2_FD_201948 | JGI IMG/M metagenome (GOLD analysis project Ga0302325, IMG submission 201948) | Peat permafrost microbial communities from Stordalen Mire near Abisko, Sweden - Palsa_T0_2 | ecosystem: Environmental > Terrestrial > Soil > Palsa > Peat permafrost | place: Sweden: Abisko... | reverse complement strand
GGTAAATTACTGATTCCAAAGGTAGCCGGTTAGAAGGCAGCGCTCTAACCAACTGAGCTACGTCCCCTCTGCAATTTCAATCGCTTAGCGCAAATCGCAGAATCTACTATCTTTTCTTACTGTCCAGTCCTTCGCCTGTTTCCATATTTCCCATCGGATATAACCGAATTCCGAGATAAACGGACATTATGGACAGTAAGCCGAAACCCAAAATCTCCGTCCAACAGCAAGCGAAAGCGAACCGCGAAGTTGTCAGCACTCCGTTGTTCAAATTGTACCAAACAAATCAGCCTAGTCTAAGGGCACTTTTGCGCGGGCAAGGTCAACAGTGACATGGAGTGAACCCCTTGGACCAGCCTCAAAAAATCAGACGGACTGCAACTCGGCACAGTCGCCGCCCATCTGCCAGTTCGCTCCAGGCGCATGTCGGACCCAAACGGTCTTCTAGGAACTTGCTGATCGCAGCCCTGTCCTGATAATCCTCACTTCCCTGCTTTAGGTCTCCATTCTCAGTTGGCGTAACCCGGCCGTCGATGAGCGCCCATCATTCCAAATCGAGAACGGAAAAGCATGTGTCCGACAAGGCGGCTTTTCGGCCATGTGGAATCTCCACAATGGAGATTAAACTCTACTGCATTTGTCGTTACGTATCGCCTTCGATAGGGTCAAGTCCAAGAACCAGAAGAATCGCTGCAGTAAGGAAACCTTTTCCCAGAGGTCCTTGCACGCTGGAGCGTTGGCAAGGCTCAGCGGAGTTGCTTTACGCATCTGATCGAGCGTTTGTGCTGTGTAATACGCGAGGACGTTGTAGTCGGGAGCGTGACGGCCTCTAGTCAAGTAGTTAACACTGCTCGGGCCGAACAATCTTCAGACGGTACATCCAGTCTCGATCCTGTAATGCCGGCTCTGACCGACTTGGTCGTTTCCGAAACTACTTAAGAATACAAGAAGGCGATTGCACGATTGCAACCCGGTTTTTGTTGTATGGCCAGATACGAATCGAGCACCGTCCCATTCCTCCACCTATCTCGTAAGGGAAAGGGAGAATTTTGGCCGCGGATTAACGACGAGCCTCTCCTTGTTGCGGTGTTTCCGAATCCCGTTGTGCGGGAAAGTATTCATAACCCCCTTCGCTGACCAACACGACGCCATCAGAGGTCGCTGCAGAGACTTTATCCCTCACGGTGAAGGATTTCAGCGAGCGGTATCGACGCCAGGTTGTGATACGGGCGCGTAAATATCCCGACCGCTCTGTTGCGTCGCTACCCGGTTCGAAGCCTCAATTTCCGTTGACACCGCTGGCGAAGAGAGTGGTTTGTTCCTCCCAGAGCAAAGGAATTCTGTTTCCGAGCGATTCGAGCTTTATGCAGAGATTTGATTCGCCGTTGAGGAACGCTTCCGCGGCGGCGGTACATACGAATGCGCAACCGAAGATCTTCTTGATGTAGGAGAGACTGAGGTTCCCGAGCCCTCCAAGGTGGGAACCGCGAAGCTTGAAATTCCTCTTGACAGGTTTGAGACGACATCGTAATTTTCCATTAGGCTAATTAGCCGATTAGGAAAATACATGTCTGATTCTCTCAGCACGACCTTTGCGGCGCTTTCGGACCCAACTCGCCGCGCGATCCTGGCGCGTCTGGCTTTGGGAGAAATGTCGGTCAAGGAACTAGCAGAGCCCTTTTCTATCAGTGCGCCATCCATCACCAAACATCTCAAGGTCCTCGAACGCGCCGATCTCATAACGCGCAGTCGCAACGCGCAATGGCGTCCTTGCCGTCTGGAAGCGGCTCCGCTTCGGGACGTTTCCGATTGGGTCGAGAACTATCGCCAATACTGGGAACAGAGTATGAACCGGCTCGATGACTACCTCTCCACACTTGAGCGAAAGGAGACCGGAAAAGATGCTCGCAAAGGGAAACATTGAAGTCACCGTCACTCTTCCTTCAGAAACTGAGATTTGTTTTACGTGTTTCTTCCCTCGCCCGCGGCAGGTCCTATTTGAGGCATGGACCCGCCCGGAGCACATTCGCCATTGGTGGGGCTGCGAAGGCTCAAATATCGCCCTCTGTGAGATCGATCTGCGGGTCGGTGGCTCGTGGAAGATTGTTATGCGGATGCCAGACGGAAGCGATCATCCGTTTCACGGCGTGTATCGCGAGATTGTACTCGGAGAACGGCTCGTCTACAGCGAGTGCTACGACGTGCCGCGAGTTGGCAGCCCCGAATGGCTCACCACCGTGGCCTTTGAGGAGACTGTGGACGGAACACGGCTAATTCACACCATCCGGCACCGTTCTCGTCAAGCACGCGACGGACATCTGCAGTCAGGAATGGAATCGGGGGCCGTCCAGGCGTTTCACCATCTCGACGAATATGTGGCACGGATGCTCGAGAGCAGTGTACTGCGTTGACGCAGTCGCGTCAGCGCTGCAGCGAGTCGGCTGCCCAAGTGCCTCAACTGCGACCGACTCAAACCTCAAGGAGAGATCCCATGAAGATCTATACACAACTCAACTTCGGTGGGAATTGCGAAGATGCATTCCGTTTCTACGAAAAAAACCTTGGCGGAAAAGTCCTCGTGATGATGCGTCAGGACCAGGCGTCCGGCAGCAAAGCGACGGGTGACGCAGGGAAGGCGATTATTCACGCGCGCTTGGGGATCGGGGATACGGTGCTGATCGGAAACGATGTTCCCGCGTCGGCGTTTGAGAAAATCCGAAGCGTCTATATCTTCCTTTCTGTCGACTCACCGGAAGAGGCTGAGCGGGTCTACAAGCTTCTCGCCGAGGATGGACAGGTCTACATACCGCTCGAAGAGACTTTCTTTGCGACTCGCTTCAGCCAGTTGCGTGATCGGTTTGGTGTGTCGTGGTCGATCATCCATGAGCGCGCGATGGCACAGTAGGATCTGGCACACAATTTCTTACAACTTCGGCGGCGGACAAATCCGTCTTGGGAGTACCTCGGCGGTTTTGGCGCTTCTTATACTCACCGCGCTTAAACAGGTAGAAGAGTTCCCTCCTCACATGAACCGCGATACTCTTACGCTTAATCTGGGTGAAGAGGCACCCGCAGAAGATAGGATTCGTGAGCAAATCCGGGATATTCCCTGCGATATAAAGACCTGGACTGTACAGTACGCGCCGTCGTCGAGCATCTCATTGATACGTTGCGAACTACTATGGAAGGCCAGCGCACGCAAGTCTACCGAAGCTCCTGCCGGTCTATCCCAATTACGAACAGTACCGGGGGCGGCCGGATTCTGGCATGCTCCATGCTTTGCACCAGTGAGATTGTTAGTGTAGCGCTTATTCTTCAGGTTCCATATCTACTCCAACCTTCATGGTATGTGCGCCGCCGCCTAGAATGAGCCCGCGCAACGGACTGACATCGCCATAATCCCGTCCCCAGGCCAGAGTTACGTGACCGTCCGACGGGACGACGTTGTTGGTGGGGTCCACATCGAGCCAGCCAACTCCCGGACAATAAGCCGAGAGCCAAGCGTGGGAAGCGTCGGCGCCTATAAGCCTGGGCTTTCCGGGAGGGGGGTACGTGCGCAGGTATCCACTGACGTAACGCGCCGCTAAACCGAGAGAGCGAAGACAGGCGATCTGAAGGTGGGCAAAATCCTGACAGACGCCGCCGCGTTTTCTGAAAACCTCTTCAGCGGGGGTGCGAACATTGGTGGAGTTCACATCGAAGCGAAAGTCGGCATGGATGCGTGCCGTCAGGTCGAGCAACGCCTCGTGCATGGGGCGCCCCGGGGTAAACGATTGCAATGCGTATGCGGCAAATTCCGGACGAGCGCGAATGCGTGGCGATTCGAAGGAAAATTGAGAGGCTTCCGTTTCCTGCGGGCTACGGTCGCCCGCAAGCGCCTCAACAACCCTCTCCCAGGAGAGGTTCGATTCAGCCTGCGCCGACGTGGGCGCCGAGGAGGTTGCGCCCCCGCCAACGACGACCTCGCTGCGCGCCTCGACGGTTAATTCCCGGTGCGGCTCTTGGACGGTAAAGAAGTACAGGGTATTACCGAAATAATCTAGCCTCTCGGTCAGCGTAGCCGGAGGCGGTTCGATGGCGAGTTCATTGTGCGTGAGCCGGTGCCGCGGCAACGTCCGCGGCCTCAGGCAGGCGACATGGTTGCCGAGCAAGACCGGATATTCGTACCGGTAAGTAGTTCGGTGGACTATCTTATAGATCATTGGCCCATGGTGATCGGCAAGGTGCGCACGTGGCTGAAGTAAGTGTTGGACAGACTGTTGGACCAGTTGGGCAGCAATGTTTCCAGTCCTCTAAGGAAATGCTCCAGACGACTGAGCCCTTTGCCTCCCTTCGCCTTCGGGGCATCCGGCAACGCGTACTTGAATTCGCGCAGTTCGAAAGCCCGCAAGATTGCAAGCTGCTCCCGCATGGTCTCTAAGTCCCGCAGCGGTTGCCGCGGAAGTTTCTCGTACAGCTCGATCATGTGACTCAGCTGAAAGTCGAGCGACCGAGGATTGGTCTCGTCCGCCATTAGCACATCGAGCACGGCGAGCGGCTGCAGCGTGGTGTAGTAGCGCGAGCGGTAGGTCATGGAGCTGTCTGCGACCTCGAGCAGGTATTCGAGGAGAGCCCAGTCCTGCTCCGCTAGCGGTGTAGTGATCTCGCGCAACTGGCGGGTCAGATAGATGGCACGCTCGAACCGCCGGCCAAGGCTCAGAAACACCCAGCCCAGGCCGCGATTGATGTTCTCCCGCTCCATTCCTGAGAAGGCCGAAAGCAGTTCCAGGCAGCCGGTCAGCATAGGAGGATACTCGAGGAATTGGGCAATCTTTTCCGTTTGCATCGAGTCCCGCAGCCGACGGATGAGAAACATCATATCGGAGGAGAGGCGTTCGCGCACATTTCCGCCGATGCGCGAGATTTCCGCCAGCGTGCCGACCAGGCTGTCGGGGCGTTCGACGTCGCTCAGCAACGAAGTGAATTCGCGTTCGAGTTCGAGGGCGCTTGGCCGGTGTTTCCTGGCTTTGGGCAATTTGCTGTGGGGCGATTCCAGGCAGCCGTGAAGTCGCCTAAGGCAGGCAAGCTCCGGGGCCTCGGCGCGACGGACGCGGGCTACCAAAGCGCGCAAGAGGCGGGCCTTGTTTTCCGCGCGTTCGGCGTAGCGGCCAAGCCAGAAGAAACTGTCGGCCACGCTGCTTGGCACTACCCTGGGCAGGCGGCGCAACTCCACCGGTTCGTTACGCGGTCGAAGCATGCTGAAGGTGTCGGTCGGGCCGTCCCAGAGCACCCAGGCATCTTTGCTATGGCCGCCGCGTTGCATCGAGACGACCGAACCCTCCGACTCGGCAACGCGCACCAGGCCGCCGGGAAAAGCGACCCAGTCATTGCCAGTGTTGAGCACATAAGTGCGCAACACCAGGCTGCGCGAGTTAAGGCAGCCGTTCTCCCACACCGGCGTGGTGGAGAGAGTGACTTGCTCCTGCGCCACATATTCGTGCGGACGAGCGCGCAACTGCTGGACGAATTTGCCTCTCTCTGCCTGCGTAAGCTCAGAGCCGAAGACCGGCTCCATGCCGCGCGACGGAAAGGCCGGCTTCACCACCACCGAATCGAGGTTGCTCAACACCCAATCGAGCGCGTAGTTCTGACCGCACCACCAGGTGGCGACCGAAGGAAGCTTGAGGTCTTCGCCCAGCAGGTGACGGCAGAGGCCAGGAAGAAATGGCATGATTGCGGCGTTCTCGATGACCCCGCTGCCCAACGCATTTGCTACTTTGACGTTTCCCGCGACGATGGCATCGACCAGCCCGGGCACGCCGATAATCGAATCGCCGCGCAGCTCCAGGGGGTCGCAAAAGCTGTCGTCCACCCGGCGCAGAATGACGTCAATCTGCTCCAGGCCATCGACTGTCTTGAGAAACACACGGCGGTCGCGGACGGCGAGGTCCGCTCCCTCGACCAGGGTGATTCCGAAATAGCGCGCCAGATAGGAGTGTTCGAAATAGGTCTCGTTATACGGCCCCGGCGTCAGTAATACAATGCGGGGATTGTCGCGCATAGCAAGATGGGCAAGCGCCTCGCGCTGCGCCCGGAAGAACGGTGCCAGCCGCAAGACGTTCGAGGAGCGAAAGAGGTCGGGAAACATGTCGGAGACGATGGTGCGGTTTTCGAGAGCATAGCCGCTGCCAGACGGCGCTTGCGCGCGATCAGCCAGCACCCACCACTGACCGTCCGGTGATCGGGCGAGGTCCACCGCTAGTATGTGCAGGTAACTGTGCGCGGGCACCGGCACTCCCACCAGCGGGCGTAGAAATGCGGGATTCGCATAGAGCAGCGCAGCCGGAAAATGGCCTTGGGCCAACAACACCTGCGGCCCGTAAAGGTCCTCAATTAGCCGGCTTAGCAAACGGGCGCGTTGGGTAATTCCCGCTTCAATAAAACGCCATTCATCGGCTGGAATCAGCAGCGGAATGATGTCGATGCGCCAAGGGCGATTGGCCCCCAGCGGATCACCGTACACGTTGTAGGTAATCCCGTTTTCCCGGATGCGGCGCTCAGCCCTGTTCCAGCGCCGGCCCAATTCCTCGGGGCCGATGCCGCGGAGTGACTCCATCAGATGCGCCCAGTGCGGGCGCGGCGTCACGCCATCGGCGGAGAGCTCGTCGTAGGCTGCACCGTAACGAAGCGGATTCTGGTAAAGGTTCATACTCATGGGACAAGTCCAGACATCTCAATGGATTGCCACCCAGGGCCGGGGAAGGCGCGGTGCCATTCTGTCCAAGCTACCTCAACGATGGCGCAACGCCGCACTTTTTCGACGGCCCTGCTTAGAATATGCTTGGGCTATGCGAAGAATTCGTGACGCCGTGGCCACTAGCCTCGACGGATACGTCGCCGGACCGAACGGGGAAGCCGGTTGTACAGTCATCGCACTTTCACCACCTGTGCCGTTTCACCTTGGGAAAGTGAAGAGCTCGACGAGCGTCCTCACGCGCTCTTTTTGACGGCTGCGCGGAAATCGCTTGGTTCTTGTGAGCTCGGCGATACCGTGAAGGCTCGCCCAAAACAGCTCCGATAGAACCTCCGACTTCGAGCCCTGCCCCTGAAACAACTCCAGGAGTTGAGCAAACGCGAATCGCAACTCCGGAGGAGTAGCCGCGTCATCGAATGGTACGCTCAGGCTGAGCGAAAACATCACTTCATACAATGCTGGTGAAGACGCGGCGAACTCCAGATATGCGGTTGCGAAGGATTCAACCGCATTTCCACTCTTAGCCCGTTTCCGTGCCTTCTCCAAAGCCAGGCCTATTTCCTTAAAACCCTCGATAGCGACCGCGGCGAGAACTCCCTCCCGGCTTCCAAAATGAGCGTACAAGACGGGTTGGCTGTAGGAAATTTCGTCGGATAGCCGCCGAACTGTGACGTTGGTCCACCCTTCGAGTTCCGCGATCCGTCGTGCGGCACTGATAATCTGCGTCCGGCGGGCCTGCTTGTCACGCAGTTTTCGTTCCGCAATCCGATTAGCTACCGGCGTCGTTTCCATTGATCAACATTATAGCGCCGCTATAACTTCTAGCAATAGGAAAAATGTACGAATGTTCTTGCGTCGTATCACTAGCGTACCGCATAATTTATAGCGTTGCTATAATTTCTAACACGGAGTGTTTTATGCGCAACGCTATCCCGCTTTCGCTGGCTGCCCTCATGGCTGTGGCGATCATCGTCATCGGCTGTTTCTACCTCCTATCTCCCGAACGAATGACAGGATCATTTGGTCTTAAGCCGCCTGCACCCGATTCTGACACTCGTGCCTGGCTCCGCCTTAAGGGAATTCGGGACATCGCATCTGGGCTGGTCGTGCTGACCATGATGCTGACCATGGGTACACGGTCGGTAGGCCTAGTTCTACTCGTCTTGGCCATCACCCCTCTTGGCGACATGTCAGTCATATTGGGGTCGGGCGGGTCGAAGTTCAAGCCTTCTCCATGCATGGCGCAACCTGCGCGGCGATGCTTGTCGTCGGCCTCTTGTTGATCCATGCCATTTGAGAGAAATGCCTCAACGCTGCCGTGTTTCTTCTTCGGAGGAAGAAACCTTAACTCATTCCAAGGTGTTGTTTATGGAGGAATTCATGATGGAAGTCCTGAATGTCATTGCAATTATCGTCGCTGGATTGATGGTTGGATGTGAACTGGCCATCGCCGCGTTTGTTCATCCGACGCTCGATAAACTCCCGGATGATGCTCATCTGCCAGCCGCAAGCGCCCTCGCTCGTGTGCTAGGGACAGTCATGCCGTTTTGGTACAACCTTACATTTTTGCTCACTTTAGCCGAGGTTATAATCCAATGGCGCCAATCTGGCCGCTTACCGGTCTGGGTCGCTACATCGGCCCTTTTGTGGATGTTGGCGAGTGTCTATTCGCTCATCGCCCTCGTGCCGATCAACAACCGTATTAAATCGTGGGAAAAGTCCACTCCGCCTCCCGATTGGAAGACCTACCGGCGAAGATGGGATCTACGTCACAGCTGGCGTGTTGTACTCCTTACGATTGCTTTCGCGTTTCTAATCGTTGGATTCATTAGCAAGTAGTCATCTTTGGCCCCTGACCCCGGCGAGGCGATGGGTCTGCCTGATTTGCCGTACCCGAGCACTCTTCTGACGCGAAGAAGGGGGCTGAGCGTTGGTAGGCACGATCGATGCCAGGAGCGACATCACATTCTCGCTCATCAATGCCAGATCCGCTTTGTCGCCTGCCTCAAGCCAATGTACGTAAGCCGTAATAAACAACTGAATCCCCACGTGGGCAGCGAGTCGCGCGAGATCCGCGTCAACTCCGCGTTGCCGGAGAGCATCCATAAACCCGACTGCAATGCTGTGATTCTTGATCAGATCGCGCTCAAGCAGTTCCGGATTCGCTGCAATGTGACCAGCGCCTCGGCGAATGTGCCTGCTTCCTTCAATCCCGTAGCGCCGAAGACTTCGTCACCGACCTTGAACCGCGTCACATTCGGTCCAACCGCCTCTACAACGCCCGCGAAATCATGACCGAGGCCGCGCGGAAGCAGGTCAAGGCAGCTAGATTACGCCTGCGCTATGAAGGTTCTGCGCATAAGAAATATACCCGATTCTGTGCACGCGTAGCGTCCGCGGCGCCAGCGACTTAATCCAAACGCCCTTTTGGGAAGTTGCTCGGATTTGACCTTATATTAGAACTGCTTTCGTAGCACACTCGTCCTTCTGCAGAGACAAGGACTACTCTGGCATGCGGGGAGCTTTATGCCGAAAAGATTTTTCGGCAAGGCGCATCTTATTTTCCATGGCAGATGTGACGACGAGGCCGGTAGCAACCTTGCGGGACCATGCGACCGCGCTGGAAGCGGCATTGGCGATGTGTCTGGGCGATCCCAAGCCGAAGCCAGTACATAAACTTCGCACGGAGACGCGGCGCATAGAGGCGCAGCTTGTCCTACTGGACCAGATGCACGGTCTACCGGCGTTTCAAAAAGAAGCGGCGAAGGTGCGGAAGCAATTGAAGAGGTTGCGGCGGACGGCGGGCCGCGTGCGCGACCTCGATGTACAGCGCGAGTTGCTGGAGAACGAAGAAACGCAGTCAGACGCAAAGCCCGACGTGCGTGCGATGGCAAGGCTGCGGAAGCAGCGCCGTGAAGAAGCCGCGGACGAATTGCTGGAACAACTGGAGAAGCGGCAGACGAAGCTGGCAAACACGCTGGAAGCACTGCTGGAGGCGTTGGAGCCCGCAGCGCATCTCAAGCTCGCGGCAACCGAACTGCTGGCGATGGTCGAGAGGCAGTTCCGAAACAATCGGGAGCTAAAGGCGCAGCAGCCAACCACAGACCAGTTGCACAAACTGCGCAAAACCGCCAAAGTGGCGCGATACTTAGCCGAGAACGCACCGGATTCGCGACGAGCGAAGCAGACGGCGAAGCAATATGAATCCCTGCAACAGGCAGGCGGAGAGTGGCACGATTGGATGGAGTTGACAAAAGAAGCCAAAGAAGAGTTGGGGCGACATCACGCGTTGGTGGACGTCTTCGGACGCAAATGCAACCGGCACCTGGATCAATTTCACAAGTTGCTGCAGCCGTTTCGAGAAAACCGAAGGAAGTTGCCGCCCAAACGAAGCACTAAATCAATTTCTTAGGTATGCGCACTGGCTACCTCGGCGGGAGCCCGCTGCGAGATTCAGATAAATCCCGACGAGTGCCGACCTTTCGGGTAGTTATCGGCAGACGATGCCGGCCGGCTATCGATCGAGATTCTAGCTGAGGCAGTGAGCTGTCTTGCTTCACTTGGCGGCTGGAATGGCAGGCAGAGATCCCAAAGATGGCCTGCGACCCGAATGCAAAGATTGTGCTCATTCAAAGCGTCTTGTGCGGTCAAGGCACAGGAACAGCAGCGGGAAACGCCATGCCGTGCACCGGGCCCTCATAATCAACTCATATTCAATTTGTTTCTTTAGAGCGGGGCTTTATACCTGATCAAAAGCGCATCCTTTATTTTCAATCAGCGGATTAGAATTGCCCTCGGGTCAAATCGGCCCCTCAAGGAGACTCCAATGTCAGATCCTAAGAAATGCGCCCACTCAGCCTGTACCTGTATGACAACCGAGAAGTATTGCAGCACCTATTGTGAAGAGAACAAGGATACGGTCGAGATCGCGTGCAAGTGTGGGCACCCTGGCTGCAAAGGTGAAATAGAGTAATAGGCTTTTTAGGCGCGCAGTACTTATGAGGCGTGAATATGCTGGTTGAAAAATCGCAAATTCCGCGAGAATCGCTACCCTACACCAGCCTTCCCGGCAGATACTGTCCCAGAAAACGCCGCGCCAGGATGAATCCGTCCTTGCGCTGCTGCGGGAAGTCGGGAAGGTTGCCACTTTGCGGCGCATCCCAGAACTGGTCCTCGTGCTCCACCGCGATGCCGCCGTTGAACT
>Ga0302325_10031366_pt1 | contig 10937 bp, 7 predicted proteins | sample Palsa_T0_2_FD_201948 | JGI IMG/M metagenome (GOLD analysis project Ga0302325, IMG submission 201948) | Peat permafrost microbial communities from Stordalen Mire near Abisko, Sweden - Palsa_T0_2 | ecosystem: Environmental > Terrestrial > Soil > Palsa > Peat permafrost | place: Sweden: Abisko... | reverse complement strand
TGTCCGCGCATGACGCGAACCTGTTCGTCGATGCCGGCGCGGGCAGCGGAAAGACCAAGCAGCTGGTCGACCGGGTGGTGTCCATGGTCGGCTGCGGCTACCTGAAATCGGTCAGCGGCCTCGCCGCGATCACTTTCACCGAGAACGCCGCGACGGAGCTGCGCACACGTATCCGCGAGGCGCTCGAGGCCGCCAGCGCCGAGTGCGGCCAAACCGCGCAGGTGCGCGCCCGCTGCGCCCTGGCGCTCGAGCAGTTCGACGACGCGGCGATCACCACGCTGCACGGCTTCGCCGCGCGGCTGCTCACAGGCGCACCGCTGGAAGCCGGGCTGCCGCCGGACTTCCGGGTCATGGACGCGGTCCGGGCCAGCATCGACCGCGACGCCTGGTGGCGCACCCGGCTCGACCACTGGTACGCCGACGAGACGCTGGCCGACGTGTGGCGGACAGGGCTGACGCTCGACCTCAACCCGGGGTACCTCAAGGAAGTCCTGGCCTCCTTCGACAGCAACTGGGACCTGCTGGCCGGCCACCCGATCCCCGTCCAGCCGTTGCCCGCGCTCAACGCCGGAGCCCTGCTGGAGCCGTTGCGGCAGCTGGTCGCCTACGCGAGCGGCCGAGGACCAGAGGAGGACCTGCTGGCCAAGCGGATCGACGAGGTGCTCACACCGCTGGTCCAGGAGGCGTCCGCGGAAACCGACCCCTTGCAGGTGCTCGCCGTCTTGCGGGGCGCCCCGCTCAAGGACGGAGGCAACGCCGGTGCCTGGACCAGGGCGGGGCTCGACAAGGCGACGGCGTGCGCTTTCCTCAGCGAGGCGCGTGCGGCTCTGGACGCCCAGCTCGCCGCCTGCCGGGCCGGCGTCACCTCCGCTCTGGCCGAGCGGCTGCGTCACGCGGTGCTTGAGCACGCCGCGAATCGACGAGACCGCGGCGAGCTATGGTTCCACGACCTGCTGGTCTACGCGGTCAAGCTGCTCCGCGACGACAACGAGATCCGCGCGGCGGTACGCGAAACCTGGCAGGTCATCTGCGTCGATGAATTCCAGGACACCGACCCGCTTCAGGTGGAGCTCGTGCACCTGGCCGCCGGGCTCGACCAGGGCTCCTGGTCCGAAGCGGCTATCGACGGCGGCCGGCTGTTCTTCGTCGGGGACCCCCAGCAGTCGATCTACCGGTTTCGCCGGGCGGCGGTGGGCTTGTTCACGCAGGTGCGCGACCATTACGACGGCGGGCGCCTGACCATGCTGCAGAACTTCCGCTCTCGGCCGGGCGTCCTGCGGGTCGTCAACGAGGCGTTCTGGCGGCTGCTCGGCGATGACGCGACGACCGGCTACCAGCCGCTGCGCCCCGCGCGGCAGAACGTGGCCGGGGACCCCGGCCCTGACGTTCTGCTCATCGGAGAGCCCTCGGCGGAGCGGATCGGCGCCATCCGGGCCGCCGAGACGGATCACGTCGCAGCAACGCTGGCCCGCGCCCGCGGCTCGTGGCTCGTCTCCGGGGGCACGCCCGAGACGAGCCGCCCGGCGGGCTTCGGCGACATGGCCGTTCTGGTTCCGACGCGCACGCCGGTCGGCCAGCTCGAGGACGCCCTCGATCGGTACGCCGTGCCTTACCGGATCATGAGCCGCTCGCTGGTCTGGGAAAGCGATACAGTCCGCGACCTGATCACCGTGCTGCAGGCCGTCGATGACCCCGCCGACTCGGTGGCGCTGGTCGCCGCGCTGCGGCATCCCATGTTCGGCTGCAGCGACGACGACCTCGTCGCCTGGAAGACCGCCGGCGGCACCTGGCGGTATGACGCACCCGCGGGCGGGGCCGCCGCGGACGGGGCCGCCGCGGACGGGGCCGCCGGGGAGTCGCCGGTGGGCGATGCGATGGCGGCACTGCGCCGCTACCACGACCTGCGCTGGTGGCTGCCCGTCAACGTCTTGCTCGACCGGATCATTCGTGAACGCCGGGCGGTAGAGCTCACCGCAGCGCACAGGCGGCCCCGCGACCACTGGCGCAGGCTGCGGTTCCTCACCGACCAGGCCCGGATGTTCCTCGACAGCGGGGGCGGCGGGCTGACCGGCTTCGTTAGCTGGGCGCGGGAGCAGATCGATAGCGCTGCCGACGCTATCGAGACTATCACGCCCGAGCGCGACGACGACGCCGTGCAGATCCTGACCATCCACAGTTCGAAAGGGCTCGAGTTCCCCATCGTCGCGATCGCCGGGATCAACACGCCGCCGGTCACCCGCGGGCACGTGATCTGGCCGCCGGACAGCCCGCCGGAGATCACGCTGTACCACAAGTTCAGCACGGCAGGCTTCGTCGTCGCCCAGCAAGACGAGAGGGTCCTCGACCAGCAGGAGCAGCTCCGGCTCCTGTACGTGGGCATGACCCGCGCCGCTGACCACCTGGTCATCTCCCTTTACCACCACCCGCCCGGCCACGGAACGCCGGACACACACGCCATGCGGCTGTCCTACCTGCTGGCTACGCTCCGCGCGGCAGGCGCTGCGTACGAACCGGCAGCGGCCGCCGTCCCCGCTCGCCCGCCCGAACCGGCCGCCGCGGCCGCCGCGGCGCCCGAGGTGCCTGCAGAGACCCGCCGCCTGTTCCGCACCGCGCGCGAGGAACTGCTGAAATCACTCGTGACGCGGTTGCCGACAACCGCGACCGGACTCGTCGGGGACGCGGCAGCACAATCGCAGGAGCTGCCCGATCCGCTGGAAGCCCCAGCCGCCGGGCCCGCAGACTCGACCGCGGCCCGACCGGCCGGCCGCGGCGGCGCCGCGCTGGGCAGCACCGTCCATCGCGCGCTGGAGATCCTCGACCTCGGTGAGGCGACGGACCAGGCTGTCAACCGGGCCGTCACGGCAGCGTGCGCGGAACTGGGGGTACCGCACCTGGCCGGGGAGGTGCGGTCACGGGTTCAGGCGGCTCTCACCGCGCAGATCATCCAGCTCGCCGCCACCCGCCGGCACTGGAAAGAGGTCCCGATCGTCGCCGAACTCGACGGCCGCGTCGTCGAGGGTTTCATCGACCTCGTCGTCGACACCGACGAGGGGCTCGTCATCGTCGACTACAAGACCGATTCCACCCGGTCAGCGGCAGACATCGAGACCAAGGTCCACCACTACACGCCGCAGATCCGCGCTTACGCCCAGGCACTCGCGCTCGCGACCGGGGGAAAGGTCGCCACGCCGCAAATCCTGTTCTGCCGACCAGCCGGTGTCACCGCCGTCAACGTGCCCTAGCTCTCCCTCGCCTTGCAACAGCGCCTCACCGAAGCGGCAGTACAGCTGGCACTCACCTTCCGCGCTCAGAACCCAGCCGGAGACGATCTGCTTGTCGCGCCGGGTTCTGAGCGACTCCGTGGCGTCGTCTCCGATGGCACCTTGGACCGGACGCGCCCGACGTGTCAGCGGTCATTCGGCCGGCGACGGCCGTTCCGGTGCTGCTGGCCGGTCTAGCTCGAGGCCGATCACCCCGGCCACGCGATCGAGGTCGATGTCGCAGGCAAGCAACGTCGCCTCATGCCGCCGGGCGACGGCGGCGATCATGCAGTCCACCAGACCCCGGGGCGTGATACCGGCCTGCCGGCATCGGCGGTAGATGCGCGCGGCGCCCTCGAAGTCGGCGGCCGGGTCGAACTGGTACAGGTGGAACCGCAGCAGCAGGCGGCGCAGGTCCGTTTCCCTGGCATCGGTGCGCGCCCCGGCCAGCACCTCCATGATCACTGGCTCGGTGACCGCGATGGGACCGTCGGCCGCAATCAGATCCCTCAGGCGGAGATCGACTGTGCTCCCGGTGGCCCGGTCATATTCGACCCAGGCCGAGGTGTCAGCGAGGATCACGTGCTCCCCGCGGAGGTGCATCTGCTGGCGGCTCATCGATCGCGTGGGCGCCGCGCATCGCCAGGGCTTCCTCCCGGCTCATGGGCTGTCCAGCCAGGTGACGGAGGGCGAGCTCGACGGCTTCGGTCATGGTGCGCAGGCTGTAGCGGTCCATAACGATCTGGAGGTACGTCTCTTCGATTTCGATATTCGTGCGCTTTCTGGCCATACACCTATTCTACACCTCATGTGTACGACAGGTGTATAGAAGCCCGCCGCGGCCACCGCCGGACTAGCGGGGGCTCGGTTCGTTCGGTCGAAACGAACTTTAAGTGGATTGGGTGGGCAGTGGTTCTGCGGTCTTGAAAGATGAGGTGCGGGGTGGCGGCCGAGAGCAGGCCGCGACGGGCCTACCGGCGACGGTAGGCGGACGAGCGGTGCTGGATGTCCTGAACGATGACGGCATGCTTCGATTCGTCAATCCGGTACAGCACGCGCCATTGAGGCGCGCCTTCGGAGCCCGCGGGTTCAGCCGTTCCGGCCACCGCCCGATGGCCGCCCGGACCACCGTGATAAGGGTGAGGGATGACTGTTGGCAGCTCGAAAACGATGCAGGCGTGGGTGGTCAGCCAGCCGGGACCGATCGAGTCCAGCCCGCTGAGGTACGTGGAGAAACCTGTACCGGTCCCGGCCCCCGGCGAACTGCTGGTTCAGGTGCTGGCTTGCGCTGTCTGCCGCACTGACCTGCATGTCAGCGAGGGCGATCTGCCGGTGCACCGTGAGCACGTCACGCCCGGCCACATGGTCGTGGGCCCGGTAGCGGCACTGGGCGACGGCGTTACCGACTACGCCGTCGGGGACCGGGTCGGCGTGGCCTGGCTGCGGTACACCGACGGGACCTGTGTCTACTGCCGCCGCGGCAACGAGAATCTGTGCCCTAACTCGCTCTACACCGGCTGGGACGCCGACGGCGGCTACGCCGAGTACACGACCGTGCCGGCGGCGTTCGCCTACCGGCTGCCCGTCGACATCGCTGCGGTCGAGCTGGCGCCGCTGATGTGCGCCGGGATCATCGGCTACCGGGCGCTGCTGCGTGCATCGCTGCCGGAGCACGGCAGGCTCGGATTGTACGGATTCGGCGACAGCGCCCACCTGGTCGCCCAGGTAGCGCTGGCGCAAGGCGCGACTGTCCATGCCCTGACCCGCGGCGAGGCGTCTCAGCGGCTGGCGCTCGAGCTAGGCGCAGCGTCGGCGGGCGGCGCGTATGACTCTCCTCCCGAGCCGCTGGACAGCGCGATCCTGTTCGCGCCCGTGGGGGATCTCGTGCCGGTCGCGATGCGGGCACTCGACCGCGGGGGTGTCCTCGCCGTGGCCGGGATCCACCTGACCGACATACCGTCGCTGAACTATGAGCACGAGCTGTTCTATGAGAAGGAACTCCGCAGCGTCACCTCCAACACCCGTCACGATGGCCGGGAGTTCCTCACATTCGCCGTCGGTCACCGCGTCCGGGCCACCACCCACGTGTACCCAATGTCGCGGGCGCAACAGGCGCTGCAGGACCTCAAGGCGGGCCTGTTCGACGGGGCGGCTGTTCTCGTCAACGACCGCGACACCGCGTCAGGCGCACTTCCAGGTCATCACGGATGACGCGAACTGGCAGTTGGTGGTCGTCAGCGGCGCCAGCTGACGGCCCGGCGGCGTGAGGTAGGGCTGGATAGCGTTGTGCTCATCGGGGCGCTGCTGGTGCCGCTATCTCACGCCACGGCCGATGATTGCTGCTCCACCTGCTCGGCCTCCTGGACCGGCTGCCGGTAGAGCTTGCTCGGCCACCACACCCAGCGTCCCAGGTCCAGATTGAGCGCGGTGACCAGCACGGACCGGACGACGATGGTGTCGAGCAGGACCCCGAACGCCACCGCGAAGCCGAGTTCGGCCAGGAATGTGATCGGCAGCGTGCTCAGCGCGGCGAAGGTGCCGGCCAGCACCGCTCCCGCCGAGGTGATGACCCCGCCGGTCGCGGACAGCCCGGTCAGGGCACCGCGGCGCGGTCCGTGCCTGGCGGCCTCTTCCCGAACCCGGGTCATCAGGAAGATGTTGTAGTCGATGCCCAGGGCAACCAGGAAGACGAAGACAAACAGCGGGAATGAGTTGTCCGCATTGCCGTAGTTGAACACGTGGTTGAAGAACAGCGAGCTCACGCCCAGGGACGCGGCGAACGACAGTCCCACGGTGGCGATCAGCATGATCGGCGCGATGATCGCCCGCAGCAGCAGTCCCAGGATCACGAACACCAGCACCAGGATGATCGGGATAATCAGGTTCCGGTCGTGGTCGGCGGCGCGGGCGATGTCGAGCGTCACCGCGGTGTTGCCGCCGACCATCGCCTGGGCACCGGGCACGGCGTGCACCGCGGCCCGGACCTTGTCGATCGTGCCGAACGCCGCCTGGCTGTCGGGCGCCGATGTGAGCGTGCCCTGAAGGAAGGAGTGCCCCGCCCTGATCACCGGCTGGGTCACACCGGTGATCCCCGGCGTGGCCTTGAAGGCCGCCTCCACCTGGGTCGCCCGCGCCACGTCGCTGACCACGACGACGGGCTGGCCGGCGCCGGCCGGGAAGTTCTGGCTGATCACGGCTTGCCCGACCACCGAGTCCGGGTGATGCCCGACGAAGGATTCGGCCGCGGTCAGCCCGCTGGCCTTCAGGCCGGTCAGGCCGAGCGCCATAATTCCGAGGATCACCGCAGTGGTCACCCAGACCACCCGCGGCCGGGCGGCGATGCGCCGGCCCACCCCGGCCCAGAGTCCCTGGGTGGTGGGCTCGGCCGTGCCGACCGCGGGCTTGACGGGCCAGAATATCCAGCGCCCGAAGATCAGCAGCAGGGCCGGCAACAGCGTCATCATGGAAACGAGCGCGACCCCGACGCCGATGGCCAGCACCGGTCCCAGGCTCTTGGTGGAGTTCAGCTCGGCGACCGACAGCGTGAGCAGGCCGAGGATCACGGTGCCCGCGCTGGCGATGATGGCGGGGCCGGCCCGGCGAATGGCGAGCGCCATCGCCTCGTGCCGGTCCTCATGCCGGCGCAATTCCTCCCGGTACCGGGCCGTCAGCAGCAGCGCGTAGTCGGTCCCGGCACCGAACACCAGCACGTAGAGAATGCCAGCGCTCTGCGCATTGACGGTGAGCCCAGCATGCGCCGCCAGCAGGTAAATGAGCGCCTCGGCGCTGACCAGCGCGATACCCGCCGAGATCACAGGGAACAGCCACAGCACCGGGCTGCGGTAGGTGATGAGCAGCAGCGCGATCACCACGACCAGGGTGGCGAGCAGCAGGGTGCCGTCGATGCCCTTGAACGAGTTGGCCGAGTCCGCGGCGCTACCCAGCGGGCCGGCGATGTGCACGGACAATCCGGCGGCGTTCGCCAGGGCCACGTTGCGCAGGCTGGTCGCCGCGGCCGAGGCGCCGTTCCAGCCCTTCGAGCCCAGGTTGACCGGCACGAGCGTCTCGATCGCCTTGCCGTCCTGGGCAAAGACCGGCCCGGTGACCTGGCCCGGTACGACGCCGGTCACCTGCGCGAACCGCTTGGCGTCGGCCGCCGCTTTGGCGCGATCCGCGCTGGTCAGCCCTGAGGGGCGGGCATAGACCACGACGGCTGTGAAGATGTTCGGGGACTGGAAGCGTGACTGCAGGTCGAGCACCTTGGTCGACTCGGCCTTGGCCGGAAGCCAGGACGACGAGTCGTTCTTCTCTGCCCCGGTGAGCTTGCCGGACAGCGGTCCGGCCACAGCCACGATGATCAGCCAGAAGACCACCACAGCCCATTTGGCCCGGCGCCCGCTGGCTACGGCGATGATCGTGCGGGCTCGGCTCATGGTGATCCCCCGTTGAGTCGCTGGTCTGATGCCCCTTGGCTGCACTCTCCGGCATGACCAGACCTGAAGTCAAAATATTTCCCGAAAGCCGGGCTTTACGCTCACCACCACTGACCTAGCTGACCGGGGGCGAGCAGCCCGTTCGTTCGGCAGAAAGAATTTTCATTATCCTCTGGATGCGTGGTGGTCCTGCGGGCAGGATGACTGGCGCCGGGTCGCCGCTCAGGGCGTCTCGGACACCGGTGATGGGGCCGCGGCGCAGCCGGGCGGGTGCGTACGAGCCGACGGCGTCTTTATCCGGGGTCATTTCGAACGACACCAGGCGGGTACCGAGGTGCAGGCCCCAGGACAGCCCGCAACCCTGGTCTACGTACCCGGTCCCTGCCCGGTTGCGTAGACAATGACGTTATCGACGTAATGCCCCGTCAGCGAGTTGAACGGGCCGCCGCAGGTGACAAGCCGGAGTGACGGGTAGCTTGTCCACCCGAGGACTGTCTTCCACGGGAAGGCCATCTTGGCGACGACCTGGACCCACGTGACCTTGAAGGATGCCGTCTCGCCGTCCTTCAGGAGGACGCGGATGACGTCGCCCGTCTTGAGGGCGGGGAGCCGGTAGAACACGGACGCCAGCCCGTAGCCGTCGATGTGCCCGTCGATCAGCGACGGGCCCGTCTGCCCCGGGGTCACGGACCCGTCATACCAGCCGGCGAGATCATGGTTAGTGAGCGGCGGCGTCCCGACCGAGCCTGCTGTCTCGCTGACCGGCACGACCGGGGCATTCACGCCGATCGCCGGGATGATGATCCTGACCGGCTGTGAAGCAGGCAGACTCAAGATAGCCTCCTTGGCCTGCTTCACAGCCGTGGCGCTCGCGGTCGGCGGGGGAGCCAGGTGAACCGTGGGGGGAATGATCGTGCTCGTGATCCCCCGGCTAGCCGTAGCGGCCGACACACCCATACCGGCCACGGCAAATGCCGCGAGCACAAGAATGGTAGTCAGAGTTCTGCGCATCTTAACCAGACCCGCACGTAATCCACGAGCGTATCGCCGCGCTTAATCGTGTAGGCGGCCATGAATTTCCTTTGCTACGGAGTCGGGAGCCAGTTCCACGGGGGCGGTCCGAGGATGCCGCCAGTGGCGTCAGTCGGGACACTCGTGGTATCCCCGAGGTGGTTGGCGTTCATGTACTTGACGATGCCCGGAAGCGCAGCAATCGTATTGAGTACGTCCATGCACAATGGCGACTGCCATTCGCCGACCATATGCTGGCGGCCGGATACGGAACCGGTCGTGGCCGATTCGCTTGCGCACGAATACGGTGCCGCGTCATGGAAGCCGACGATAGCGCCGCCGTCGATACCCGGCATGCCATCGGCACCCTCAGTGACGTCAGTGACAATCTGGGAGGCCGGGATGCCAGTCCAGTCGTTACTGTCCACGACTCGCGGAGAGTACGCTGGATTGACCTCGAACGGCTGCACCATCTGAAGGCCGAGGTCAGCGGCGTCAACCGCGTACTGGCCGGTAAGGTCACCGAATGGCGCGCGGGCGAGCGTTGGTATTGGCGCTCCCGCAGCTACGATCGCCGCCTGGGTCTCGGACAGCTCGGCCGTCACCTGCGCGTCAGTCAACGGCGCGGTTCCGGTAGACGCACCGGTCCAGTCGGAGTGGTCCCACGTATGGTTCTCCACGAGGTCGCCAGAGGCAACTTCAGCCTTGATAATGGCCTTGGTCTGAGCGGTGATCTTGTCCCCGATGACGAAGAAGATGGCGTGCAGGTGCAGCAGATTCAGCTCTGCGAGCAGCAGCGGATCGTAGATATCCGGGCCATCATCGAAGGTGAGGATGACCGATCCGGCCGAGGCGTTATTGTCCAGCGGCTGAATCCCGAATATGTCTGCCGGTACGCTTGCCGACGCCGACGAGCTTGTCGATGCTTCTGCGCTTTGTGTCACCTCTCCGCAGGCGGCTCCGATTACAAGGCCGCCTATCCCGATTAGTGACGCAATCCGTCTCTTGTTCATTTTATGATCCTTTCCTGTAGAACGGGCGGGCTAGGAGGGGGCAGTATCCCGGCCCGCCCTGCTTGTCAAGCCTTGTTGCGCTTCGGGGTAAGCCGCCACACCCCGAACGCGGCGGCCAGGAGAGCGGCAAACAGGACAACGTACCCCGCCACCGCCAGGCCCGCGAACGGCGCAATGACGCCACCGCCTGTGGCTATTCCGCCTGAAACGTTGTAAACCACTGAATCACTCCTCTTTTCTTGTCCTGGCTTACCGCCATTTAGCGGTCCGCCCAGTAACCTGCTCCACCAGCGCACGAGTGAATGTGAACTGGAGGAATGTGTCATACGGCATTTCCGGGAGGACGAGGAACGCGGCAAGCGCGTTTGCCGGGCCTCTCGTCCGTATGATCGTCACGGCTCGCTGCGTCATCATGACGGCGCTTATAGAAAGCCACAACGGATCGATCGCGAGCAAGGAACCGGAGTAGGCACGGTAACCTATGACCGCGAAGACAAGGAGCGAGATCGGTACGTAGACGGCGTACATTACTCGCTGGAACCAGACCTTCCGCGTAAAGCGGGTAAAGCCGTACTGAAACAGGCCCTCGTTAATCCCGCGATCCCAGCGGAGCCGCTGGATGCCGAGTTCGCGCCACGTCGGCTTGACCGCCGTCTCGATCTGCACGCTCAGCAGGTTGCGGATACGGCTGCCCGTGTGCAGAAGCGCAAGGCTCAGCTCGAAGTCTTCCGTGATGTTGCGCTCGTTGTAGATTCCGGTGCCGCCAAGCACGCCATCGCTTCGGGCGGCTGCTATCTTGCGGAGGGCTCGCGCGGTGAAGATCGACGCGGCACCAGACAGGATGACTGTACGGCCTTTGTACATGCGCGAGTCGAAGCCCCAGCGGCTGAATTCATTCCGCTGGTACCAGCCGGTGATCCCGCCGCCTTTGCGCCCGGAGTAGACACCGCTGACGCCGCCGAGATCCGGAGTTGCCGCGAATGCCTTCACGGCTTCCGCCGTAAAGTTCAGGCCGACAATCGAGTCAGCATCGATGCAGCCGACCAGATCGTCATCCTCGAGATCGGGGAGGACCATCGCAAGCGCCTGGTTGAGCGCCCCGGCCTTCATCGCCTTATTGTCCTGGGTGACGAACACCTCCGCACCGGATTCCTTGGCGGCGAGTTCTGTGCCGTCAGAGCAGTTATCCGCGAGAACGATAACGCGAGCCACCGGTACCG
>Ga0302325_10031363_pt1 | contig 10938 bp, 12 predicted proteins | sample Palsa_T0_2_FD_201948 | JGI IMG/M metagenome (GOLD analysis project Ga0302325, IMG submission 201948) | Peat permafrost microbial communities from Stordalen Mire near Abisko, Sweden - Palsa_T0_2 | ecosystem: Environmental > Terrestrial > Soil > Palsa > Peat permafrost | place: Sweden: Abisko... | reverse complement strand
TTTGCGTTTTGCGTTTGGCGTTTGGCGTTTTGCGCTGAGACATTTTTACCTTATCGCCTTCCGTAGCTCCGGCACAAACCCTGCGAGGTAGCAGAAACGGACTCCCGGGCCAAATTCGGCAAGGAAATTGTAGCGGGGCACAGGAGGCCAAAATGAGTTCCACACTATGGTGCGCATGCCGACTCAGGCCGTACTCGGGATGTTCAGACTCTGCTCAGGCTCTGCTCAGGCTTGTTTAGGCTCTACTCCGGCATGCTCACCCTCGGCTCAGGTATGCTCACCCTTAGCTCAGGTTAAAGCAGCAGTTGCTCACGTCCGTAGACTAAAACGGAACCAGTGAAAGGGAAAATTAATCCTGAGTCTATGGGAATGCGTACGAATCTACTGTACTTGGCAAGAACCATCCTTCTATGTACGACTCCCGAGAAGACAGACAATCAGTAAACATAACAATTGCACAAGCACTACCATAATCAAGGAATCCTAATTCTTTCGAGCAAGTTTACAACCACGCAGAAATCTGACCAGCAATAACTCCCCTCGCCAAGAACCCTTTTCCCAATCACCCTCAAATCAGGCTTCCTCAGCTTCCCACTGGCGGCCTCAGGACACACCATAAACAACTTTTTTGTCCCAAATACCAGATATATTCGCTGCTTGAACTGCACCAGCCTCTCTCTCACCCAAGCTCCAACTACTCATCTCTAAGCACATGCCCCTGCCCACTAAACTCCATAAACGAAGCAATATGCTCGGCATACCGCTGATCCGGGTTACCAATGACTCTGCACAGCCCAACGCCTGGATGAGATATGAGCCTTTCTTCGATCTCGAGGGGCGCGATGTTTTCCCCGCCACCTTCAAGACTTGCTACGCTTTCCTCATTCTCAGCACTGTGCGGTCTCTTCACCGGTTTTCCACCCCTCTGTGCTTGGGTCTCAGACAACGTGCGCTCTATTACAGCCGGTTCTCTTGCATCTGGTCTGAATATCGTTTCTACAGGACCTGGTCAGATTATCGGAGTGTGACCTATAATGCGCCGGGTAAACCCTTGTATAGGTTTGGTCATGGCGTGAATGCACGGTTTTTGGCGCTCGGTATAGTTTTGGGTCTCGGGTTGCATTTGCACTATCGGAGACTAAACAAGAAGCTGGAGGGGACAGGGGTGCCGAGATGGATCTCTTGAATGAGTGGAAGAGATGGAGGATATGTGGTATTTAGGGAAATTTTTGTTCCTCAGGAGCCTTGCTCTGTGCCCGTGCTGCCGCGGGCAAATTTCCTAAAAATTGATTGAAAAGCAAACGACTATAATGTTGTATGAGATATGAGGTCTCTATCGCTGAAGAGGGGCCTAGAAAATACATATAAGAAAATACAAAGGAACCTTTCGATAAGACACACAAGAGGTAAACTGCTCATTCCGCACTCGTGTGCTTCTTCTTGAAGATGATGAGCCTGAGACTCCTTGCTCGCAAAGACACTGTATGAGACCTGAACTCTAGAACTCACTTGCACTGGCTTTGTCCTATGAATTTGCTTGAAAGGAAGAACTGAAGACGAAGATATTGATCATGGAGGAGGAAAATAGTGGTCATTTAAGTCTCTTTAAGCCCCTATTTTCACACGCCGAAAATGTGGTCCGTGCAGGAGCTTCCCCGCATTCTCACCTCCACCGACTGTAACCGCAAGCTCTTCAATCATCCCACCACAGCTCTATTCATCACGAACATGCGCTTTCAAGATGTCGCTTTTACGTCCTGTGCTTCGACGCTGCCATGCCAATCTGCGGATTCGACATCTGCGAGGCCTAGCTACATCTGCTGAGCCAGCCGCAAATCATAACCACCAACATCAGGCCACCAACAACTTCGTCAAAGTTGTTGAAGTCGGACCCCGCGATGGATTGCAGAATGAGAAGAAGATCATTCCTTTGACGACGAAGATAGAGTTGATTGAGCGACTATCAAAGACGGGATTGACAGACATCGAAGCTGGATCTTTCGTGTCGCCGAAATGGGTGCCGCAGGTACAACCCCCCTTCCTTCCCATAGTTCAAGACAGCTGCTAAGATCTTATACAGATGGCAGACTCGAATGAAATACTCGAATACATCCTCAACTATCCCCCAAATTCCCTAAACCCAATCGCCTACTCCTTCCTAGCCCCCAACTCCCGCGGTCTCGACAATGCCGTCTCGATATTAAGAGCACATCCCACTTCATACCAAACCTTCTCTCCCCAATCCACACCCTACGAACCAGACGAATCCGGCATCCCCAATGAAGCCGCCGCCGAGCCTACCTCCAACCCGCCATTCATCGAGATGTCCGTCTTCGCGGCCGCAACCGAATCCTTCTCCGAAAAGAACCTCAACTGCAACATCGCTACCTCGCTCGAACGGTTCCGGGAAGTGATTACCGGAGCCAAAGCGCATGGACTGAGGGTGAGAGCGTATATTTCCGTGGTGCTGGGGTGTCCGTTTGAGGGGTACGATGTCGATCCGCGGAAGGTGGCGGAGATAGCGTGTGATCTGATGGAGATGGGCGCTGATGAGATTGACCTCGGTGATACCACCGGCATGGGCACTGCGCCACGGACTGCGGCTTTGCTAAATGCGATGCAAGCTGCGGGGATTAGGAACGAGGATATCACGATGCATTTTCATGATACTTATGGGCAGGCGTTGGTTAATAGCGCAGTTAGTTTGGAGCATGGGATTCGAAGGTTTGATGCGAGTGTAGGGGGATTGGGAGGCTGCCCGTATAGCCCGGGAGCAACGGGGAATGTGAGTACAGAGGATTTGGTGTACTTTTTCGAGAGCCTGGGGATGGAGACGGGGGTTGATTTAGATGCGCTTTGTGAGGTAGGGGAGTGGATCAACGGGGAGATTGGAAAGGGGAATGATAGTAGTGTTGGAAAGGCGTTGATGGCGAAGAGGAAACTGGAAAGATAGACTGGGCAAATGAGAAGCATGGGTAGCTTTGCATGTCATGTGCCACTTTGAGCTCTTGGAACCGGCTTTTTTGGGGGGACAGAAGAACAGGGAGCTCGGTAGTTTGGATACAGGTCCCAGCTGAAGTCACGACTCGGGTCTCACAGACTATCGTTGGCCTTGTTCAGTATCTAGTGTGCGTTCAGAATACTACATATCTAGAGGAAACCAAAAATCTGCAAATGGCTAAAGATTTCCACGTACGTGACGCACCGCGTCAAAGGAGTGTAGATAGCTTATATCTAGACAAACAGGAGGATGCCTCTAAGATAGTCGATAGCTAACTCGAGTGCGGCCTCTGCTGGCGCTATGCATGTTAGTTGTGACAACTTGTCAATTGCGTACGTATAGTATTGAACAAGGTACGCGATGCAATACAGGGACAAAGAACGGCAGGACTTCTTCTCTCATTCCTCACCCACTTGGGGTGCTTCTCTTCCTACCGGTATTACAGATCACGAAGATGGTCAATAGGTGATATGTGATGAGTTTGGCGAAAAGGGCTCTGCCATGTCTGACAGTCAATTGCCCGTAAAAGGTGGTTGTTGCCAGACATCGAAGTCGGAGGTGTAGTTGCGAGTGACAATTTTGGCGGCCAGGCCTGAGTTAAATTTCTCTTGCAAACGTATTGGGCTCTTCATGAAGAGCACCTTATTTGTAGGCGGTGAATGCTTCTGAGCATGGGAAGTTCAGCGGCTGGCGTGTTCTTATCATTACCCGAAACACCAGAGCCTTCTCGACATTCTCTTTTTCTCTGATGCCTTCAATGACAACATTTTCTTCGCTGCTTCCACTTTTTCCAGCAATTCCCTAGTTTTAGTCGGGTCCCAATCTCCGAACGTTTGCTCGATCAGATCAGCGACAGTCACAGAATCATCTGAGACTAAGACGCGAGCGTAAGGATCTGCTCCATGGTCGAGGAAAAGGCCAGCTACTTGGGCCCAATAATCGAGGCCCCGAGCCTCTCTCATTTTCCCTAAAACGTTACTCCATGGAGTGGTATGCGGATAGTCGAACCTGGGTTGGTTCGGATCACCTCCGGCATCGAGGAGAATCTTTAGCATAGTAATATCTTCGTGCATTACTACATCATAGAGCACTGATAGACTTTTTTCATCGCAAGTAAATGAGTTGAGCTGGCTCCCAACTAGCTCGCGCTGCACATATGAATGGAGCCGATATCTGATGGCGAGTCCGAAAAATGATGAATAATAGAAAAGTTCGTTGTGCGAGTGTCTCCCTAAATGATGAGAGGTTGCTGCCCAGTGATACTCACTAGAGTTTTTGCACGCAAAGAGGGTATCTCCTGTTTGCTTCAACTCATCGATGAATTCAAGCTGAGTATCTGTCGATTCCAAAGAGAGAGAATGATGGACACACAGATCGAAATATGCCCAGAAATCCTTGAAAATGTGCACATCGTCAACCCAGAAACTCTCAAACGTGCATGGTGGAAGTGTCATGACCTTCAATGAATGTAGGAATGTGCCAGCTAGTATCAAATCTGGATTGAAAGGCTCGGCCCCCAAGATTATATGCCTCCAGATTTCGGCCCGGTGCAAGTAGTCTTTTACTGTCCTATGCAAGTACTGCACAATAGAACGGTCATTCTCACCTGACCACGTCACTTCGAGAAGACCTTTGCATCGGCTGCTGAGCCGTCGTCGCATAGCCTCAGTTCGAAATGAGACTTCCTGGGACGACATGCGCCGAATTTTAAAAGAAGTCGTTCTCTGGAACTCTTCCTCTGCCAGTGACAAATCTAATAGTGATAGCGGTTCTCGTGCTGCGCCAACAAGTTGGAGATAGATTGATGCCTGTCGAAAATAGGCCGGGTTAAGTTGATCCAAAATCTTCGAAAATAATCTCTCGAGATCTGACGGAAGTTCCAGTAACCTCTCCTGCAAATCCTGAATGCTATCGCCGTCTCGTAGTCCTTCCAAGAGGGATGTCACGACAAGGCGAACCCAGAGAAAGACACCAGATGCCTTTTCAGTGACCTCAGAAATGAGGCATTCGGCCTCTTGCGGTTGAACTTTCCGCAGTTCTAGAAACATGCGATTAGCACAAAGCTTTTCGGTGACGAACAGGTTTATGTCCGCAGATGTGAGAACTTCAAGTCGAAGAGAGGGCAGTTGTTGGAAGGCGTCCTCAAAGACGAGCCAGGGTCTGCTTGCCACGCATATCTTGACATTTGTTCTCGATGACACAGTAACCTGGATGAAATCCGCCAGCTCGGTACCCTCGCCATCAAATTCGTCCAACCCATCAATCAAGAAAAAGAAGGCCTTGGAGGAATCTGAGATAAGGATATTGAAAGCACGAAGAAGCTCGCTCATCGACCAAGAGTGAAGACTCCCACCAAGCAGCATATACGACCTCCACCTCTCTGGAAATAGAGTCGGGATGAGCTTGCTGTCTTCGCCGATGGCACAGTGTAGGAGCGTCTGAAGTAGACCTAGTTTTGACATTTGCATTTCTGTTCCCGAGTTCCAGAAGAAGAATCCCGCGATTGTCAGTGGTAATTCGCCACTCCAATGCTGTAACAAGGCTGGGATTCGAGGATCATCGTGGAGGTATTTCATCAATGTCGATTTACCAGACCCAGGTTTGCCAGTGATCCAGTAGAGGGCCGAGTCACCTTCTAGCCACTTTACGAAATTGTCCCAGGGTATGTCGCCGGATTTGGAGACCTCATTTTTATTGCTCGTTCCGAATTTGGCAACATCACCGCAAGCATGAGCCGCGGCCTTCTCGTCAATGAATATCCAGTTGAAAGTATTGGCATATGCTGCTGCTATTCCTTCAGCACGATCTTCCATATTCCTGAACCGAAGTTTCTCAAGGATTCGTGATTGATCGATAAACTCTTTTTCTTGCTTTGAGCCGGCAGAAAGCTTGGCAGAGAAATTAGCCAGGTCTTGCTCTCTCCTTGATTGCCAGTTTTCCGCGTACAAGCTATCGATAAGTTCTGCTTTCCACTCATTCGTAGGATTCTGCCCAAGAACATGTGAGCTGACTCGTTCATGTTTATTGGTGCCTTCTGAGATGCTTTCAATGCTCTCTTTGAGAGAGATGAGAAGCACTGTGTCAAGTTGCTGTCTGTAACGCTCCAATCGTGTTTCCAACGCAATTATCTTGGGTTCTTGCCACACGATCAACAATGCTTGACGAAAGCCCTTCCATCTCGTTGAGGATCCACTGATTTTCAAAGATTTCACGGCATCAAGAAGTTGCGTGGATAGTATCCTACAACCCTGGCAAAGGTCTTGCATCTGCTTTTCGGTCTTCGATAATTGTCTCTTCGGATTGTTGAAAAATGTGAATGGCAGTTCGCTCGAGAGCTCCTGGAGGCTTGCAGCAATTGTTTCCAGCTCGAGGTTCTCCGATAGAGCACCGTCAACAGATTTATAGATCTCGTTGCCTTTCGAGATCAGATCACTGGTAAATGAGACAAGCTGAACGATGCTGGAGGCAATGCCCAAGGCTGTGGCCGGATCCATGTTGATGTGGATCTAGATATGACGTGACTATGTGTGGATACCACGGTCGTTTCACAAGAGTAGCAAGCATCCCAATTCAAAGGAAAACTCAGGGATTTTCCGCTGGAGAAGTCGTGTGAGTAGATTTCGTAGTGCGCCGTGTGATGATGTGGCAGCCTGGGGCTGTAATTCTGCCCATCGAAAAGCCTCACAAGGCTGGCGGTGCAGGATCGCGGCGCATAGTCTGGAGATATCCAAGAGACATCTGTCTAGTTACATCAATTAAGTTTCAAGGAGTTGCTGAAGGCGTCTTCGGGAATAAATATTGGAAATGCAACCGCTTCAAGAGAGCAGCTAGAATAATATCTGTTGGAGCTTCGACAGGTACAGCTCAGGCATAGCCGCATTGTAGCACGACTCGGAAGTACTTTTGAGACCTTTGAAGCTCATCCACTCAGGTAACGTAGCGACGAGTCTACGTCGTATCTTGGAGCGAACAAGATGAGCAGTGTTCGAGAAGGTTGGATATGCGAAGAGTGAGGAAGGCAAAGCGAAGCCCCCGCCAGCAGGACAAGGCGGCCGATATTACTAACTAGCGCCCAAACCACAAAGTTCGCAGTAATTGGTCAACACATCCCTCGCTTATCGCAGCTTCCAATCTTCCGCAGCGAAGCTCCAAAGCTCCACCCTGCAAAAGCAACCTCGAGCTCCAACCCTCCTCTATCGCTGCACCACTCAACAACAGCTCGCGCCAGCTCTGCCATCAGCGTAGAGCCCTCGACAAGCTCCTCTACTTCATCACACCTAGTTAATCGAGAGTGCCGCAGCCATGGGAGACCCACGGGAATCGTCATCGTACAGCGTTACCCCCAGGCTCCGGTATAACACTATCGGGGGTGTCAATGGACCTTTGGTGATTTTGGAGAATGTGAGTGATAGTGCTAATGCCTGGGTCTGAGAAAGGAGGGAAGGGGAAAATGAAGAGGGTGTGCTGATGGGTTATAGGTCAAATTCCCCAGATACAATGAGATTGTTACTTTGACGCTGCCAGATGGCTCCGAGAGGTCTGGACAGGTTTTGGAGGCAAGAGGTGAGTGCATGCTACAATGGGTCAATTGGATTATTTTCTGATTAGTGTGGCAGGTGATCGAGCTGTTGTGCAGGTATGGCGCCTTGATGTCGAGCTGGTTGGGTGGTAGGACTGATTGCGATTAGGTATTCGAAGGCACGTCTGGCATTGATGTCAAGAAGGTATGGCATATATAATGAGGGAAAAGTTGGTACAAGTGCTGATGGCAGACAGACGAAAGTAGAATTCACAGGCCAGAGTCTGAAGCTTGGCGTCTCGGAAGACATGCTGGGGCGTATTTTCGATGGATCAGGAAGAGCTATTGATAAAGGACCAAAGGTCCTTGCAGAAGATTACCTGGATATCAATGGAAGTCCCATCAACCCTTACTCCCGAGTGAGTCAATTCCTCCTGCGAATGTACACAGCATGCTGAGATATACAGGTCTACCCCGAAGAAATGATCTCGACCGGTATCTCTGCCATCGATACGATGAACTCGATTGCCCGTGGACAAAAGATTCCCATCTTCTCTGCCGCCGGTCTCCCTCATAACGAAATTGCTGCTCAGATTTGTCGGCAAGCTGGTTTGGTGCAGAAGCAAGGTGTCACGAATAAGGGAACACACGATGGACACGAGGAGAATTTCTCGATTGTCTTTGCAGCAATGGGTGTCAACTTGGAGACTGCTCGTTTCTTCACCCGGGATTTCGAGGAGAATGGAAGCTTGGAACGTGTCACTCTGTTCCTGAACTTGGCTAACGACCCTACGTAAGTGCAAGCTTCTCCCGAGATGTGAACAGTACTAATTCAGTCCAGGATTGAACGTATCATTACTCCTCGTCTAGCTCTTACCACCGCCGAATACTATGCCTACCAACTTGAAAAGCACGTCTTGGTCATTCTTACTGATTTGACAGCATACTGCGACGCTCTTCGTGAGGTTTCAGCCGCTCGTGAAGAAGTGCCGGGCCGTCGTGGTTACCCTGGTTACATGTACACGGATTTGTCGACCATCTACGAACGTGCCGGTCGTGTTGAAGGACGAAACGGATCCATTACACAAATTCCTATCCTGACTATGCCTAACGACGATATCACTCACCCGATTCCCGATTTGACTGGCTACATTACTGAGGGACAAATCTTCGTCGATCGTCAACTTTCCAACCGTGGTATCTACCCACCGATCAATGTTTTACCCTCGCTCTCCCGTCTTATGAAGTCCGCTATCGGCGAAGGACACACACGAAAGGATCACGGTGATGTTTCCAACCAGCTGTACGCTAAATACGCCATCGGTCGTGACGCCGCCTCAATGAAAGCAGTCGTCGGAGAGGAAGCCTTATCTTCCGAAGACAAGCTCTCCCTTGAATTCCTGGAGAAGTTCGAACGAACATTCATCTCGCAATCCGCATACGAGTCGAGAACCATTTACGAATCTCTCGATCAGGCATGGAGTCTATTACGTATCTACCCTAAGGAACTCCTCAATCGTATTCCGGCCAAGATTTTATCGGAGTTCTATGCGAGATCTGCGGATCGTAAGGGGAAGGGACGGGCGAACAAGGACACAAAAGAGAACAGTGAGGAGAACAAGGCGAACGGTGGGGAGGAGAACCTCATCGATGCGTGAAAGCGGCGAGGAGTGGCTGAACCGTGAGGATGGAATGGATTGCATGAGTATGTGAGATTATGATCGCTTTGCTTTGCTGATGGGGCGGTGTGTAGGTAAGAGGTTGAGGCAAGCGGGGATAGAATGTTTTCATGCATGGTGATACCTCGAAAGGAGTCCAGGTACGGAGAATATATCTTCCGTTCTTGAACGTGACTTGGTACCCATGCCCTTCTCGTGGACGAGATATTCGTGCAGGAACTCAGTTCTGGCTTGTGATTCGGCACCCATTAGCACGATGATGTGCTTCGTGCAGCATACATATGTGCATGGTTCCCTGACCTGTCATCTATCTCTTCTTCCAATCCTGAATTTACCATCCTTCGGGTCAACTGACTCCCAGCCTGCACGCAAGCATGTACCTTTCCCTTCCCCACACTTCACCCGCTTCGAGTAGACATTGCAGATGCGCTCGGTAAAAAGCCCAAGACCCTGCGATCACCATGCGCACGAATAGTAAGACCGCGAACACGCCGGCAGGAAAGCTTGCCAAGCATCTCTTGCATCGGGAAGGTTACCTTAACCTTACTTAGGGGTTAGGGTTAGGAATGTCGGGGAACGGAAACGTTTCTTTCTTGCGTGCGGGGTTGAAGCGAGGTAGAGACTGCATAGGGATGAAAGTAAGGGTTACGGGGGGGTTGGACCGTTGGAGGGTCAGGGGGTGGCCATGCGCCACAGACGCGCCAATCAAGTTGATCGACGCCTCTTCCGCTAGGCGGGTCCCTCGGTTTTTCAACGTCATTCGGATCTTCATTGTCAGATGCTAAAGTTTGTTGACAGGGTCTTTGCGTGAACGCTGAGAGGAGAGTCGTGCCTGGAGATCTTTTATTGCTTTTTTAAGGGTATCTTTTTTGACCTGCTTAGGATGGGATAGTTTGAATGGGATTGTGCTGAGCTTTGGGTGATTATTGCGATTGAGAGGGATTGAGGGAGTGAGGGAAGGAAGTCCGAAGTCTGGAGGAGGACAGGAGCACAAGGCGGGGAAGTTTTGTACGAGCTTCGGTCCTTTCTGACCGCCCGGGTCAAGAGTCACATCAGCTGGGCCTGTCATCCGGGGTTCATTCTTCCCGTACGAATAGAGAGGGATTGAACTGCAGCTAGGAGGCTGGTTCCTGGAAGCAGGCAGGGTGATATGCTGTAGCTCGAGCTACATAAGAGCTACCCCTTCTCGCACAATCTGGTCCCGAGCTACTTTTCGTCTGCTCTCACCTCCTTCTCTCTTCTTTTTTTCCCTCCAACCTGGTGGACTTCAATTGAGCTCGCAAGACTCAAGACAAAGACCAGACGAGATGCGCAACTCAATTGTTCTCAGCGCACTGCTCTGTGCAACGACAACGCTCGCCCAGATCCCAGGCGAGACATTGACGGGCACAGCGGGAAATACGACAATTGCAGGGAGCAACGCAGGCCCAGACAAAGATGGCAAATATGTTATTCAGGGCGTAGGCATCCGTGCCAATTTCATCTCCTACGGAGCCAGTATCTCGAATCTGTTTATCAATGACACCAATGGCATTGAACGAGACATTGTGGGAGGCTTTGACAATGCTACCTATTACGGTGTTGTAAGTACCCCAATCAGTGAGAGAGGCAAGGGCGGGGATTGCTTTGAGGAGGAGAAACTGATGATCGTAGGACCGCCAACATCCTCACTTTGGTGGTGTCCCAGGCCGCTACGCAAACCGGATCAAGAACAGCAGCTTCGAGATTGACGGGACAAC
>Ga0302325_10031359_pt1 | contig 10938 bp, 9 predicted proteins | sample Palsa_T0_2_FD_201948 | JGI IMG/M metagenome (GOLD analysis project Ga0302325, IMG submission 201948) | Peat permafrost microbial communities from Stordalen Mire near Abisko, Sweden - Palsa_T0_2 | ecosystem: Environmental > Terrestrial > Soil > Palsa > Peat permafrost | place: Sweden: Abisko... | reverse complement strand
CAGGAAGCAATTCTGCGTTCGTACCGTCGCTTTGAGCGACTCCGCGACCCCTCGCGGTTCCGGGCATGGCTGGTTCGAATCAGCTTCCGTCTCGCGCTGGATCATGGGCGTTCCGCGCGCCGCCGCGAACAGCGGGAAACCGCGTGGGCGACCGACATGCCGAAGCCGACCGCCGAGGACATCGCTGCGTCGAACGAATTCGGGCGGCGCTTACAACAAGCGATGGCGGCACTGTCAGAAAAATCACTCTGCGCCTGCACGCTTCCCAGCAGAACGGCGCAAAATACCGAGACCGTCAAGAAACGGACGATAGTCATACTCGACCGAACGAACCGCAAGAGTTTAACAAAATCGCGTGCTTGTGGGGAAATTTAGGGGAATCTATGGTTTAGAAAATCAGGCGCCTTCCAGAACCAATCTCGCAACATCTGCTCCGGTGCAGAAACTTTTAGGCTCCGCACGCTATATCCATTGCACAGCCGCAATAGGTCGAGCATCGCAACGAAGATCCAAAGCGGTGGCGTGTCGAGAACAGCGTGTGGCTTGCGTTAAGCGCTATTAACGCCAACTATGCGAATGGGGAGATAATTAGGGGTGGAAACAAAGCGCACGACTTTCGATCTTCAACCCACCCTCAAAGGCAGCCTGCTCGAACTCAGACCGCTTCGCGCCAGCGATTTCCAGCTTTTGTACGGGGTGGCTTCGGATCCATTGATTTGGGAGCAGCACCCGGTCATGGACCGCTGGAAAGAGGATGTGTTCCGAACATTCTTTCAGGAGTCTCTGGGTTCGGGCGGGGCACTGACGGCCGTTGACTGCAAACTCGGCAAAGCAATCGGATCGTCACCGTTTCACGGATACGACAAACAAAAAAGTGAAATCGAGATTGGCTGGACGTTTTTGGCGCGCTCGCACTGGGGCGGGACCTACAATCGGGAGATGAAAGAACTCATGTTGCGGCATGCGTTCGCTTTCGTGGATCGCGTCGTCTTTCTTGTCGGTCTGAACAACCTGCGTTCGCAGCGGGCAGTAGAGAAAATCGGCGGCACTGCCGTCGGTTCAAGACGCGGCGGAGGTGGTCGGGAAAGCATTGTTTACGAGATCACTATATCTTCGTTCAGAGAGAAGTTCCGCATGCAGTAGGTGTCAGGGCCTAACTGGGATCGCCAACGACCGTTTGAGGCCATTGCCGCAACCGGAAAGCCGCCCCTGAGAGACGACTGTTGCCTCGCCCTTCCGAAAGTGCTTCGCGCCGGCAACTTCCCCGTCAGATCACACGTGTCGACCCTGGTCATTGAGATTTCACAATAGTAATCCATACTTCTATATCCCCGATCACGGATAGCGTTGTATATGAGCCGCTGCGCCAGGGCACGTCCACGACGATAGCGCCGGCGGATCGACCTTCTCATCCCATCTAATATGTGGATGTGGAGTCGAGCAACCTTATCCGCAAATTGCTTCTGCCGAACCCCAATGAGTGCAATCGCGATGTACGCCAACTGCCAGCGTCGACAACATCGTTTTCACTCGGACCTGTCACTAGGTTCTGTGTCCGAAACACAGCCTGTAACCGTTACAGTCTTCAATGTCGAAATCGCGATTACCATAGGCTTGATCGCAGAGTTCTCGTGCGATCTTCACTCCTTTGGCCTTAAATTCGCTGCACAAGTCGTCGGCATTGTCGACCCAGACGTAGGCGTCCCAAGCGTCGCTAGCTGGATCAGCTAAACGGTTCGGCCGCTCTCCCCGCCTGGGTAAGCTGACTCAGCATAATAATGACTCCACCCCGACTGACCATGCAAAAACATGGAGGATCGCCCCAGAGACGTTCGTAGTGGAAGCCCAGGTTGTCGCGGTAGAAGTTAGCGGTGACCACTACATCACTACATCGTCGACGACGAAGTACGGTGCCACGCTCCAACGCATCTTATTTGCCATCACTCGCCCCCGGCATCTGAGAGCAATTCTGAAACGCTGGGTAGTAGTCCTTTAACGCCTTCTGCTCAGTACGGCTCGGGGACGGCACGCTCCATTCAACCTTTGTCACAACGGCTCTCGCCTGCCCATCTTGGATGAATGGCCTGTACTCCCATTTCTTCACGGCATCAACGAACGCTGGAGCGAGCATGGGATGTCCGTTTAGAGCGGTCACGGAACTAACCCTGCCTTCTGGAGAGATTGTGATGTCCAGCGCCACAGTGCCCCCAGCTCCCAGCGTCTTTGCAATTGTTGGGCGAAACCAGGCGATTGCGCTCACCGAGAATCGGTCCCGACTTCAGCCTGTCCCATTCCCGGATGTGCGCCATTCTCACTGTTCGATCTTCGTACCCAACCCCGCATACAAATAGTTCTCCCCATACGCCTTCTTCAATCGCGCAAACGCCGGTTCACCTGTGCAATGTCCCGGGGCAATCCTCCGCACGTTCCACTTCGTCTTTAAATTTTCCACCAGCACATCAATCTCTTCCACCGGCGTCGTCACCAGGTGCAATCCCCCGAACACAATCTCCGTTCTCGGATCGACCGCGCTTGCCGCTTCCAGAATCGCTTCAATCCCCGCGTGCGAGCACCCATCCACGAGCAGCAATCCGTTCGGTTTCTTGATCGCCAGCGTCAATTCCGGCAGCTCCAGCGTCCCTTTCTTCTGCGAAACTGTCCGCACCAGGAAAATCCCCGGCGATACTTCCCTCAATTGATCCACCAACACGAAATTCCCCGTGTCATACGGCTTGCCAAATGTGAAATGTTCCGGATCCGTTCCCCCGAAATACCGCATCTTCGCGGGCAAGCTCTCATCTGCCCGCAAAAACGTCGCCGGAATCGGCGCACCCCCAAATCCATTCGATCCATCCGCGGGCACGTATACAGTAACGTTCGGATTCACCTTTAGCACATATCTCAGACCCGTCGCGTGGTCTGCGTGCCGATGCGAAATCACCACAAAGTCCAGTTTCGTCAGGTCTATGCCCAGCGCCTTCGCGTTGTGTTCAAGAATCGCGGCATCATTCCCCGTGTCGAACAAAATTCGCTTTCCGTTGTGCTCCACAAAAGCGGAAAATCCCCAATCCTTCGTCAATTCCTTCGATTCCCCGAACGCGTCATAGAGGATCGTTACTTTATCCTGTGCCCCGCAGGGAACTGCCGCCACATACACCAGCAGAAAAGCCAAAATCTTCAAAGCGTGGATTCGCAATGAACACCTCCAACCGGAATTTCAGAGTTAGTATAGCAAGCTCGATGCCGATAGCTCCCGTTAACAGGCGTCAATTGCACTCATTGAGAATTGGCCGACCCTGGGTCAGTGAGAGTAATGGCGATGTCACGCCACCGATCAACAATTGAGCGAAGAACCTAATCGACGTGGCAGCGCCGGAAGTCATATTTGATCGCAACCGAAGTGTGGTGCATCTTCGACAACATTGCTTCTGGATTTGCCGTTCCAAATCCAGTAAGACTACGCCACCGATTGAACTGACCCGACGCATGAGCTGCTTAGAGAAGACATTTAACTGGCAAACAAATCACCGCCGGCGCGCAGCTCGCATACCGTCTTTGATCCGCTTCCTCGCTTCCTTTGGTCCCTTCACGGCAATCACGCGATACTGCTCACCACTCAGCTGGTGATAGTTCACAAAAAACTCTTCCAGTTCTCAGATTCTTGTTCAGAGCCCTCTTTTTAATTTCCGCCGCTTTTGCCGTACGGTATCCCAACTCAGCGGACAGCATTTCAGGTTCTACATTCCACTTCGGAGCAAGACGCCTCCGGTGGAAACGCCTAGAGATCCTTCTTTCGAGAAAGTTCGTTCCGCCGCGGCGCGTGCGCGCACCCTCAGGGAGATTATTGGGTATTGGCTGCCCGAGGATACCCGATTAGGTCTCCTCCGAGAAGCTGGCCTCGCGGACATTCATCCACCTATTCTGCGCGAGGTGGTGCTGCTCTCGCCCCGGAGGACATTGAAGCGGGTTATGCACCATCGTGTTGATCTTGCGCCGTTAGTTAGCCAGTTAGTTAGTCAATTAGTTTCTTGACAATCGATCTCCTGACGAACCTATCGCTCGGCTGGTCTACGAAGGCGACATCCGAGTGCCATCTGGACTACAAAGGTATCGTCGATCGCTTTCTTTCAATGGTTTGTCGATATCTCAGCGGCGAATCAGGCTTGTGGGCGACATATCTCGCCTCGCAACAGCGAAGTTGAGCCAATGTTCTGTGAAACTTCTCAATGGCGACTTTTCGCTTCGGAAGTGGGACTGATTGTTGCATGGGCCGCCGGACTGGTGACGCTCATTTGGTCGCCGTGGACGGCGGCTTCAAACTAGTTACTGCTGGCGTCGTTGATCTGGTTTGGTTGGCTAAGTCAGTCGCCGAGGAGAGAAAGGCTTATGCCGATGCTCGTAAGCCGGACACTAAGCATCGACTCTTAAGAGTATCTAACCAGACTCCACATTCACCTACAAGCGCGACCTTGTGGGAAAATCGCACCGCTGCAACTCTGCATCCTGTCTCGGTAGTGGCTGGAATTTGAAGCGGATCGGCTTGACGAGTGGTGAGATCGCACGCGTGAAGGAGGACGTGTGTGCTTGAGGGATCATTCCAACCGATGCACCTGTTCGTTCTCATCGTCCTACTGGCTGGCGTGCTTCTCGTCTTTCGAGTGCTTTGGCGTCTTGGTTCAAAGCTAAAATAGAAAAAATCCGATACCAGTCCTGTTCAAATTCAGCCACCACCGACTGTTTCCCTTATCTCTGCATCCTTGACAGCCACCACACGCGCGTGTATCGTTGCGCAATCTGGCGTGCGAGGTTCTGATTGGAGCTGTGTCGAGGTTTTGATTCCGATCGGCAATCGAGTGATCTGTTCTCGGCGAGCAAACGGCCAGAAGTAAACCCCTGCTTTTGTAAACGCCGCCGTCCCATTCACCGGCAGCGCCAACCCCAGGAGAGATCACTATGACCACCCGGCCTGCCGGCTCGGCTTCCCGTGCCTGTTGCGCATTCCTGCCCACCTTCTCCGTGGGTGACGCAGCTTTGGCTCGGGAGGGCTAGATTCCCGATACCGGACAAGAGGAGAAATCATGATGCGAAGATTAAGTACTTTGCTAACAATTGTTGCGCTTGTGTTGGCCGTAGTTATTGCCTGCCCAGCCCAGTCTCAGCTCTTGACCCGTCATGTTCGGGAAGTGACGCACAATGGGCAAGCTCCTGTAGTTGGGCATTTACCCGCAACACAGTCGATGCGCCTTGTCTTGGTTCTGCCGCTACGTAACCAGGAGGCGCTGGATAACTTTTTGCAGGAACTCTACACTCCGTCCAGCGCATCTTACCACCAGTTCCTCACGCTGGAAGAGTTCACCGCGAAGTTCGGTCCCAGTCAGAAAGATTATGACGCCGTAATTCGTTTCGCGGAAGCGAACAGATTCAAGGTGGTGGGTACTTCGCGCAATCGCCTGAACCTTGATGTCACCGGATCGGTGGCGAGCATCGAGCAGGCTTTTCACGTCACCATGGGCGTCTACCAGCACCCCACGGAAAGCCGCATCTTCTACGCTCCGGACCGCGAACCCACGCTGGACCTGCCGTTCCAGCTCTGGCACATCTCCGGATTGGACAACTATTCCATCCCGCGTCCAGCTCTCGTGCACAAAGATCTACACAAAGATCTAAGTGTGAAATCCAATGCTACGACCGGTTCCTGTCCTGAGCAATCATTCTGCGGCAGTGATATGAGGGCGGCCTATTACGAGGGAACAGCCCTCACCGGCAGCGGCCAGTCGCTCGGGTTGCTGGAGTATGCCGGAACCGATTTGGTCGACCTGGACACCTACTACGAGAACGTGGGTCAAACGTTATCCCTTACACCAACTCTCGTATCCACGGACGGAACCAGCACCAGTTGCGTCTATCCGAACTGTGATGACACCGAACAAACCCTAGACATGACGCAGGCTCTCGGCATGGCGCCGGGGTTGTCCAGCCTAGTGATGTACGTCGGATCTTCCGATGCGTCCATCTTCAACGCCATGGCCACCGCCAGCCCGCTCAATGCGCAGCTGAGCTCTTCCTGGACGTGGTATCCGGCGGATCCCAGCACGGACAACCCATATTTCGAGGAGTTCGCGGCGCAGGGTCAGAATCTGTTTCAAGCGGCCGGTGACGGTGGTAAGTGGTCGTCGTCTTCCTTAATTTACCCAGCCGATGATGTGTACCTCACGTCGGTTGGCGGCACGGACCTGGAGACTAGCGGCCCGGCCGGCCCTTGGAGTTCGGAAACGGCTTGGGCTGGCGGCGGCGGCGGCATTTCGCCGGACAAGTTTTCGATTCCCTTCTGGCAGACGACCACAGCCAGCGGCTGCTCCAATTGCTCCGTCACCTATCGCAACGGCCCGGACGTTTCGGCCAATTCGAATTTCACCTTTTACGTCTGCGCCGATCAAACCACCTGCACCGCGAACTATTGGGGCGGGACCAGTTTTGCGACCCCCATGTGGGCCGGCTACCTGGCTCTAGCCAATGAACAGGCTGTGAATGACGGTAAGTCCACGCTCGGCTTCATCAACCCTTCGCTTTATGGCGTTGGCTTAAGCTCGAGCTATGACACCGATTTCCACGACATCACCAGCGGCAGCAACGGCTATTCGGCCACAATCGGCTACGATTTGGCGACTGGTTGGGGCAGTCCGAACGGAAGCAACCTGATCAGTGGCCTGCTCAGCACAAGTAACACTCCCGGTTTCGGCCTTACGGCCTCGCCTGCTTCGCTTTCGTTGCTGCAGGGCAGCTCGGCAACATCCACGATCACAAGCACGGTGACGAACGGCTTTGACTCGGGCGTTTCCTTGTCTGCGACGGGCCAGCCCAAGGGCGTGTCCGTGACCTTTGGCCCAACCTCGATTACCGGGGCTGGAACTTCAACCATGACCATCACAGTAGGCTCATCGACAGTCACCGGCACGTATCTTATTCGGGTTCAGGGAACCTCCGGCACCATCTCGGAAATCGTCACGGTCTCCCTGACCGTGAACAAACTGCCTCCTGATTACACCATCAGCGCGTCGCCCACAACGATCAAGGTGGCAAGGGGTGGCTCCGGCACGTCAACCATCACCTCGACTGTTACTGGCGGTTTTGACTCGGCCGTTTCCTTATCGGCGACTGGCTACCCAATTGGCGTGACTGTAAGCTTCAGTCCTGCAACCATACCGGCGCCGGGCTCGGGGAAGTCGACCATGAAAGTTACAGTGGGTACCGGAGTCGCGCTCGGAAACCACACGATCACCATAGACGCCAAAGGCGCAGGACTGCCGCGTACGATTCAGGTCACACTCGACGTCCTCGACTAGGGAGGAGTGAACTCGTGTCGGCGGCACAGACAACCTCAAGAAGGGAGGACTACCACCTTGCGAAGCCCTCAAGCCGGAGGGTGATCAGCGCGGTATTCCTCCCTGTCTCTATGAACGGTAGCTGAAGGAGCGCAATCCCAGACTTCTAGTCTGGGTTAGCGACAGGTTTTGTCGGTCGGCTTGGAGTCGCATAATCCCTGCCGTGGTAAGGCGCAAGAGAGTAGACGGCAGCTTTACTTTTAGCCCTGGGGCGGGATTCGCCCACGAAATCGGGTAATGCCCGAGTCCGGAATCCCAGAGTTTCACTCTGGGAAGATCAACCCGTTTGCAGTCTCTAACCGCAGGATCCAGACCCCCTAAGGGGAAATTCACGAGGAGAACAAAATGGTAAAACCAGGACTTTTTTCGCTAGCGTTGGCGGCTGCCCTAATTTCGTTCGCCCAACCGGCGGCAGCGCAGAACTACACCCAAAAACCTGCTAAGCCCACGATTCAAGAATATGGACCGTTTCCCAACGTTAAGTCCCTGTCCCTAAAAGCCACCACCACAACAACCGCCGCCGCAAAATCTAATACCGCAGAATGCGGCAACCCGGCTAGCGCCTGCTTGTTCTACGGCGGCGACTTTGTGGACGACACGCTCGGCTCCCCCTTCTTGCCCAATGGCTTGGCCAACGAGAGTACGTTGCTTATACCCGGGACCCCGTACGGAGCCGCAACCTGGGTTCCGTTCACCGTACCGGCGGGCCAGACTTGGAACGTGACGGGACTCTTCACCAACAACCTGTCGACGTATGGCGTCCTCGACCAAGGAACCGAACCCACGGCTGTGGCCGCCTGGTCGATCAATCAGGAAGTGTTCCCAGGTAACGCTGGAATCGTTATCGATTCCGGGACTTCCCCGGCCACCAGCACCGCGACGGGTCGCGCCGCTTTTTCTCAGACCGAATTCACGGTTCAGGTGACGGGACTGAGCATCGTGCTGACGTCTGGTTCATACTGGATGTCCGTGGTTCCCGTATGTTCGAATACGGCCGACCCTTACTGCAACGGCGTGTTCTTTGTGAGCGACGTCGAATACATTAACACCACGCCCACACACGCCTATGGCCCGCCGGAGCCTGTGGATGCCTCGTACTTCGACTCCCCTGTCTTTGGCTTGAGTTTCGATCCCACCAACGGTTCGCCGGGCGCCTGCGCCGGCGAAGGCTGCGACGCGTTCTCGGCGGGCGTACTTGGGAAAAAGGCGGCGAAATAAAGTGGCGACCAACTGACTTTCAGTTGATCGAGATACGGGTGCTTAGAAGGGCGAAAAAGGGAGGCTCGACGGTTGTGGCTGTCGGACCTCCCTTTTTGCCTTTTTTGTGGGCCGCGTCGTTCCGCCGTAACCCTGCATGTCCGATCAGACACCAACGCTGCGCGCCCGCGGAAAGCCGCTCGAACTGGGAGTTCGCCACTGCCTGAGTTAGTTTGAAATGATTGGGAGAAGTGCGGTTGGCGGAACGTCCCAATAATTGCCAACGTAAACCATGCTGCCAGTGCCGCGGAGGTCAACGCTTTTGCCAGAGCTGTTGGCCCGCCACAACGACACTGTTGTTGGTATTGCCAACGATCGAGTCATTCAGGAAGTTGCATACGCAGTTTTGAATAGTGGTGCTCGCATTTATTCACTCCAGTGTTGATTGCGTGGACGTAACGGTTCGACGGTTGGCCTCCGAGTTGGCTGTTCCGTACCACAGGCGAATTCGTCGGCGCCGAGGAATGCGCGATGTAATAATTGCGGCCATCGTTTGCGCCACCGATGCCGGCGATACTAACGTTATTCATCTCCACGGTGTTACCACCCGCGCCCAGCAGCCACGGCGCAGTGGTTGAGCACGACCGTTGCGGCGCCGGTCAAAGGAATTTTTCCCGCTGGAAGCACGAGCTTGGTCCTGGCCGCGTCACATGCCGGCGGCTTTCGCAAGGGCGATATCGTCGGAGGTAATGCCATCGGCGGCAGGATTTGGAGGAATGTACTTCTCGCCATCGAGAGAACTGGAAGCGCTGGCGATATGAGCCGAAATGACCCACCAAAGAGAAGCGGCCACATGGAACAGAGCGAAGCGCCTGACGGTTATTGTGTTCACCGTTTCCTCCCTGGGCAATACTGCGGAGGGTGCGCAGCGGCGAAAACAGCACCGCCAACAAGGCCACGCCTATTCTCCCGTTGTTGAGAACCAGTGGCGCGCAAGCGATCTCTGCTATTAAGAACAGGAACCCACCCTCCGGCTAGAAACCCCGAGTTTATTGGAGAGTTGTGCGGGCGCGGAAGCGTTTTAGGAAAATCTAAAAAACGACTGGGGCGCAAACTGGAAATGAACGACCCGGAAAATCGGCTTCCGGGTTGCCTGAACAATTGTTGATGGCGAGGTTTCGCCGACCGGGTGCAGCAGGCGTGACGGTCTGTTATTGTCCTGGCTTCGCAATGTTTTCATATTTTTGTTTCGCCTCTTCAAAGTTCGCCAGAACCGCCTCCTTCTCCGCGTCAGTATTCCACGCAGCGCTGCTCTGCGCCGCCGAGATCAGCCGCTCCATCCAGGCCACGAAATACGCTGCATCCTCGGTATTGCGCAGCCGGGAACCCGTGACAGACACATAAACCGGACTGGTCGTCGCATACGGGTACAGATCTAAAATGGGATACTCCGCCTTATCACTGAACGCCCGCAGAATGCACCAACCACTGCCTTCGAGCGCCACCTGGCCTTCGGCATAAGCCGTAGTGCGATCAGCACCGAGCTCGAGTTCGCGGGCAACTTTCCCGTTGCAGACGATCTGCAGATGATCCACCGGCACAACGGAACCGAGCGCGGCCCGGAAAGAGACCTCCTGCGTCTTGTCGAGGTGGACCTCTCCTCCCGGTGTCTTTAGTCCGAGCTCAAAGCGCAGCAATGGTCCATTCGTGGCGAAAGTCCGTCCAGCTTTGATGGACTTGAGCCACGGCTCAAGCTTCAACGGTCCGGCGGGAGCTTCCGCGTATACCCGGTTCAACCCGATCGGCCCGCGCAGTGAGGCGTAATTCCCCATGAAGTCCGTTCCGGCTGCGGCCGGCAAGCGGAAACCACAGTTCAGCAGCTTGTACCAGACCGCTGCCGTGGACTTATGGTCGGAGAAGCCGACAACCTCGATATAGTCCACCTTGCCGAGCGCGACATCGGCGGGCAACTCCAACGTGACCGCGGTTTTCACGGGATCCGGTACGCTGTCCAGCGGATGCACATACCCGACCAGCGCTCCCTGTTCGTGTGCCAGATCAGCCACATTGGCATTCGCCGGGAACAAACTAGCTGCCTCGGTGTTGGGATATCCGGCATATCCCGGCAAGATCAGATTCCGCGTCAAGTTCAGAAGCCCGAGATGTCCCCAGTAACTGGTGTGAAATTCCTGCGCGTGCTGCAGCAGGTGATCTTCATTGGAGGCCGGATCTAGCTTCGGCGAAAAGTACGCGATATCGGGGAAACGCTGCTCTTTATTGACCACCAGATTTTCAATGATCGCCAAATTCTCGGCCGCCGCCTGTTCAATCAGATGCGACGGTGTGTTCCGATACGTGC
>Ga0302325_10031357_pt1 | contig 10938 bp, 7 predicted proteins | sample Palsa_T0_2_FD_201948 | JGI IMG/M metagenome (GOLD analysis project Ga0302325, IMG submission 201948) | Peat permafrost microbial communities from Stordalen Mire near Abisko, Sweden - Palsa_T0_2 | ecosystem: Environmental > Terrestrial > Soil > Palsa > Peat permafrost | place: Sweden: Abisko... | reverse complement strand
TCATGCTACGCCCCGCGATCCCGGCCGACCCGTCGTGGCCCGATCCGCCATCCCAGCGCCCGACCTCGCACCCCTGTCCGTCAGCGCGTCCTGCGCGGCGAACTCAGCCCCCACGCTGGCGCCCGCCCCGGCCGGCCAGCGCTCCAGCGACCAGCCATCGCCCTGCTCCAGCGTGACGCCCGCGCGGCCCCGGCGGCCGTGGCCATCCGGGCTTCCGCCACCCGCCGCTGCGCCCGGTCCGCTATCAGCATGCCCAGCCGCAGCATGCCCAGCCGCCGCCGCATCCTCGGCGGCCGCCGGTGCAGCCGGCACCGCTACTCCCGCTTCTGGCTCGGGCGCGGCCAGCGCAGGCACCGTGCCCCTCGCCGCATCCCCGGCACCAGCCGCTGCCGGGCCGTCCGAACCCGCCGCACCGAGCCCCCGCATCCCGCGCCGCCAAACACCCTCCAGCGCATCGAGGTCAAACCCATCCACCGCCTTGGTATCGCGGAACGGCAACACCCGCGCCTGCCGCCGCTCCAGCGCCCGCTCCATCCGCGTCACCGTGCATAACAGGCGATCGGCGGTGCCGCTCACCTGGCGCCGCTCCATCATCGACAGCCCCGTCGTGCGGAGGTGCGCCGACATGTCCTCGGCGAGGAACGTCGCGAGCACGCACTGCGCGGCGAGGTGCCCTTGCGCGGCGTCCATCGGCACCCGCGCGGCGACCTCGTCGATGATCAGCGTCAGCCGCTCGCGGCACCAGGCCGCCGAGGCACCGGGTGGCGGCGGTGGCATGGCGGTCAGCAGACCGTCAAGCAGGGCGGTGGGAATGTGGTACTCGGGCATCGCTTCCTGGAAGCTGCGGAAGGTGATCCCGTTGGATGGGTCGGCCATGATGCTGCGGTCCTGCTGAAATGGGATGATGATAGATATATATATTAACTAAACACCAAAAGCAAAGCCCATCCCGCGTTTACCTCGCCCGCAGTGCGGCCTTGGGCCGCGAAGAGCGGACCAAGGCTTGCCCTCGGGCATCTTGACCCGAGGGTCGGCGCACGTAGCGCAACGGGTGAGGGTGGGGGGTGGCGCGCACCTTCCCGATCCGCATCGCCGGACCGGGCACGAGCGGCAGTGCCGGGGGTGCACTTGCGCACGCAAAAAGAAGGTTTAACGCAAATACACGCAGATCAGAAGGATGCACGCAGATAGGTAGTGTCTCAGTATCAGCAACAGATTGAGGGACTACGACTAAAGTCCCGGCGCGGATGCGCGGTGGGCATTACCTCTGGATAAGTAGATTCCGAGTCTATTGGCCCGTGCATCCCACGTCCTACTGCGCGGTGTGGAACACGATCCGGCAACGACGCTGCAAGAAATGCGAGCCCAACTCGATGCGAGTTGGCGGCAAATGGTGGCGATGCAAACCGCAACGGCGCGGTCACTGCTCAATACCCACACCGCCCTCGCGCACTCACGCGCGCTGATCGCGTACTTCGACCGGACGGACCCCCGGACGGCGAATGGGGCCGGATCGAGGCCAGTTCTGCCTTGCGCCTAGTGATAAAATCTGACGCTTGGTACCCGCGCTATAGGTCGGTCAGGGATGAAGAGCGTCGGTAGACGCTGTGAGCACCCTACCGCCGGTATGGGTGGAAAGCAGACTTCCGGACGCTCCACTCACCGGACGGCCGTATGCTATCTGCGCTACTCGGTGCAGAGTGCAGATCAAGGCATTTGCCCGGGAGCGGATAGCGATGAAACGGCGGACGGTGTTTCGGCTGGGCGGTGCCGCGATGGCCACCGCAGCACTGCCACGATTTGCCATTGGTCAATCGACTGCGGCGACCACGTTGAAGTTCATACCGCAGGAAAGCCTGACTTCGCTGGACCCAGTCTGGACGACTGCCGCGGTGACGGCGAACCACGGCTATGCGGTCTATGACACGCTCTACGCGGTGAACTCGAAACTGCAGCCGCAGCCGCAAATGGCCGAAGGTCACAGCGTGTCCGATGACGGCCGGGTCTACCTGATCAAGTTGCGGCAGGGGCTGAAATTCCACGACGGCGAGCCGGTGCGCGCGCAGGACTGCGCGCAGAGCCTGAAGCGATGGGCGGCGCGCGACACGATGGGACAGAGCCTGGCGAGTTTCGTCGAAACCTGGGGTGTGCAGGACGACCGCACCATCAAGATATCGCTGAAAGCGCCGTTTCCATTGCTGCTCGACGCCCTCGCCAAGCCGGAAGAGAACGAGGCGTTCATGATGCCGGAGCGTGTCGCCAAAACCGATCCGATGCAGCAGATCAAGGACGCGGTCGGTTCAGGTCCATTCCGCTTCCTGGCCGACGAGTTCGTGCCCGGTAACAGCGCGGCGTATGCGAAGTTCGAGGATTATCTGCCGCGGCAGCAACCGCCTGATTGGGCCAGCGGCGGAAAGGTCGCTTATTTCAAGCGTGTCGAATGGCACGTCATTCCAGACTCCGCCACCGCCGCCGCTGCGCTGCAATCGGGTGAGGTGGATTGGTGGGAGCGGGTGCAGCCCGACATCGTGCCGCTCCTGAAGCGCAACAGGAACGTGAGGCTGGGGCTGACCAACCCCGCCGGTTATCTTGGCATATTGCGCTTCAACCACCTGAACCCACCATTCAACGACGTGCGCATTCGCCGTGCGGTGTTGGTCGCGGTGAAGCAGGATGACTACATGCGCGCCGTGGCCGGCAATGACCCGGCCGCATACAAAACCTGCAGGGCGATGTTCCCCTGTGACACGCCGTTCGGCACTGACTTCGGTTCCGCGGCCATGCCGGCTGACCTGGAGGCGGGCAAGAGGCTGCTCTCGGACGCCGGTTATGCCGGGCAGAGAGTGGTGATCATCAATCCAACCGATAACGTTGCTGGCCCGTTTGGCGAGGTGACCTATGACCTGCTGCGGAAGCTCGGCATGAACGTAGAGTTGCAGGACATGGACTGGGGCACAGTGGTGCAGCGTCGCGCCAGCAGGAAGCCCGTGGACGTCGGCGGCTGGTCGATCTTCTGTAGTGTCTGGCCCTGTGACGCCATCTACAACCCGGTGATGTCCGCAATGCTGCGCGGCCAGGGGGACAAGGGCTGGTTCGGCTGGTTCGCCGACGACAAAATCGAGCGTCTCAACACCGATTTCATCACCGCCACGGACCAGGCTGCGCGGCTCAAAGCTACCGACGCCATCCAACAAGAGGCGTTCGCCCAAGTGCCTACGATTCCGCTCGGTATTTTCTACATTCCGACGGCCTACCGCGCGGACCTTAGAAACATGCTGGAGAGCCAAGCGCCGTTCTTCTGGAGCGTGCGGCGCGCCTGAGAAGGCGGGAAGCGGGGGCGAAGCATCCTTCTGCGTGGGTCTCTAAGAAGTCTGGTGCACAAAGTTGTCCTTGGCGCCTATCGCGCCATCGGATGAAGGTCTGCAAAGGGTCGGATCCGGCGGTTCGTGCCAGTGGACACTACTATCGGCGCTTTCGCGAGTGCGAGCCAAGATAGGTGACCATGCTCCAGCGCGGACAGTTGCAAGTTACCACGGAATGATCTGAGATCGCCCGCACCTACGACGTCGATGACCACGGCGATGCTCCCGAGGCGGCTACCAGCGGCCTGCGAGGTTTGCTCCTGGCGCAGCCCCAGATGCGCGATTCATCGCACCGCGGTTAGGCACGGGTCAACGTCTTGGGCCATTGGTATTACAGAATGCCGCTTGCTCCTGCTTGTGATTACTTCCTCGGTCGGACCTCGAGCGCGACACGATGGCCCCGTTCCAGCTCCTTATTCTCTGGAACGAAGTTTATCTCTTGCCCTGGCCTTTTGTCGAAACCAAGACGTGGGCGAAGCAGCAACGTGATATATCCGCTCTCTTGCATGTCGCCGTGGAAGGATAGGACAATTGACCCGCGCAACAAAGGCCCATACTCTACTAAGACTTTGGGATTAATGTTCCATTCGATAACGGTACAATTAAATTCTTTCTCAAAAAATCGATACATCCACCAGTTCTTGTTGTCTTTGTCGTCGCTGGAACCGATATAGTTCGACGCAATCTCGAGAACGCCGGGGAGAACCGGAACATATGGTTGTGCTATTTGTGCTAATTGCTTTACACTGTCGCGGTTCGCGGCTGCGCTCCTATCCCGCCATGATGAGGTATGGAGTGACGGCTGCAAGCCCAGAAGCATCGGTGACGAGTCGCTGAAACTAACCCCGCTGTCGTTGCAATTTATAACCAGTTGGACAGTGATCGCGCGCTCGCGACGTAGGTCCTCAAGGTATTTCCAGTCTATTGGCGGCGCGCCTATCCCCACAACCCAGTCGTACCTATATGAGTGATCAGGACTTATTGAATAGTCGATCGATAGCGGTGCAAGCGCGGGCTCAATCTCGCCTATGATTGAGTAATGCAGAGGCAGAACCTTTCCGGCGTTGGGATTCGGCGGATCGACTTCACAGTCAACGCTACCGTCAGGATTGAAGGTCATTTTCACAGGCACGGTATTCTGTATGAAGTTCACGCTCATGCCATTAACCTCCATTTTCTGCCGTTATCCGACATTCCCCTGATGGCCGGGTTTATCTACGACATGGTGCGGCGGCCTGGCGCATCCCGAGCACGTCGCCGGAGGTTGCCGCGCGCCGCCGCCTCCCGTCGGCCGCCACGCGCTCGCAAAGCGCACAGCGCGATTAGTAGACCACGATAACGCAGTGGCTGCCAAGGGGTGGTGGTGCGGGGATGCTGGTGCAGCGCGGACCAGTCTGGCTGACCCGGGGCGAGGTCGCAACACTGGCGTGACTGAAAGCCAGGGGGATAGTTCTGCACCGGGGTCTGCGCGGTGCGGGTCTGGGGGTTGAAGGGAGCGCCCATGTCTGAGCATTCGAGTTGGCGATCGCCGAGACGATGGCCGGGCTACCGCTACGTTCAGACAAACGTCTGCATTCAAGCGCCAGCAAGGCGGCCTCGTAAGATCGGCATGGGCATCCCGGACACTACGGCACACGGCGCCGAATGTCAGCTTCGGGTCGAACTCGGCGGTTGCCGCAGCGCCGAGCCTGCCGCCGCTTTGGGTCCGCGAGCGGTACGGCTCGGCGGGTACCAAGCGTCAGATTTTATCCACTGGTAGGTGGTGGGTCAGTATCAAAGATGAGATCGGTAAGGGAATATCGTCCTCAGCCCTATTGAGGCGTCGCGCCCTCGTCGCTCAGCAACCGTATCACAGTCGCTGTCAACGCGGTCACCTCAACCGGCAATGGGAGAAACACCCCCAACCCTTCGGCGTGTATGGCGAACCCGGGAAGGGCCGTGAATACGACCTTCAGCCCGTTGCGCTTGGCCCGACCCATCCGCGCCAGTGCGAGGCCGTTCGGCTTACCGGCGACGAAGTCCATGCGCGTGATCAGAAGCTCGACCGAATGGGCGCCTAACAGGGCTTCCAGCGCGAGCATGGAATCGGTGAAGGCGGCTATGCTATAGCCGGCATGCCGGAGGGCATCTGTTGCAGCGATGACGAATGCCTCGTCATCATGCGCCATGACAATGCGTGCCGGCATCTGCGCCCTTCTTTCGTTGTGCGGCGCTCCGGCCGGGCGGCCAGCCTGTCATCGAGACGAGATGGGCGCTAGCCCAATCGTTAGGTGGCCTGACTTCGCGTCGCGGGACGTTTCGGGTGTTTGGTTGCCATCAGAGGCGCTAGTATTTTGGCTGGTGCACCGAAGCGTCCGGGAGGCCGGCCTTTTCCTGTAGCCTTCTCAGGAGCATGACCGCACCGTCCTCCGTTGGATAGGTCGCCACAGCCCTGCGTTTCCCATTGTCGTCGGTCGCTACAACGCTGTAAGCCCCGCCGCGCGGTATGATCGTGAAGGTTTCCATGCCATGAGTATGGCATGGGCCGGCTGGGGTTCAAACGTGGGATCGACAGGAAGCTATTCCAGGGCGATTCAAACTGAGACACGACCCGCAGATGGCGCGCCTCCACGGTCGTGGGTTAAAGGTGAACCAATAGCGGCTCAACCGGAATCCGCGTGGATCACTTCTTACCGGTGTGCATCTGTCGACTGGAAGGGGAAGACGCGTCGCCAGTCGTTCTTCATATCGACAACCGTCCAGCCCTTCACAGCGGCCTCATCGAGCGCCTTGTCGAGCTGCCCGATGGACGGGTTGCGATCATAGGCCCATTCCCGCGTTGCATCGTTGTGGTGGATGAGCAACGCGAAGCGAGCACCCTTTCCGGCGGTCGTCCATTGCAGCATCTCCAGGTCGCCGTCGGAATTGCCGAACGACGCGATCGGGCGGCGGCCGATATGTTTCTGGATGGCGGCAGGCTTTTCGACGCTGTCGTCGACGACTTCGATCTGGGGAAGCTTGACAAGAACCGGCTTGCCGTCGCGCATCTCGAATTTCAGTTTACCGCTGCTGCCGATCACCTGCTCGGGGGGCACACCGTAGGTTATCTCGGCAAAGGTTCGCATGAATTCGACACCTCCGCCGGAGACGATGAAGGTCTTGAAGCCGTTGGCCTGCAGATAGCCGAGTAGCTCCAGCATCGGCTGAAACACCATCTCGGTGAACAGCCTGTTGGTTTCGGGATGGCGCGTCGCGGCCAGCCACTCGACCACCGCCGGTCCAAATTCGTCCGTCGTCATGCCGGAGTGCGTCGCCATGAAGATCTCGATCAGCGCAGGATAACCGCCCGAAAGAATTCCCTTAAGGTCGCCCGCCAGCACCGATTTGAACGGCTCTTTGTCCTGCCATTCCGGGTATCGCGGTGCCATCGCCTTGACCTGATCGAGGGCGAAGAACAGCTGAAAAGGAAACGGCCGTTCCGACCACAACGTGCCGTCATTGTCGAAGGTGGCGATGCGTTCTCCCGGCGCGACATAGTCTGCGCCGCCGGCTTGCGTGACGCGCGCCACGAAGTCGAGGATCGACTGCTTCGTCGGGCCATCGTTCCAGGAGCCCAGGGGGTCATCGGCCCCGGTTCCGTCACGTTGCGACAGCGGCATCCTGTCCTCCCATTCAAGCATTCAGCCGGGTGGATTGCTTACCGGGCATGGATCGCATGTCAAATATCCGAGGCGATTCCGCAGACTGGAAGCGCCTGCTTGCGCTCAAACAACTCTGCGGCTACCTGCGTTCCACGGACTGGAAATCTCCCGTTCGATCATCAGGGGCGGTGGCGAACATCGCCATCGAGATTGCCATGGCACTCGAAGCGACGGAACACGCCAGCGCGCCAGAGAACCCGGTCACGGCGATCGACATTGCCCTTGAGCCGGACCAGACGATGGTCGGTCACGCCGAGGCAGCCAACGCCGCCCTGTTGCAGAATTTCCCCAAGGGCTTCGCGCTGGACGACACGCACCACCCGCACGTCTCGATATTCGCAGGCTTTGTCCCGACCGGCGATCTTCCCAAGGTCTACGACGCAGCCAGCAAGGTCCCGACAAAGGGAAAAATACACCACCTGGAAATTGACGGCGTTCAAATACTATTACATCCCGCTAGGGCCAGTCGGGCTTGCTGGCATCGTCATCCAGCCGACACCCGACTTGTTGCGTCTACAGCAGGAGCTCATCGACGCGGCCGGTCCCTATACCGTGAAGACCGCCACGGCGGCGGCATTCTACACGGCGCCGGTCGAACCCGACATCGCCCCGGCGGTGATCGACTATATCGCCGACTTCCACAATCATGTTGGTAAGAATTTCAGCCCGCATGTCACCATCGGTCTTGGCCTGGCAGTGTTTCTGGATGCAATGCTTGCCGCGCCGTTCGCCGCCTTCACCTTCTCGCCCGTGTCAGCCTCGGTCTATCAGTTCGGCAATTACGGCGCCGCGCGAAACAGGCTGAAGTCCTTCCCGGCGCAAAGCCGAGGTCCGCCGGCCACACCAAATCAGCGTCGAGCACGCTTCGAGCAACATATGGATGCTCCGGGCTACCCGCTCTACGCCGGGGAGAACCTGTGGACCATCATGCCAGCCGCCTACATCCTGAAGCTGCACGTGGCAACCTTCGAGGATTTCCCGCCACGTCAGGCGCCGCCGGACTTCAATCCGGGGGCGATGCTCGAGCACGCGATCAAAGCAGGCAACAACGGCGTTTGATATGCAGCAAGGCAGCACCGCAGGCGTGGGCTAGCCACACACACAGTCTGGATTACGCTTGGGGTTGGTCGTGCCGGAGGAACTCAAAAAGCGGTCCTCCCCACCGACGGTGTTCTTCTCGATCGGATTCAACCTGATCGAACTGACAACCCAGCTTGTCCTCGATGATTACCTGGTCCGTTTTCATCGGACAGCCGGCAGTTCTCAGTTGGGGTCAGGGGCGGTCCGGTTGTTGCGGGACCGAGAGATCAGAGCATACACTACCCTGGTGGCCGGCGAAGCAGCCCCTCATCTGGGGAAGCCCGGACCGTAGCGTCACGATCACGCTGCCGCCCCCGCATTCACGGAGAGTCAGATGCACAGATTGATGTTCCTGGGGTTCGCAATCCTCGCTTCCCTGGGCCTGTCGGTGCCTTCATTCGCGCGCGCGGGGGACGGCGACGCCATTGCCGCGGTCCAGCGCGCATCGCCGGCCGTGGTGAGTATTTCCATCTGGAAGGCAGCGCCTCCCGATCATCCTGGCGGCGAACCCGGACGGTTGAAGGTCTATGGGTCTGGTTTCGTCATCGATCCGGCCGGGACCATCGTGACGAACAAGCATGTCGTCGACGGCGCTCTCGACATCAAGGCCGTGCTCGCCGATGGCACGGTGCTTCCCGCCACCCTGGTTGACGCGTCGCCCCTGGTGGACCTGGCGGTGGTGAAGGTGAATGCAGATCATCCCCTGCCGAGTCTCGAATGGGGGGACAGCGATGCCTTGCAGGTGGGCCAGCCGGTGCTGACGATCGGCAATGGCCTCGACTGGTCGAGCTCGGTCTCCGCCGGCATTGTCAGCGCGCTGAACCGGAATCTGATGGATTCGCCGTTCGATCGCTACATTCAGACGGACGCGACCATCAACCATGGCAACTCCGGAGGCCCGCTGGTTGATCTCGACGGGAAGGTCGTGGGTGTGACCACGGCGCTGTTCAACCCGTCGGCCAACGGCGGGTTTATCGGCATCGGTTTCGCGATTCCGGCCAGCACCGTGCAGTTCGTGATCAAACACCTGCTCGACCCCAAGCTTCCCGAGATCGGCTGGCTCGGATTCTCGCTTCAGGATATGACCGAAACCCTGGCCAACGCGCTTGGCGCGCCGCAGCCCACCGGCGCGATCGTTGCGAGTGTAGACCAGGGAGGTCCTGCCGCCAATGCAGGGCTGCGGCCTGGCGACATCCTGGAACGGCTCAACGGCAGGGATCTCGGAGATGGTCGGGCCTTCATGCGGGCTATTGCCCAGTCGCCGACCGGACAGCCCGCCCGCCTGACCGTGTGGCGGCTCGGCAAGGTGCAGGATGTCAGCGCAACCGTGCAACCCTGGCCGGATACCGCGCCGCGCAACCGCATGATGACCGGTCAGGCCGCCTCCGCAATGATGGCGGCACCCCCCCACGCCGGCATGAAGCTTGCGCCCCTTACGGATGCGGATCGCAAGAAGTACGGACTACAGCCGAGCGTGAACGGAGTACTGGTCACCGACGTCGAGACGAACTCCGAGGCGGGCAACGATGGGGTCGTGGCGGGAAATGTGATTTTGCAGGTGGAGGATGTTCGAGTGACGAGTCCGGACGAGGTGATGCAGGTCATTGCGCAGGCGCACGCCGAGCATCGGACTTATCTCGCCGTGCTGGTGCTGATGGCCAACGGCGCGCAATGGCTCTCGTTTTCCGTCAGCACGACAAGGTCGTAACGGAGAGCGACCGGAAACGTTCCATACAACTTCCTCGGTCCCACATCATCCCCGTTGGATTGTTGGCCGTATGGATGCGCTCGCCCTCGCAGAGGGCACGGAGGTGTAGCACCCGACCTCAGCGTCCAGGAGCTACGCGTGTGGTCGATTGAGCTGGCCGCTTCGTGTACGATTTTAAACAAATCATGTGGTGACCCCTAGTACGTAGAGGCCCTGCTGCTTAGCCTATCCGCAGGGCAGCCATTGCCAGCCGTGGCGGCTTGCGGAAGCGCATTGCGGACTTGACTTGTTACATGTCCGTCGCCAAGAATAGTCGAGCCTGCAATCCCTCAATCGCACGCGGCAGCTGCGCTCGCCGACCACGGAACGACGCATCCTGCCATTGAGTCTGGCTGGACTGGACATGAGCCGGTGCTGAAGTTCGGCCTTCCTGGCGTGATCGGACTGCTACTCGGCGGCCTGGTCGCTTGGTATCTTGATCTTCCCGCCGCGAGCAGTGCCACGTTCGTTGTGCTTGCCTTTTGTATCATCGTGGTTCAGGCGATCGCGGCTGCTATCCGAGGGAGGAAAGCGCGATGACCCGGTTTTGCCTCGCCCTTCTCGTATTCAGTCTCGCGGGCGGCGCGGCAGTAGCGGCGACCGCTCCCGTTCCAGGGGCTGCAACGGGCGGTGTAGCCACTTCGGACACGGCGCCGAACCATCAGTCCATTCGGTTCAGGATCGTCAACCGAACGCATCTGACCATTGCGATGCTTAGCCTCACGCCTGCGGCGCCCAACGCCGAGCCTCCCCAGCAGCCTTTACCACCCGACGAGAGCGCTGCCATCGCGACGCATAGCGAGATCGCGCCGGATACCGTCAGGACCGTTCACCTGCCGCCCGGGCCTACTTGCCGGTATGCGATCCTGGCGACATTTGTAACAAGCGCTGAGCGTCAACTCGGAACCTTCGATCTTTGCTCAGGATCGCCGGTGGTCCTTTTACCGCTCCCGTCCGACGATCAGCAGGCGGAGCACCCGCTACCTGCTGGGCCGGTTCCGGCCGGTGCTCCGCTTCCCCAGCAGACGAGAGCCCGCGTCGGCGTCGCGGGCCTGCTCATGCGGGGTGC
>Ga0302325_10031356_pt1 | contig 10939 bp, 11 predicted proteins | sample Palsa_T0_2_FD_201948 | JGI IMG/M metagenome (GOLD analysis project Ga0302325, IMG submission 201948) | Peat permafrost microbial communities from Stordalen Mire near Abisko, Sweden - Palsa_T0_2 | ecosystem: Environmental > Terrestrial > Soil > Palsa > Peat permafrost | place: Sweden: Abisko... | reverse complement strand
CAAGACCTACGACAAGGCCGGATGGGATGACGACACCACCATCACCGATGGCATCGCGCCGCCAACGCTCCGCGACCTCTTGACTCACTTCGGACACGTCTTCGCCGATATCGGTTACGAAGGCGAGGCCAAGAACATCGGCTTGGCCTTCCAGACGCGGCTCGAGAGCTTGCTCCAGGGCAGTCGCGGAAAGATGCTGGATACCGTGGAGTCGACGGACTTCGATGAACTGCTGTCGAAACCGGTCGTGATTGAGATGAACGACATCCAGGATCCTGACGACAAGGCAGTCCTGGGCGCTTTCATACTTGACCGCGTCCGGGCGGGAGCCAAGGCTCGTGGCAGCACCGGCGGCCAGCTTCGTCATGTTACGGTCATTGAAGAGGCCCACCGCTTGCTGGCCAAGGCCAATGTAGGGAGTGGTGACGCCGCCTCTGGCGACAATGCGAGGTCGGACTCGGTCAGAGCCTTCTGTGAGGCCATAGCAGAACTGCGGTCTCTCGGTGAGGGCTTCGTCCTGAGTAGTCAAAGCCCGTCGGCGCTGGCTGATGCTGCCGTGGCCAATACGGGCACCAGGGTCTTGCATCGCTTGGAGAGCGCGGCTGACCGCAAAGTGATGCTTGACGACGTCGATGCCAGCGATCAGATCCGGGAAGTGGCGGCCCGTCTTCGTAAAGGCGAAGCCATCGCCCGCTGGCCCGAGCGCGACGAGGTTGAGATAATCCAGGTAGAGCCTGGAGCGGGCATCGATAGCGGACGGCCGATAGGAAATGAGACGGTGGCCGTGTACATGAGCGAATATCGCCAACAGGTATCCCGACTGCTGCCCTACCATCTGTGCACCCTCAAGATATGCCAGGAGGGTTGCCAATCCAGGGTCCGTCGCGCAGGCGATGACCTCGCTGATTCGCTCGCCAAAAAGGTGGCAGACATCTGGCGCAGCGCCGATGAATCTGGTGCTGACGCCATAACACCCATAGCGCGGGCGCTAGCTGATGCGGCGTCAAACGATCTGCAGCGAGCGTACTGCGGCGCAGTACACCTCTCCATTCAGGGTGTTGCCTTCAGACATAGGCCCGGTTCCGACGACCGGCCCACCATCATGGAGGCCGTGAGGCAGGCGGTAGTCCGTGGCCAGTAGCGAAATGCGCGAGGCCCGAGAGGATGACCGCCGCCGGGAGGCCATCGAATCGGACTCCTCGCGGAAACGGGTAGACGACGCGGCGTGGGGAAGCTATAGGACGGGCAACGAGGAGTCCCTCCCGGATCGGCGCGAAGTCGCCAGCCGCGATGACATCGATGAAGCTGAACAGCACTCGGAAACGTCCGTACCAGCACCGCCTGATGCCGACGACGCAGATATCAGTGTCAGCCAGGCAGAGTTCATTGGCGCTGAGCTCAAGACCGCCGAAGGCTCCGCCTTTTATTATGCCGACGATGCCAAATTCCGTCGAGCTTCGCAGGACGTCCCTGATTTTCCTAGCGAGTATGTTGTAGATGTCCACGGTGACGCCAAGCACGTTGGGCTGATCGACTCGGATGGATACCCTCGTGAGCTAAATGCTGATGAGTTCGCTGAGGTCCTGAAACGAACCAGTTGGAATGGCGAACCGGTGCGTTTGTTTTCGTGCAACACAGGTGAGCTGTCCAAAGGCTTTGCTCAGGAGCTTGCCGATCAACTAGGAGTTGAAGTAACCGCGCCCACGGCACCGGTTTGGTCATTACGAAATGAGAGAGGAGAGGTACTTTCACCAGTCGTGTCTGAAAAGGACCCGACGACCGGTGGACCTAAGTATCCACAAACTGGAGACTGGATTTCATTTTGGCCAAAGGCTAGGTCGTGATATATTGAGATGGTCAGCATCATGCGCAAACTAGATATTATCACCAGAACAGACCGCGGCCAGTTTATTACGGATACCAACTCTAAGGTAGACGAAGAGACGGCCAGGTTACTCTACGACTACTTGACAGATGCCTACTGGGTCCTGAGCACCGGTTACCTTGAGTCAGACCTGCTCGACAGCAGTAAGGGTAGGGTTGTTCCGATCTCCTGGGTTACGGATGGCCAATGGCTGTGGAATGATGAGGTCGGTTATTACGTTAAGCATTATCTGCTGTCGCCTGGACGGGAGTTTATTGATCACTGCAAGTCGAATAACTGGAAACCGCCCAAGCCCCATCCCGATCAGATTGCTGAAGCGTTAGATATGTTACAGGTGGGGCCAGGAAGCATTGCCACTAGGGACATTACGGGAATTGTGACTGCTGCCACGGAGATAGCGAACGAAGCTAGGCGGCTTCATGACGAGGCCGTATCTGCCGGTCTTGACTCTCCACTTGTAGGCCGGATAAAGCGCCATGCCGATCACCTCGCTCACTTCCGTGATGGTGTCCACGACATGCAAATCACCAAGGACGACATCACACAGGACGCGATTCCGCGTCGAGATCGACGCTAATTTTACCGGTTGGAACGCACGCCTCGACGCAAGGAGTGTGATAGCGCAAACCAGGAGTATGCTCACCAAGCGAGGTGTCCGCCTAGTGCCGCTCGGAGGGTCGTTGCTTCTACTAGCGCTTCTGACAGGCCGTGGTGGCGGAGCTGGCAAAGGACCTTCGGCTGTAAGAGGCAACTCTGTCTCAACGACGACAGCAGTCAGCTTGCCTTCGACCTCCCAATCCACCGCAGCAACCACGACGACAGCGACCGTACCTCCGACTACAACGCTTACGCCAGCGACCCAGGCAGCAACGTCGGACTCAGCCGGCCAGATGCCCAGAGCCATGCTCATGACATTCCATTTTCGTCATCGAGCCCAAGGGATAATAGACGAACGCAAATACCGGCTGAACGCGCCGCCCTAGTGCGACGGAAGCGGCATCTTCCCGACAGGAACTTCACTGTCGCTGGCTTCATCTTTGGGTCGCTGGCCCTCTCCTGGTCTTGTTTTCGCCCTCTTAGAGATACTCTATGCCGTTGACATCTACCCCCGGCCAACAACGATTACGGTCATTCGATTGTCCCGGTGCTGGTAGGCAGTCTGGCTCTCATGTCGGTCATCGCTCTTGTCAGGGGAGTCGCAGTTGCGTGGCGGCGATCCCTGAAGGTGAGATTTACGTGCTCGGAGAAGAAATAAGAGAGCTGGAATGACCACTTTGAACGTCCTCCGGACTAGGAATGATCCCTTGATGAAGGGCCTTCGACGGCTCCATACCAATCGCTGACTTTCAGCCATTCCTGCTCTATCACTGCGCAATATCTGTTACAGGCTTCGACCGTCCTGTGTACGGGGCAATCGGGGCGAATCTCCTGGTGGTACCGGCTTGTCGGGAAGTACTCGACACCCGGGTCGTGCTCGCCGGCAGCCCATTTGCAGTTACACCGTCCAAGGCACTCCTGCCACTCGTCGTGGGTGGCCCGGCCAATGCTGCTTCTCTGCAAGGATTCTAGGAAGGGGTGCAGCTCACCGCCGCAGCTGTCGAAGTTGGTCCGCAACCACGAGTCGTCACGTTCGTTCATCGCTAGCCTGGCCGTCGAGAGCGCGAGAGCATCGCGGGCCTCTACCTCCGCTGCCGGGCTGCTCAGGAGCCAAAGACCTCCGAAGCGAATGACAAATTCACGCTCGGCAGCTCTAGCCGCTGCGTAGTGATATAGCGCGAAGGTGGCATGACCCGCTGCCTGCAGCTCCTGCGAGTATTGATTTTCAGAAGAGTCGTCGTCGCCCGGACCTCGGTCCCAGGGCCGCTCAGGATCGATCAGAGTTTCGCGATAAGCGGTAAGGTCCGCACCCAGCGCATAAGTCGGCGTCCATATCCGGAAGTAAGCCTCGAACCGCTCCAGCCAGTGCACGGCCAGGCGAGTGTCTGCTGGATGACGCTGCTCCATGGCCAGGTGGGCAGCTCGTGCCCGATACGCAGCACAGATCTCAAGGACCGCATCCGCGACTATCAGAAGCACTCGATGCTGAGGGTCACGTCGAAAGCGTTCAACGCTAAGCCCGAGAATCTCCGCAGCATCTTCCCGAAGAAGGTTCGGAGCGACATCGAAGGTGTTGGGATCGAGGCCGAGTAATACGGTTGCGCAGCGCCCACTCGCGCTGCCAGCGATGGGCGCGATCGCCGTACGGATGAGTTCCTTCAGGATGGAGGGCTGCGCCGCCGCGTAGCTCGATGTCGCGAGCCCGGCAGCCTGAGCCGCCCGACCCAGATCCGGAAGGCGAAGCTGACCCAGGCGAAGCACGCCTCGACGCCTCCACTCTTCCAGTTCGGCCGCCACCTCGTCACGGCTGGGTAGACGCAGGTCCACCGGCGGCAGCTCCATGTTTGCAGCCTACGGCGACCGTATCGGGACAACCAGGTTTCAACCAGGTGGCGCACCAGGTGGACAGCGGGGCTTCGCCGCAGTCTGTCCCTATGGAGAACTTCCGCTCCCGACTGGTCGTAGGACTCCCAAACCACTCGGGCCACCAAGGCGACCCCCGGAACCAACGGGAGACGCCAATTACAGATCATTCCGACGGTGCATCTCGCAGTGCTGCGAGCACTGGACGAGAGGAAACGACACTGTACGCCGTCGTCAGCAACCCGACTGACGCCTTTAGCGTGCGGCCAAAGTATGGCCTTGCCGGAGAGCCCATACCACCTGAGTATTGGCAGAGCCGGAAATGGCATCGGCGTCTGAGGCGCTTCCTGAGACGCCAGCTATCCCGGGCGAGGGCCACGTTTACTGGCAACGGTCATGACGTCAAGTCCTAACCCGCGCCGCTGGAGCAGCTCGTTGCTCGCCTGGGCATCGGCGGTGCTTGTCGCCGTCATCACGCTCCGGTTGGCGATAGACCTGCTCATATCGATCGCTCCGGAACTAATCGGGGTGAGCATCGCTGCTGCCGTTGCCTACGGGATGTACGCCATATACAAGTTGCGCCGCTCCCGTTGGTAACCCTCGCCACCCCCGTTGGTGACGCGAAGAACGCGGTGCGATGGCATCAAAACCCATAAAAGTATTGACAATATCGACCACTTGTTGTTAAATACCCAAGCTCTACAACTGCTGCGTATGCGCAGCACATGGGACGAGCAGTAACAGGCCGTCGGGTCAAAAGCCCCACTTTTATTAGGTCCTTGACCTGGCGCGCCTGCGCTCGTGCACTCAAGTAATCCAGAGCAGACAGGAGGTTTTGCTATGAGCAGAACATATCATCACGGTGAACGCCATATAAGAGTTCGAGGAGCCCCAAGGGACCCCGTCGACCTGCGACGAATGGCGCGCGCTCTGATCGCCATGGCTCAGGCCCAGCTTGAGGCCGAAGCGCAAGAAAACGCGAGAACGTCGGACAGCAAGACGGGTCCAAGTACCAAGAAGATCAGCCCCGTTGCGGCCAACGAGGGGCCTGCTACGGCTGACGACGGAGACGCAGCGTGAAGGCGCCGCAACGTACCTGGTACCAGCTGCGCTGGCAGCGCGAGGTTGACCCAGCGTGGCTCGATCAAGCGGTCCGCCTCTTGACAACGATTGCCGGCGGCCCGGTGACACTCGAGGCGGTCGGGCATCCCGGTGCCGTCCTGCACCGCATTGCGCTGCCATCGGGGCGCGCTGAGAACGTGGTCGCCCAGCTGCGCACTGTCCTTCCCGGCGTGGCCATTGAGGCGCTGCCTGAACGCCGTCCCGTAACGACAAACCGGGCCGTCGAGTTGCGCCTGACAACGAAGCGACGGGCACTGCGGACCGACGAGATCGCCTCGGTCAGTAGCGCTCTGCTTACCGCACTATCGGACTTGAAGCCGGGCGAAGTACTGACGCTTCAGTGGGCGCTTGGCCGCCAGCTCCGTCCCATCGCTGTGCCGAACAAGCTCGACAAGGTGCCCGGCGACTCGTGGCTGAAAGAGCTGGCCCTTGCCCCGCTCGGCAAACAAATCCCTGTCGACACCGAAGTGCGCTCGGCACTGCGCAGCAAGCAATCGGAGCCAGGGTGGCACGCTGCCGGTTTTATCGGCGTCCAAGCCGAACCCGCCAGCCGCCAGCGCCAGCTCATCCGCCAGGTCCTGGGCGCCCTCCGCAGCACCGAAGCCCCGGGGCTGGCCTACTGGGTCCGTTCACTGCGGCCTAGCGCGGTCAGGGACGCTCGGGTGCCTTGGTGGATGCCACTACGTCTCAACGCCCGTGAGGTGGCCTTGTTGTCCAGCTGGCCCGTCGGCCCCACGAGCGATCTGCCCGTGGCTCGCCAACGCAGCCGCTTGCTGCCGCCGTCGTCGGCGATATCGGCTGAGGGCCGGGTGATAGGGGAGGCCACCTTCCCCGGCCAGGAACGCCCTCTGGCCAGTTCGGTAGCCGGAGCCCTGCGCCACACCTGGGTGCTGGGGCCATCTGGCGTGGGCAAGAGCACCTTGTTAAGTCGTCTCATCGCTCAGGACATCGCCGCTGGCCGGTCCGTTGTCGTCATCGAGCCCAAATCGGACCTAATCAGGCAGGTCCTCGGCCACATCCCGCCGGAGCGGGTCGACGACGTCGTCCTACTCGACCCGACGGATGCCATCGCACCCGTCGGGTTCAACCCGCTTGCTGCGAGCGCCAATCCCGAGCTCGCCGCCGACCAACTGCTAGCTGTTTTCAAAGGGCTCTACGGCAGTGCCTTCGGACCTCGGACTACCGATATCGCCGCCGCGGCTCTCCACAGCCTGGCTCGCGTGCCGAATATGACGCTGGCGGCGCTGCCGCTTTTGATCACCGACGCACGCTTTCGCCGGCGCGTCGTCGGCCAACTCGGCGACGACATCGCCCTCGGGCCGTTCTGGGCGGCCTTCGACAACTGGAGCGACGCCGAGCGGACATCGGCCGTAGCGCCACTTCTCAACAAAGTGAGGCCCTTCCTGCTCCGCGAAAATTTAAGGGCCGTGATCGGCCAATCCCGGCCCAGCTTCCAAGTACGGGAGCTGTTCACCAAGCGCCGGGTGCTGCTCGTCGACTGCGCCAAGGGCCTGCTAGGTCCCGAGGTCTCCTCGCTGCTGGCCAGCCTCGTCGTATCGCAGATCTGGGGTGTCACGCTCGAACGCTCGGCCATCCCCGCCGAGCGCCGCCACCCGGTGAGTATCTACCTGGACGAGTTCCAGGACTACTTGCGCCTCAGTACCGACCTTGGCGACGCTCTCGCTCAGGCCCGAGGTATGGGTGTTTCTTTCACGGTCGCCAACCAGTTCGCACACCAACTCGACTCGTCGATGCGGTCCGCCTTACTGGCAAACGCGCAGAACAGGATCTGCTTCCGGCTGGCCGATGAGGACGCGCGGCTGATGGCAACACCCGGCAGCGGCCTCAAGCCGGAGGACTTCGCTGATCTCGACGCCTTCCACTTCTACGCCCAGCTCGTCGCGGGTGGGGCGGTTCAACCGTGGTGCAGCGGACGCTCCCTACCGGACGATGGCCCGACGAGTAAACCCGAGGCCGTTCGTGCCGCTTCGAGGCAGCACTACGGCCAGCCGCGTGCCGACGTGGACGCCGAACTCCGTGCCCTTGTCTTCGGTAACCGGAGCGGCAGCGAAGACGATCTCGCACCAAAGCGCCGCCATGGGGGTTCGTCATGAACCGTCCCATCGGCCGTCCCGTCGGCCGTCCCGTCGGGTCAGTAAGGCCGCGGAAAATGAGCAGTTCAGTCGGTGTGGACGGCGTCTACCGGGCGCGGACTGATTCACTTCATCTTCGCTCTCCTCATCATCTCGTCCGCCGCCGCCTACCCCTTGGCGCCCTAACGGGGTGGTGGGCTCAAGAGCCGCGCGTTCGGTGGCTAGCGATCCAGTCGTCATGGCGTCTGGCAGGGAAGGCGGCAGGCTCATGACGGGTCGACAGGTCAGGGCCAAAGACCTAGCTCTGCTCCGGGAGGAGTTGTCCGTTCGGGACCTGGCCATCATCCGGCAGGTTGCCGACCTCAGCCTGATGACCGGCCGCCAGGTCGCAGACCTCCACTTTGGGCAGAACGAACACGAAACTGTTGCTGCTGCTAAGCGTGCTTGCAACCGAGTATTGGCACGACTGGTACGTGACGGCCTGCTTGCTCGTCTCGAGCGCCGGGTGGGTGGGGTCCGGAATGGGTCCAGTCGCTTCGTCTATGCCCTTGGAACGGTGGGCCACCGTGTCCTGGCGCTCGAGGGTCCTAGGCCGCGCCTTCGTGAGCCAGGCCCAACCTTCGCTCTACACACCTTGGCCGTGGCTCAGCTCGTCGTCGACTGCACACTCGCCGCCCGCGAGCAACGCTTCGACGTCGTGAGCTGTCAGGTCGAGCCGCACTGCTGGCGCCAGTTCACCGGCATGAACGGCACTGCCGTACTCCGTCCGGATCTGTTCCTGACGCTTGGAGTCGACGAATACGAGCACCGCTTCTTCGTCGAAGTCGACCGCGGCACCGAGCACCTGCCGGCGCTTATCAGGAAGTGCCGGCTGTACGAGTCCTATTACCGATCGGGGCTCGAACAAGCCGCCCACGGGGTGAGCCCTCGAACATGTTGGGTCGTACCCGACGAAGCTCGGGCGCTTCGTCTTCGCCAGGAGATCGACCGGGACCGGCACCTGACCAACCAACTGTTCGTCGTTACGGTTAATAGCACGGCCTTGGCGGTGTTGTCCGGAGGCGGCTCATGAGTGCGCCCGAGCTACCACGCAACAAGGTCCTCGTCGGCGACGCCCGCAAACTACTGGCGCAGCTGCCTGACCGGTCGGTCGACACCGTCGTCACGAGCCCGCCGTACGTGCAGCTGCGGAACTACCAGGTGCGTGGCCAGATCGGTCTGGAGGAAAGCGCTGCTGCCTGGGTCGACGAATTGCGCCTGGTCGTTGCGGGACTGGCCCGGGTGCTGAAGCCCACCGGCTCGCTCTGGCTCAACCTCGGTGATTCCTACAGCCGCCACCCCCGTACCGGCAGTCCTCCCAAGGGCCTTCTCTTGGCACCCGAGCGCCTGGCTCTGGCCCTGATCGAAGACGGCTGGATAATCCGTAACAAAGTGATCTGGGCCAAAACCAACCCGATGCCGGCCAGCGTAAGAGATCGCCTGTCGTGCAGCTGGGAGGTGGTCTACTTCCTCGTCCGCTCGCCCCAGTACTACTTCGACCTCGACGCCATCCGAGTGCCGCACCGCTCAGGCTCCCGGCGTCTCAGCGGTTCGATGCCTTCCTCGATCAGCTACCCACCATCGACAGCCGTGGCACCGGTCTGGGCCGGTCCGCTCGCCGGTAGCAATACTGGGCTAGCGAAGCTTAAGGCTCGCGGTGTAGCGGGACACGTTCTGGGCGCAAACCCCAGGGATGTGTGGGGTATGGCAACGGCCAACTTCCGTGGTGAGCACTTTGCGACCTTCCCGCCGAAGCTCGTCGAGCGTCCGTTGCTCGCAAGCTGCCCCGAGCGGACCTGCGTCCGTTGCGGAAAACCGTGGCAGCGTGGTCCGGTTCGCACGCTGGGGCACCTGGCGACGCAAGGCGGGCTGAGCCCGGGCTGCCGGTGCCGCAAGGGCTGGCGGCCGGGCATGGTGCTCGACCCGTTCTTCGGCGCCGGGACCGTTGGGCTAGTCGCCGAAGCGCACCAACGCGACTGGCTGGGGATCGAGCTGAACCCGGACTTCGCTGACCTGGCCACAAGGCGCATCGAAGAAGCGCGGGGCAAGCAAGACCGGCACCGGGAACGTCACCGTGCCGCGTAAAGGGCTCGTCGGTTGCCTGCGGCCTTGTCAGGAGAGCCCAAACCCGGGTTCGCCGGCCGCACTAACCGAGGAGAGGAAATGACCATGAGTCACAAATCACTCAGTCCCGTCAACCAGGAGGTGACGTCGTGAAGACGCTCGCCATCCGCCTAGAAGACGACCTGCACGCGCAGCTCAGCGTGCTCGCCCAACTCGAGGAGCTCACGATAACCGACGCCATTAGGCAGGCCATCGAGGAGTTCATCGAGAGCAAGCGGCACAACCCTGAGCTAACCGCACGTGCCGACGCCGTGCTCGCTGACATCGAGCGCGACGCCACAACCCGCCGCGAGGCCATCGCTGCACTGTTCAAACAGAGTGAGCAACTTGCTCTGCCAGACAGCGCCGAGGCTTCGCCGGAACGCGACGAGACCACCGGAGGCAAGTCCTCCAGCCGGTCCGTCCGAACAAGAGGAGGTACATCAGCCACCAGCTGAACCACCTTCCCAGGTAGGGGCTCCGATGCGTCGCATATTTGCGACCCCGGAGCCCCTACCTGCAACACCACATGACTAATAAGAAAGGAGGTGCCCTAATGGAAAAGACACCAAGTGAACAAGATGATGGTGGGGAACAAGAACGACCCGAACATGACCAGGATCGACCAGCTCCGCAGGTCTATGTTGCGTCCCTCAGCGACTACAACGATGGGCGCCTCCATGGCGCCTGGGTCAAAGCCGCTCAGGAGCCAGACGAGCTTCACCAAGAGGTTTCGAGGATGTTGGCTGGCTCGACCATGCCCGGTGCCGAGGAGTTCGCCATCCACGATTACGAGGGCTTCGGGCCGCTCCGTCTGAGCGAGTACGAGAGCCTTGAGACCGTGGCGCTCATTGCCAGGGGCATCGCCGAGCACGGTCCAGCCTTCGCGCACTGGGCGGCACTCGTCGGTACGAACGAGCCGGATGTGCTGGCCGAGTTCGAAGACCACTACGAAGGGCACGCCGAATCCGTCGAGGCCTATGCCGAGCAGCTGCTTGATGACATGGGGTTCGGCAATGACTTCGACTTAGCCGGACAGCTGCCGGAATCACTGCAACCCTATGTCCGCTTCGACGTCGAGGGCTTCGCCCGGGACCTAGAGCTGTCGGGAGACATCATGACTAGCGAAGGAGACGGAGGTATATATGTTTTCCGACCTCTGTAGCCGAATATCGCGTTGTGGAATTGTCAACCATATGGTGAAATTCCCTTGTATTCCTGGTAAAATGGGTATTAC
>Ga0302325_10031355_pt1 | contig 10939 bp, 7 predicted proteins | sample Palsa_T0_2_FD_201948 | JGI IMG/M metagenome (GOLD analysis project Ga0302325, IMG submission 201948) | Peat permafrost microbial communities from Stordalen Mire near Abisko, Sweden - Palsa_T0_2 | ecosystem: Environmental > Terrestrial > Soil > Palsa > Peat permafrost | place: Sweden: Abisko... | reverse complement strand
CAGCGTCGAGGTCCCGAGAAGCCTGGGGACACCCGTTTTCATCGGGAAACGAAGCGTTTTCCGCGATCGTTGGTTCGGACTGCGCGGTCGAGGGCTTACCAGATCCTCGACGTCGCGCTCGTCCTGAACAGCGTCAAGCAGGCGCGCGGGCTCGTCGGCTCCACGCGAAGCCAGAAGAGGCTCCGTCTTTGCTGGCGTCAGGGCGCGCAGCCGAGCCGCACGGCGCCAATGGCGACGTCGTCGATCCAAATCGTCCGTGCCGCATCGGCCTGGTACGACTCCCACCCCAAGTCGATGCGCGAGAAGGTTGGCGCGAGCCAGGTGAACGTAGCCGGCTGGTGCACGCAGCCCTGGCCGGTCCCGGTCATCGTCAGGTCCGCGACCGCGGCCCCGTCCAGCCAGAAGCGCATCGTGTTGTTCGGCCCGTCGAACTCCCACTCGGCGCACGACCAAACGGCCGTCGGCACCACCGTCATCGAGTGGAGCCAGCAATCGCTGCTTGGGCCCACCGGCGGGTTTCCGTAGCTGTCGGGCGTGTCGTAGTTGCCCATGAGGGTGTTGCCGTTCGCGGCGGGGGTCTGGCCCCCGTATCGGTACAAGGCGTGATAGCCCGCCGAAGTCGCGCCGAATCCATCGATGAACGTCCAGTGCACCGATGTCGTCGGCGACGAGTCCAGATAGAATGCCATGGTCCCGAAAAGATGATTGTTCGCGATCGGAACGACCCCGGCCTTGGAGAGCGAGATCAGGATGGACCGATATCCCGTCGAGGGGCCGGCGCTCACCTTGACCGACTGCTTGCCGCTGTGCGAGCGCGTCGTGTCCACGACGAGCGAGCCGCCGCTCTGGCTCGCGCTCCAGGTAGGGCTCGGGAGGCCGCCGGCCGCGTACTCCTCGAAGTTGTCGCAGAAGAGGCTTTTGACGCACGGACTGGCAGCGTCGGCCATGTCGGGGCCGGCCTCGCCGCCCTCGGGCGCGCTCCCTTCCGTGTGGCCTGCGCCGCCGAAGGCGCCGCCGTCCTCGCTTGAAACGGGCGGAGGACCGCCCTCGATCGTCGCGTCGTTGGCGGCGCCCGGCGATCGGCGCTCGACGGGACCCTCGCCCCCACTTGCGTCGAGCAGGGGCGCCCCCTCGATCGTCGCGTCGTCGACGGCGGCCGCAGATCCCGCAACCCCGCCGGTACCGCGACTCGAGCAGTCCGAGACGAACGCGGAGAGGATGCCGGCCACGCACAGAAAGCGAAGAAATCTCATAGAGACTCCGCTTGAGCGTAGCAGCAGCGCAAGGGCGAGCTGCCCGGCAAACTCGCGAGCACGCGAATACAGAGTGCCCTCACGACGAGATCCGAGCAGCCCCGTCGCCGCGTTGTTCGTGTAGCGGTTCGCGAGGCGGACGTAGCGGATCGCCGAATCGGCTCGCTCAGGGCCCGTCTGCGTCATGATCTGCTCAAGGCTCCGTCCCGCCTCCGCGGCGGCGCCGCAGCATTCGACGAACGTTGGAGGAGATGGGCTCTTGCTTAGACCGCGTCGCGAGCGAGCGCTTTGGAACGACGGCCCGAGGCTTGCTCTCGGTGGGCATATGAAACAGAAAGCAATTGGAGCCGCGCTTGTACTTGCGGTGACCTCATCCGTAGCCATTGCGTGCGGCGGTCCAGCAGATTCCGTTGGCGTTGGTCGGGATACCTACGTCGGCAAGGTGCACGATGAGCGCCGAGACGCGCCATTAGCTCACTCCGACTATCACAACGATCATCGTGACGACCGTCGTTGAGACGCCCGAGGCAATTTGCGGATTTGAGTCTAGCGGGCTGCACTCTTGCGAAGGTCCAGCTCTTGCCAGCTCGCAGCGCTTTCGGAGATGACGTGGGTTGCTGTTCGCGGAAGGGCCCGAGGGTGGAGATTACGGCCGAGGCCGTTGAAGCCGACACTCCCCCGAAATGCGTCTGACACAGTGCGGACCACGTCCCCCCGCGACATTTAAGCCGATTTGTCGAGCGCTCCGGACTCCCCCTTCGGCATGCTCGCGTTGCGCGCTTCGATGCCTGAGTCCTATAGCGCGGCGTTCAACATGAGGTCCATCGGCGAGCATGCCGAGATCATCTCTCGGCGGAGCGGCCCCGTTCATGTCGAGATCTGGCGACAGCCAGCCGATGGGCGGGCGGTCCTTTGCGTGGTGGCCGACGACCGTCCCGGGCTGCTGTCGATGATCTGCGCCGCGCTGGTAGCCGTTGGGGTGAACGTCGTGGCGGCGCGGGTGTTCACGCGGTCCCTAGACGGTGGCCACGGCGAGGCCGTTGATTTCTTCACGATTGAGGGCGATACCGAGCACCCGTTGCCCATTTCGCCACTGGAGGTGGCAACCACCGTCTCTGAGACCCTGCTCGCGCTCTTAGAAGGCAAGGTCACCGTCGATGCGCTCGCTCGTAGTACGCGGGTGCCTCGCAAGGTCCCCCTCGGAGCATCCACGCACGTGACCTTCGAGGACAGCGGGGGCGATGGTCTTGGCGCCCTCATGGTTGAGACCTTCGACCGCCCAGGGCTCCTGCTCGCGGCGACGACCGCTCTCGCCCGCGCCGGCGTCCTGATCGTCTCCCTGGAGGCCGGCACGCACGATGGGCGCGCGGTGGACCGATTCGCGATTTCCGAGATCAACGGCACTCCGGTTCGCGGCGCACGGCGTAGCGAGGTGCAGATGCAGGTCGTCGCCGAGATCGACGCTTTGCTCATAGACAGAGTCCGAAGTGCCGAAACGGAGCGCGAGCGAGCTGGCGCCGCCCTGCGTTTGTCGGAAGAACGCTACGGCATTCTCTTCGGGGGCAGCCCGTTGCCAATCGTCCTGTTCGATCCCGAGTCGCTGAGGTTTCTTGCCGTCAACGATGCGGCCATAAAGCTCTACGGATACGCGCGCGACGAATTTCTCGCGAAACGAGTATCGGACCTGAAATTCGCCGGGGAGGTGCCAGAGCTGGTCCAAGGCATGGCCCAAATATTGGCCGGCGGCACGGGTCAATGGCGCGGCACCGAGAGGCACCGAAAACAAAATGGATCGCTCATCGACGTTGACGTGACCGCGCACCCGGTGGCGACGGACGAAGGCGCGGCCATGCTCGCCATCTTCGTGGACGTGACGGAGACACGACGGCTCGAGCAGGAGCTTCGGCATGCCCATAAGATGGAAGCCGTTGGGCTCCTCGCGGGCGGAATCGCGCACGACTTCAACAACCTGCTCTCTGTCATCCTGAGCTACTCGACTCTCGTCGTCGACGACTTGCAGCCCAACGATCCGGTGCGTGCCGATCTCGAAGAGGTGAAGCGGGCGGGTCAGCGGGCGGTGGAGCTGACCCAACAGCTCTTGGCTTTCAGTCGAAAGCAGATGCTGCAGCCGAAGCTCGTCGATCTCAACCAGATCCTGACCGGAATGGAGAAGATGCTGCGGCGCCTGCTCGGCGAGGGCATTGACCTATCCCTGCTCACGTCGAGCGGGCTCGGTAACGTGCATGCCGACCCAGGTCAGATCGAGCAAGTCATCATGAACCTGACCGTCAACGCGCGCGACGCCGCCCCAGGGGGCAAGGTGTCGATCGAAACGGCGAACGTCCTGCTCGATTCCGAATACGCAGTCGATCACCCGGGTGTGACGGCGGGGCGGTACGTGATGATGGCGGTGTCGGACACGGGTGTGGGAATGGACAAGGCGACCCAGGAGCGCGTCTTCGAGCCGTTCTTCACGACCAAGGAGCGCGGCAAGGGTACCGGTCTCGGGCTTTCGACGGTCTTCGGTATCGTGCGTCAGTCGGGCGGACACATCGGGCTCCGCAGCGAGCCCGGCCACGGAACGACGTTTAAGGTCTACCTGCCCCGCACCGACAGCACCGCCAAAACCCCCACCCCGCCACCTCCTTCGAAGCCCACGCTGCGCGGCTCCGAGACGATCCTCGTGGTCGAGGACGAGGACCAAGTTCGGGACCTCGTGCGTGCGATCCTCCGGCGACAGGGGTACAACGTTTTGGAGGCGCAGAATGCGGGCGAGGCGTTTCTCGTGTGCGAGAAGTTCCCGGCGCAGATTCACCTGCTCCTCACGGACATGGTGATGCCGAGGATGGGCGGGCGCGAGCTGGTAGAGCGCCTGGGGCCCATGCGGCCGGAGATGAAGATCCTCTACATGTCGGGGTACACCGAGGAGGCCATCGGGCACCCTGGCGACCTCGAAGCCATGGTTGCATTCCTGCACAAGCCGATCACGCCGGACGCTCTCACGCGTAAAGTTCGCGAGGTGCTGGCTCGCGATTGACCCTCCGGTCCCAGCGTAACAGCGTTCGTCGGCGCTTGAGACGCTCCAAGGCGCGGTAGGGGCCCGCTTGACGCGCTGAGTCGCCCGGTGGAAGGTCTAATGGAAGCAACGGGCAAGCAAGGTATGGACGCTTCACCGGATGGGCTCTCCAGCGAGGAGGCCCGAGGGCGACTCGAGAAGTTCGGGCCCAATGAGATGCCTGACACTGCGATGCGGCCTTGGCGCATGGCGCTGGCGAAATTCTGGGCGCCAGTGCCGTGGATGCTCGAAGCCGCGATCGTTCTGCAGCTGGTGCTTCACGAGTACGTTGAAGCGGCGGTCATCGCCGGTTTGCTCGTCTTCAACGCCGCGCTTGGGTTTTTCAACGAGGGGCGCGCGCAGGCCACGCTTGCCGCGCTGAAATCGCGCCTTGCGCTGACGGCCTCCGTGAGGCGCGACGGCGCTTGGAAGAATATCCCTGCGAGCGGACTGGTAGCCGGAGACAAGGTGAAGCTCTCGCTCGGTGCGGTCGTCGCGGCCGACGTCCAACTGCTCGATGGTTCGATCTTGCTCGATCAGTCGATGCTCACCGGCGAATCCGTACCCATCGAAGGCGGCCGCGGGTTGCAAACCTACGCGGGGGCGCTCGTGCGGCGCGGAGAGGCTACGGCGATCATCACCGCCACCGGCTCCCGCACAAAATTCGGCCACACCGCCGAGCTGGTCCGAACCGCCCATGTAGTAAGCACCCAACAGAAGACCGTAGTCCGGGTCGTGCGCAACCTCGCAGTCTTCAACGGCGGGATCATCGCATTGCTCGTGACCTACGCGCTCGTTCGCAAGATGCCGGGCGCAGACATCATCCACCTCGTGCTCACGGCCATCCTGGCGTCAATTCCCGTCGCCTTGCCCGCCACGTTCACCCTCGCGGCGGCGATCGGCGCGAAGGCCCTGGCGCGCGTGGGTGTGCTTCCTACGCGATTGTCCGCAGTGGACGAGGCAGCAACGCTGGACGTGCTCTGCTCGGACAAGACCGGGACGCTGACACTCAACGACCTGACCGTCACCGCCATCCGCCCTGAGGCCGGCTTCGATGAGCCCCACCTCTTGGCGGTCGCCGCTCTTGCCAGCTCCGATGGCGGACAGGATCCGGTGGACACCGCCATCCGGACGGCCTCCGCGAAGCAGACTGTCGCCGATCCGCCGAAGCTGACCAAGCTCGTTCCGTTCGACCCAGCGACCAAGCTGAGCGAAGCGACGGCCGTGGATGCGAAAGGGGTCGCCCTGCGCGCCGTGAAGGGGGCCTTTGCGGTGGTTGCCAAGCTTGCGGAAGCCTCGCCAACAGCGGCCGCGACTGCGAAGGAGCTCGAAGGAAAGGGCTTTCGCGTTCTGGCCGTGGCCACGGGCGCGACGACGTTGAAGCTCGTGGGGATCGTCGCGCTGAGCGATCCACCTCGCCCCGACGCCGCCAATCTCATCAAAGAGTTGCAAGCACTCGGCGTGCGCACGGTGATGGTCACTGGCGACGCACCGGCGACGGCCGAGATCATCGCGCGAAAAGTGGGCCTCGAAGGAGCCGTCTGCCCACCCGGCCCCATCCCGGCGAATGTGCGTCCGGAAAGCTTCGCGGTTTTTGCCGGCGTGATGCCCGAGGACAAGTACCACTTGGTGCAGGCGTTTCAGAAGACCGGTCACACGGTTGGCATGTGCGGCGATGGTGCCAACGACGCGCCCGCGCTGCGCCAGGCGCAGATGGGAATTGCGGTGTCGACCGCGACGGATGTCGCCAAGTCGGCCGCAGGGATCGTGCTGACCAAGCCAGGCCTCGAAGGCGTGGTGGCCGCCGTCAAGGAAGGCCGAATCACGTTCCAGCGGATCCTGACTTACACCATGAACTCCGTGACCAAGAAGATCGTGCAGGTCTTCTTTCTAGCGGCGGGGCTGATGATCACCGGGCAGGCGATCCTGACCCCGATGCTGATGGTCATCATCATGATCACCGGCGACTTCCTCGGCATGGCCATGACGACCGACAACGTGAAGCCGTCTGCAACGCCCAGCGTCTGGCGCGTCGGTGGCCTGACGCTGGCTGGCGTCTTCATGGGGCTCTCCGAGCTGGTGCTTTGCGTGGCGGCCCTGATCGTCGGCAAGTTCCAGCTGGGCTTTGGAATCGACACGCTGAGAACGCTCGCCTTCGTCGTCATCGTGTTCGGCAACCAGGCGACGACCTATACGAATCGAGCACACCGGCACCTGTGGTCGACCGCCCCGAGCCGTTGGCTTCTGCTGTCGTCAGCGGTCGATCTGCTGATCGCGTCGACGATGGCAAATCAGGGCCTCGCCATGGCGCCTCTGCCCCTGGTGGTCATCGGAGGCACGCTTGCCGCGGCCGTGGTGTTCGCGTTCCTGGTGGACTTCGTGAAAATCCCGGTCTTCCGTCACCTCAAGATCGTCTAGGACATGTACGATGTGCAGGGTCTGCGCTGCCAGCTCGCGACGGTGCATTGGCTCGACAAGAACGAACTCGAAGCGGAGTCGCTCAGGTTCGCTAAGCTCCGATCGTGGCTCTCATCGAGTTGGAACATCGTGTCGTCGATCTCGAGCTCAGGTTCATGAAGCTCGAGCGCGACGCTCAAGCCCTTTCGGACATCGTCGTCGCACAGCAGCGTGTCATTGACGCACTGGTACTGGAGATCAAGAGCCGGGGTCGTGCTCCGGAAGACGATGCGCGCCACGAGCCTCCGCCGCACTATTGAGATCTGCGTCCGAGCCCGCGAGCAACTCGATCGAACGCAGTCTCGCGTCAAAAGAGGGGGCGGGGTGGATGACCATGAGCTCGTCGGCATCGGCATGCCGGACGAACTCCGCGACGTATGCATGAACCTCGCCCTGGGTGCCTACCGCGGCGTACGTGAGCATCTGCATCACGCGCTGTCCTGCGGGCGATTGGAGCAGGGCGTCTGCTTGCTCGTCCGTCAGCGGACGCCCTTGAGCCAGAAGTAGACGGACACGCGACCGCTGCACCGCGCAAAGCTGGTCCTCGGCCTGCTCTCTCGTTTCGGCCGCGATGACTGTGAGCCCGGCGATCACGTGAGGGGTCTGCAGTTGCCTCGACGCACGAAAATCGCGCCTGTAGACGGCGACCGCCTCTTCCAAGGCATCGGGCGCGAAGTGCGAGGCGAAGGCGTAGGGAAGACCCATGCCCGCAGCGAGCCTGGCGCCGAAAAGCGATGAGCCAAGAATGTAAAGCGGGACCTGGGCGTCTCGGCCCGGCGTCGCATTCACCCCGGGGACGCGCGTCTCACCGGCCAAGTAGGCCTGGAGCTCGAGGACGTCATCGGGAAACGTATCGGCCGACGACAGGCTGCGCCGTAGTGCTCGCGTCGTCGTGGCATCCGTCCCGGGCGCGCGCCCCAGACCCAGGTCGATGCGGCCCGGGTGAAGGGCCTCGAGCGTACCGAACTGCTCGGCGATGACGAGCGGCGCGTGATTGGGAAGCATGATCCCCCCGGCACCGACGCGAATCGTGCGCGTCTTCGATGCGACGTGCTCGATGAGGACGCTCGTCGCCGACGAGGCGATGCTCGCGAAGTTGTGGTGTTCGGCATACCAGACGCGCCGATATCCCAGCTCTTCCGCGCGCTGCGCGATTTTCACGCTCGCAGCGAAGGCGTCCCGCGCGGTTTGCCCAGGACCTATGAACGCAAGGTCTAGAATCGAGAGCGGGACGGACGCGCCAAGCACCACGCGCGGCACCATAAGCATTCGATTGCCTTCAGCAACGCGCCCGTGGCTACCGCGTTCCCTCCGCAACGGCAAGGAACCTACGCCGAGGCCGCCACCGCAAGAAGACCGAGCGAAGACTTGAGCGAGCCGTCGGCGAGCGCTTCCTTCATGAGATCCTCGCCGCCGATGAGCGTGCCGTTCACGAAGACCTGCGGGAACGTCGGCCAGCCGCTCCACAGCTTGATGGCGAGCCGCTCCCTCCACTTCGAGAAGTAGCTTCCATACTCCAAGTAGGTGTATGCCACGCCGGCTTCGTCGAGCGCCTTGCGCACGTTGGCGACGTGCGGGTTCTGCGCCATACCGACGACGACGACCGGGTCCAGACGAACGCTATCCTGGACCTCGCGAACGACCTTGGCATGGAATGTGTCCATAGCGGAGAGCGCGGCGGGGGCGACGGACTTCTCGTCAAGACGGTGGCGGTTGGGCATGGTTCGATCTCTGAGTGGGCTGGGTGACGTCAGGTCCGATGAGTGGCAGGCGGACAGCGTTGCTCGGGCGGCCCGGTCAGCGGTCGTTTCCTCCTCTCCCGCCCTCGAGTCTCGATGGCAGTCCCGCGTGGACTGCCGTCGAAGACGGCGGATCGCTAGCGGGGAACGACTGCGCGGATGACTCGTCAATGTCTGCGTTGCGCCTCCGCTGCTCCGCATCACCGGTGCTCTCTTGGGGCGATTCGCTTGGGGGTCGCAGGTGCAGGCGCACGACGAGCTTGTCCCTGGCAACGCTCCCGAGATGGCGCAGTAGCGGGGCAGCGCACTCCAGGATCTCGGTGCTTCCCCGGAGGTCGATTTGAGGGTCGATGTGAATGACCCGCGGACGCGGCGCCGCTTCGACCGTCACCAAAAGTCGCGCGCGACCGATGTCGAGGGATAGCGTGCGCAACTCGACCTGCTCGCGAGCCTGGAGCCAGGCCATGACCGGCTGGGCACGGGCGATCGCCGTCGCCGCCTCGACGCCCACCAGATCGATTCCGGGCCCCCTGAACGGGCGGCCCGACGGATCGAGCCGGGGAACGATCCGGACGCGCGGCGCGACGAAGTTCAGCTTGAACGAAGCGATGGGGAGTGGACCGCTCACCAATCCCCCATCGGCGCGGAGGCCCTGCTCTGTAGGAACTCCTTGACTCGTCCGCATGCCTGCATCGATTCGCATTTGGACCCTTGGCAGCTCCGCGCAACTCAAGCCTCCGGCCTCGAGCGCCTCCACATAAGCACGCACTCGGTGGCGAAACGCCGCGATCTCGGGCCCCACGAGGCTGGTGGGACAGGCATCCAATTTGGCGAGCCCCTTCGTAAGAAGGCGAACGGCCGATTCCCCCGATCCGACGACGACCAGTTTGTGAAAGCCGGCCGCGACTTGAATGAGCCCTTGAAAGAATCTGCGGCACGTCTCGTCGGTCTCGAGACGCCAGCGATTCTCCCAGACCTCGTGGGCCTCGAAGTAGGCGCCCCTATCGAAGAGCCGCGCCCCGCGCACGAGGTGGCCCTGCGAAGTCTCCTCCAAGATAGCAGCCTATGTAGCAAAACGATGCCGTCGTGAAGGAGTCCGCATCCCCGCGGATGCAGAGTCCTCCGGACTTCGATGGCCGCCTGTACGCCCGCTTCCGGCTTTCCGATAACGTGATCGTATGAAGGGCTTCGAGACCCTCCTCGGGCTGCTCTTCGCGTCGGCGCTCCTCGCGGTGCTGGCGCGCAAGGTGCGGCTCCCTGTGCCCATCGTCATGGTCCTGGGAGGCGTCGCGGCTGCATTCGCGCCGGTCGTCCGGGAGCTAGCGATCGATCCGGACCTGGCGTTCGCGGTCTTCGTTCCTCCCTTGCTCTTCCGCGCCGCTACGACGACGTCGGTGCGCGAGATTCGAGATCACGTGCGGGCCGTCGCGTTGCTCGCGGTCGGCCTCGTAGTCGCGACGACGGTCGTCGTCGCCGCGGCCGCCCGCTACGCCGTCCCAGGAATGGCGTGGCCGGCCGCCTTCGTGCTCGGGGCCGTGGTCTCCCCGCCCGACGCCGTCGTCTCCATCGCGCTCGCACGCGCGCTCAAGGTCCATCGCACCCTCGTCAGCCTCGTCGAGGGCGAAGGGCTCCTAAACGATACAACGGCGTTCGTCGTCTACGGCCAGGCCGTCCACGCCGTCGTGACGGGCAGGTTTTCGCTCGCTCGTGCCGTCCCGGAGTTCTTCCTCGTGGGCCTCGGCGGAGCGGTCGTCGGCTTCGCCGTGTACTTCGTCGTTTCGCGTTTGCGCACGATCTCGAAGGACCCGATTGTTCTCAACGTCATCTGGCTCCTCACGCCGTTCGCCGCCTTCCTTCCGGCCGAACGGATCGGGGCGTCGGGGGTGCTCGCGGTCGTCGTCGCCGGAGTTCTCCTCCGCCGGTGGTCGTCGCTCGCGGTCGCGGCCGAGACGCGCATCAAGGGCCAAGGCGTCTTCGACGTACTCGAGTTCATCTTGAACAGCTTGATGTTCATCCTCATCGGGATGCAGGTCGGCGCCATCCTGCGCGATCCGAACGCCCCGCCGCTCCTTCACGTGCTCCGTGCCACGGGGGTCGTCACGGGCGCGGTCGTGGTCTTCCGTTTCGTGTGGATGTTTCCGAGCGCCTATCTCCCTAGGGTGCTGAGCGCGCGCGTTCGCAAACGCGAAGGGATGCCGCCCGCGAGCAATGTCGCGTTGCTCGCGTGGATGGGGATTCGGGGCGGCGACTCGCTCGTGACGGCGCTGGCGCTGCCAACGATCACGGCGGCTGGAGCCCCGTTCCCGAGCCGTGAGCTCATCCTCACGACGACGTTCGGCGTCATCCTCGCGACGATGCTCCTGCAGGGCCTTACCCTCGCGCCGTTGATCAAGTTGATGCGGCTTCCCGTCGATCATTCGCTCGACGGGGAGCTC
>Ga0302325_10031353_pt1 | contig 10939 bp, 12 predicted proteins | sample Palsa_T0_2_FD_201948 | JGI IMG/M metagenome (GOLD analysis project Ga0302325, IMG submission 201948) | Peat permafrost microbial communities from Stordalen Mire near Abisko, Sweden - Palsa_T0_2 | ecosystem: Environmental > Terrestrial > Soil > Palsa > Peat permafrost | place: Sweden: Abisko... | reverse complement strand
CCGATCGTGACGCGGATCGATCCGCTGGCGAAGTTCTATCCCGCGGAGGCCTATCACCAGGACTACGCGCTCATCCATCCGAACAATCCGTATATCGCGTACAACGATCTCCCCAAGGTCGATAACCTGAAGCGGGTGTTTGCCGACGTCTATCGCGAACAGCCGGTGACCGTTGCATCCATGGCCGCGAAGCCCTGACCGGGTGGTCTGGGGCGACCTCCGGGTCGCACCACCAGGGGCGGGGCCGCTGCGGCGGAAGCCCGCGTTCCAAAAACCACGTTGTGATATAGCATCGCCGGCGCGGCGTGAGGCAGCGCCGGCGATCGAGGAGACAATGGTGACCAATCATCGCGTCATGGAAAAGCGCGCACTGGGCTCGACGGAGGTTTCCGCCATCGGCCTCGGCTGCATGTCGCTGTCCAATGTCTACGGCGCCAGCGACGACGGCAACGCGATCGAACTCATTCGCGAGGCGCTCGACCTCGGCGTGACGCTGCTCGACACGTCCGACGCTTACGGCAACGGGCACAATGAAAAGCTTGTGGGCCGGGCCATCGCGGGGCGGCGTTCGGAGGTGTTCCTGGCGACCAAGTTCGGCAATCTCGGCGGCCGCGGCGGAAAGTTCGCCGACGGGCGGCCGGAATTCGTGCTCAGCTCCTGCGATGCGAGCCTCGAGCGGCTCGGCGTCGAGGTGATCGATCTCTACTATCAGCACCGTATCGATCCATCGGTGCCGATCGAAGACACCGTCGGCGCCATGGCGAAGCTCGTGGAGCAGGGCAAAGTCCGTTTTCTCGGATTGAGCGAGGCGCGGCCGGAGACGATCCGGCGTGCCCACCGGGTTCACCGGATCGCCGCCATACAGAACGAATATTCGCTGCTCTATCGGATCGAGGCCGAGGAGACGCTGCATACGACCCGTGAGCTCGGTATCGCCTTCGTGGCCTATGCGCCGCTCGGCCGCGGCCTGCTCACCGCCAAGATCGAAGAGCCGGCCGGTCTCGCCGAGACTGATACGCGGCGGCGGCAGCCGCGTTTCGCCGCCGCCAATCTCGCGCACAATGTCGAGCTGGTGCAGAGGATCGAGGCGATCGCGGAACGCAAGGGCTGCAGTCCGGGACAGCTCGCTTTGGCGTGGCTGCTCGCCCAGGGGCCGGACATCATTCCGATTCCGGGGACGAAGCGGAAGGAGCGGCTCGTCGAAAACCTGGACGCCCTTTCGGTCCATCTGAGCGAAAGCGACGTCCGCGAGATTTCAGACGCGATACCCGTGGGGTCGGCCGCCGGCACGCGCTATCCTGAGGTCCAGATGAAAAGCCTGTATCTGTAGCGTCTTGTTCCAGACGGTTGATCCAATTGTTGTCATCGCCCGGCTTGACCGGGCGATCCAGTAACCACGGGACCTGCGGTTGCGGCACAGAATGAATTTCCATCTATCGCACAGGGATTACTGGATGCCCGCTTTCGCGGGCATGACACTCAAATTGCATAACCGCCAGAGTCATAACGCTGAGATACCATGACCATCCCCATCGTCGAAGCCAACGGCGCGCGGATTCCCGCGATCGGTCTCGGCACCTGGGACCTGCGCGGGCGCACCTGCGCGCGGATGGTCGAGCAGGCGCTGCGGCTCGGCTACCGCCATGTCGATACCGCGGAAATGTACGACAATGAGCGCGAGGTCGGCGAAGGCCTGCGCGCCTGCGGGATTGCGCGCCGGGACGTGTTCATCACCACCAAGGTCTGGCAGGACCATCTGGCGCCGCGCGAATTCGAGCGCGCCACCAAGGAGAGCCTGGCCAGGCTGCGCCTTTCCGAGCTCGACCTCCTGCTGATCCACTGGCCCAACCCGCGCATTCCGCTCGCCGACACCATCGGCGCGCTGTGCCGGATGAAGCGGGAAGGCCTCACCCGCCATATCGGAATTTCGAACTTCACCGTGGACCTCGTGGCGCAGGCGGTAAAGCTCGCCACCGAGCCGCTGGTGACCAATCAGATCGAATGGCATCCCTATATCGACCAGTCGAAGGTGGTCGAAGCGTGCCGCCGCCACGGCCTGTGCGTGACCGCTTACAGCCCGATCGCCCGCGGCCGCGCGGTCGGCGACGACGCCCTCAAGACGATCGGCCTGCGTCACCGCAAGTCCGCCGGCCAGGTCTGCCTGCGGTTTCTCGTCCAGGAGGGTGCGATCGTCATTCCCCGCACCTCCAAGCCCGAGCGCCTCGCCGAGAACCTGGCGATCTTCGATTTCGAGCTCGCGCCGGCCGAGATGGAGGAGATCCGCAAGCTCGCCCACCCGCGCGGACGGATCGTGAACTGGTCGGGCTCGCCCGACTGGGATTGAGCCATCTCCTGGCTTCTCGAAACCCGCGGTACCTGCTATCCCGGCAGCCATTCGGGGCAGCGGCTCCATCTGACGAGGTCAGCGATGAATTCCGCCCTATTCGACGTTCTGCGCAAGGTCACGACCGCCACCATCAGCACGATGCTGCTCAAGAAAGGCATCCGGCGCTGCTGGATGAACGGGCCGAAGCCGCTCGTGCCCGGCGGCGAACGGCTGATAGGTCCTGCGTTTACGCTGCGGTTCGTGCCGGCGCGCGAGGACCTTGCGACCCCGGAAAGCTGGAGCAAGCCGATCTCGACCCGCTCCGCCATCGAGGCGATGCCGGAGGGCGTGATCGTCGTCGCCGATGCCATGGGGGTGCCGGGCGCCGGCATCTTCGGCGACATCCTGTGCGCCCGCATGAAGAAGCGCAACGTCACCGCGCTGGTCACCGACGGGGTGCTGCGCGACCGTGCCGGCGTGCTCGCGAGCGGCCTGCCGGTGTGGTGCGCCGGCATGGCGGCGCCGGCCTCGGTCAACGGGCTCACCTTCGTCGGCTGGAACGAGCCGGTCGGCTGCGGCGGCGTCGCCATCTTCCCGGATGATTTCATCGTCGTCGACGACGACGGCGCGGTGGTGATCCCGAAGGACCTCATCGAATTCGTCGCCCACGAGGGCGCCGAGCACGAGCTTTACGAGAGCTGGGTGTTCACCGAGGTGGAGAAGGGCGTCCAGCTGCCGGGCCTCTATCCGCCCAACGAGGAGGCGAAGGCGCGCTACCAGGAATGGCGCCACAGCCTCGGTTGACCCGTCGCCACGTGTTCTTCGTCCTCTCCAAGCTGTTCGCGTTCTTCACCCAGCCGTCGAACGTCATCGTGTCGATCGGGCTCGCCGGCCTCGTACTGACGCGCACGCGGTTTGCCCGCGCGGGGTGGCGGCTCGCGGTGGCCTCGCTCGTTCTGGTCGGAATCATCGGCTTCCTGCCGGTCGGCAAAGCGCTTTCGATCCCGCTGGAAAATCGGTTTCCGCGGTGGGACCCCGCGGGCGCGGCACCGACCGGCATCATCGTGCTCGGCGGCGCCATCAGTGCCTACAAGCTGGCGACGCGCGGGGAGGTGGGCATCAACGAGGCCGCCGAACGCGTCGTCGCGGTCCCGGCGCTGGCGAAGCAATATCCCGCGGCGCGGATCATCTACAGCGGCGGTGACGCCGGCCTGTTCGTCCACCATCGCGGCGAAGCCGATGTGGTCACCGACCTGTTCGAAAGCCTGGGCGTGCCCGCGAACCGGCTCACCCTGGAAGACCGGTCGCGCAACACCGCCGAGAATGCGATCTATTCAAAGGCGCTCGCCCAGCCCAAGCCGGGCGAGCGCTGGCTTATCGTCACTTCCGCCCTCCATATGCCGCGCGCGGTCGGCGCCTTCCGGCGTGCAGGATTCGCGGTCGAGGCCTATCCCGTCGATTACCAGACCAATGGCTGGCGCGACATGCTGGGCTTCGGCAGCGTGTCCGGTGGGCTCGAGCGCATCGACGCCGCGTTGCACGAATGGATCGGGCTCATCGCCTATCGCATCACGGGAAAGACTTCGGAACTGCTTCCGGGACCTCCGCGATGAGGGCGCGTTGGGCCGCCGAGGCGAACTGACGCCGCCACATCACGATGACCACCGCCGTGGTCGACACGAACAGGAACCAAGGGCCGGCGAACCAGCCGAGATAGCCGAGCGCGAAGAAGAAGGCGCGCTGGCCGCGATTGAAATGCCGGCCGGCCGATTCGAACAGCTTGGTGGTGCGCAGGACGTGGCGCTCGGCTTCGATGCTCGTGCGCTCGGTCGAAGGCGGCATCGCGCCGAGCAGGATCGCCACATAGTTGAACAGCCGGTACGCCCACGCGAACTTGAAGAAGGCGTAGACGAAAATCAGGATGAGGCCGGCGGCCTTGACCTCCCATTGCGCCGAGGTCGGCGGCTCGCCCACCGGCAGGTTCGATATCACCGAGTTGATCTCGTTGGTCGCGCGCAACATGGTCAAACCCCCGCCGATCGCGATCAACGAGGTCGAGGCGAAGAACGCGGTGCCGTTCTGCAGCGCCGCCATGATCTGGGCGTCGAACATGCGCAGCTCGCGGGTGAGCGCGCGGCGCATCCATATCTCGCGATAGCCGTGCATGCGCGCATTGAGCCCGCCGAGATGGCCCGGCCCCCATTCCACCGCGATGGCATAGCCGCCCCAGGCAAGCAGGAAGAAGGCGAGCGTGGCGATGTCGAGCGGGGGCAGGAAGTTCATCGGCGAGGTCCGATTCGTCTGGAGGGTGATCCCGGAAAATCGCAGACATCGCGTCATGCAACAAGGACGTGATGGGCTTGACCGCGCCGGCGTCTCTGCCACCATTGCAGTGCAACAGGAGAGCCGGATGGCGCAGAACATCACCCTTCGCGTCGACGACATGGTGGCCGCGGCCGAACGCGAGATCGAAACCCTGCCGGCGGCCGATGCCGTCAAGCTGCACGGCAGCGCCGGCATCACCTTCGTCGACCTGCGCGACATCAGGGAGCTCGACCGCGAGGGCAGGGTGCCCGGCGCCTTCCATTGCCCGCGGGGCATGCTGGAATTCTGGCTCGATCCCGCCAGCAAATACCATAAGCCGGCGTTCGCCGCCGACGGCAAGTTCGTGTTCTTCTGCGCCGCCGGATCGCGCTCGGCGCTCGCGGCGCAGACGGCGCAACGGATGGGCCTGCGGCCGGTCGCCCATATCGGCGGCGGCTTCGGCGCCTGGCGCAGCGCCGGCGGCCCGGTCGATACGAATACCAAGCAGAAAATCTAGCGCGCTCGAACTGGCAGGGAAACGCGCGGATGGCGCTCAGGCTCATTCTCGGCAGCAAGAATTATTCGTCGTGGTCGTTGCGGCCCTGGCTCGCCATGAAGGTCGCGGGGATCGCATTCGAGGAGACGGTGCTGCCGATCTACATGCCCGGCGCCCGCGAAAAAATCCTCGAATATTCGCCGTCCGGAAAAGTTCCGGTGCTGATCGACGGCGCCGTCCGGGTGTGGGAATCGCTCGCGATCATCGAATATGCGGCGGAGAGATTTCCCGCCGCCGGCCTGTGGCCGCAGCGCAGCGAGGCGCGCGCCCATGCCCGCGCCATCGCCAATGAAATGAATGGCGGCTTCCTGCCGCTGCGGCGCAATTGCCCGATGAACATGCGCCGCGCGCCCGGCCCCATCGACCTGCCGGCCGACGCGCTCGCCAGTGTCGCGCGCATCGACGAGATCTGGACCGACTGCCGCGCGCGCCACGGCGGCCCGTTCCTGTTCGGCGCCTTCGGCGCGGCCGATGCGATGTACGCCCCGGTGGTGTCGCGTTTTCACACCTATGGGGTCGCGGTCGGGCCGATCGCGCGCGCCTACATGGACGCGGTGATGAGCTTGCCCGCATGGGCGGCCTGGCGGGCGGCGGCGGTGGAAGAGACCTGGGTGCTGCCGGAATTCGAGATCGCGTGAGGGGCCTGTCCGACCCCGCAGTCGCAAGCTTGCCACAAAGCAACCGTAGGTTTTGCGAAGACCCGCCGGACTCTCGTCCCCCGCCAACGGAATATGACAATGCCGTCTCGTTTTGCAGCCGAGATCGCGACAACGGCCGCGCGCAGCGCGGTGATCGCGTTCCTCTCGATTCTTATGGCCGGTGACGCTGCCGTGGCTCAACAGCCGGCCAAGCCGAAAGCTCCGGCCGCCAATTCCGCACCGCCCGCCAAGCCGAATGTCGCAGACAACAGCAAATGCATCGGCTTGGTTTCAGCGATCGGCGACACGTTGTCCCTGCAGAAAATCGGAGTCACCGTCTTCGGCAACGAGCTCAACGCGGTTCCCATCGATTCCTGGCAGATCGATAATCTCGTCATCAGCAAGATCAGTGCCTTTCTGAGCAAGGCCTGGACGGTACGACGCATCAACTACCCGAAGGGAGCCTTTTCCTCGCTCGATGGGGAACATGCGATCTTTTACAATCCCGAAGACGACCTCCAAGGGATTGTGCGCCGGGTCACGTCATCGACGAGATGCGATCACCATGTCGTAGTCGTGAAGGGCTTCAGTGGATATGGTAACACCAATCAACGGCTCTACGGCCTTGGAATCCTAGAGGCTGGCGCTTCCATTTTTACCGCCGACTTCATCTACGCGCTCTACTGGATCAGAGTTTACGATGGCCAGACCTATGAGGTCATAGGTAAGCGCGGGGCAATAATCGAGCAGCCGAACCCTCTGCTTCGGCTCGTCGTCGCGACCCCCATCGGCGGGCCGTATCTCAAGGTCGACCACACATGGTGGCCGGAGTCCGATGCCGCAAAAAGCACGAGACTGAGGGAGGGCATTCGTTCTCTCGTGGAGAAAAGCCTCGATGTGACGATGCCGCTGATCCTGCGGGTGGATTAGCGTCGGGGTCCGTGCCCTGAAACGGAGGGCGCCCCTACGGCACCGGCGAGCGTCCGCCGTCGACATTGATGGCGGTGCCGGTGATGTAGGAGGCGGCGTCGGAAGCGAGGAAGCAGGCCATGTTGGCGAATTCCTGCGCGGTGCCGACGCGGCCGAGCGGGATGTCCTTGCCCATGTCGGCGAGAACGTCCTGCAGCGGCGCGCCCATCGCCTTCGCCCGGCGCACCCACTGGTCGCTCTCGATCAGGCCGACCAGCATCGCATTGACCAGGATTCCATGCGGTGCGCCTTCGCCGGCGAGGACCTTGGTCAGCGCCATGCCGGCGGCGCGCGTCACCGAGGTCGGCGCGCTGGCGGGCCGCGGCGCCTTGGCGCCGGTATTGAGCACGTTGATGATGCGCCCCCATTTCTGCTGCTTCATCTGCGGCCACGCCAAACGGGCCAGGCGGATGGCGGCGAACAGCTTGAGATCGATGTCCTCCTGCCACTGGGCATCGGTGACCTGCTCGAACGGCGCGGCATTCGACATGCCGGCATTGTTGACGAGGATGTCGATCTTTCCGAACGCCGCGGCGACCTCGGCATAGCCGCGCGTAATGTCGTCGGCGCGCGCGACATCGCAGACCACCGGCAGCACTTGCCGGCCCGGGCGTGCGCCGATCGCGGCCGCCGCCTCGTCGAGCGGGCCGCGCCGCCGCGCCATGATGGCGACATCGGCGCCGGCGTCCGCGAACTGGCTTGCGATCGCAAGACCGATGCCGAGGCTGCCGCCGGTCACCAGCGCTTTGCGGCCCGTGAGGGTGATCTGCATGCGTGGGCGCCCCTTCCATTGTCATGGCCAGGCTTGTCTCCCGGCCATCTCGATCATGCAACGCACTGGCGCAAAAGCAAGCGGCCGACAATCTGTGCAAGACGCGTCATGGCGTTTGTCGCTCGGCGCAATGTGTGCAAATCTCAAAGCGACCAATGCTCGAGAGGCGACTTTCGGCGCAAATTGTTTGATTCATGGGGGCAAATCCATTGCGACCGCAAACATCCTACACAACGTGCCGCACGCAGGCGGCATGCGCCGGTGCAGAACTCCGGGAAAGCCGTTCTGCCCGGCGCGGCCGGGGACGGCTTCTGCCGCCGATCGACCGCGCAGGGGCGCGGCTTGCATTCTTGACGCACGGCCTCCGGCTTCTCGTTTTGGCGGTCGCTTGTGTGCTCGCGAGCCCGCATCCGGTTTCGGCGGCGGCGGCGGATTGGACATTGATATGCCCCGTAGGAGGCTCGGGTGAGCCCCAATTTCAGGAGCGGAACGGAAGGCTGTTTCCCATCACCGATCCCGGGGAAAGAGCAATAGCCGACAAGGCGTGTAATCCCAACCTCCTCCAGGGGGTGGAAAATGTCGCCGTCACCGTGACAAACAGCGGCACAAATACGATTTATGTCGCCTTCACGAACTACTCGACCCAGCAGCCTGGTCAGATTTCCTGGACGAATTGCACTGTAGTAAATTACCAGGTAACAATCCCGCCGGGAAATATTACCTGTAACGCGTCAGTTCCCGCCATAGCCGGGATCACCCGCTTCTGTGCGTTCACGACTCCGGTGCCGATGGGGCAGATGCCGAATTGTAACCTCGCACAGGCCCAAAATCAGACCATCGTCGAAACAAACTTTGGAACCGGAGCAAACGGGGTTTGCTATCCCACCAATCTGAGCAGCTGCGTCTGGTACGATATCAGCGTGATTCCGCAGAATTGTACGGCTGCGGACTGGACTTCGAACTACTGTGCAAATACCGGTGGTGCTTCTTATAATCTCCCGGTTTCGATCGCCAGCACCGGCGAACCGACGTATACTTGTCAGGGTCCCCAGAGCCTCGCAATTTATGGAAACGCGAATTATCCGAGCAATTGCGGTGTCCCGACAGCAAGTTGTGTCGGCAACATTCCGACCTGTGACAATGCCTATTTTTGGCCGACCCCTTCGCCGCAGCCGAATTCCGAAGGCCAACCTGGACAGACTTTAGCGATAACCTTTTTGGCTGGACCTTAGAACGATATCGCCACGCCACGCCCTGCCGCTGTTGCGCCCGAACTGCCGTCACGCCACCGCCGTCGGCGCCAGCGCGTCGATGTCGGTCACGACGTCGATGACCGCCGGGCGGTCGGCGGCGAGCGCCTGGGCGAGCGCCGCGGGGAAGGCGCTGGCGTGCTCGACGCGGATGCCGAGCGCGCCCATGTCCTCGGCAAGCCGGGCGAAGTTCATCTTGTTGAAGGTCCACAGGGTGCGGCCGCCTTCGGTCTGGGTGCCTCCATAGACGCGGTCGAAGCCGCGCTTGCTCTGGTTGCCGCCGCCATTGTTGTTGACGACCGTGACCGCGTTGATCTTCCAGCGCACCGCGGTCTCGACCTCGCCGATGTGATACCAGAATCCGGCATCGCCGGTGAACGTCACCACCGGCCGGTCCGGGCAGCCGCATTTGGCGCCGAGACCCGCCGGGAACGCCCAGCCGAGATGTCCGGCGCTGCGGATGTAGCTCTGGCGCGGGGTCCGCAGGTCGTACATGCCGCCCATCCACATGCCGGCATGGCCGGTGTCGACGACGACGATGGCATCGTCGGGCACGTGCTGGGAAAGCTCGTGGCAGATGCGCTCCGGGCGGATCGGCACCGCATCGGAGGTGAGCGCGGCGCGGTACTTGTCCTGCCATTCCGCGCAGATCTTGCCGACCTCGGCGATCCACGCCTTGCGCTTGCCGGCGCTGCCGCGGTCGGCGGCGGCGAGCATGCGCGTAAGCGTCACTTTGGCGTCGCCGTTAACGGCGGCGAGCAGGGGATAATTGCGCCCCAGCGCTTCCGGATCGATGTCGATCTGGATCGCCGGAGTGCCGATCGGCGGCACCGCCCAGAAATGGGTGGTCATGCCGCCGCTCTCGCTGCCGATGAAGCAGACGAGATCGGCGCGGTTGACAACGCGGTTGGCGCTCTCGCGCGAATAGGAGCCGACCACGCCGACCGACAGCGGATGACTGCCGGGAATGGTGTCCTTCCCGTTGAGGGAGGTCGCGACCGGAATCTGCAACGCCTCGGCGAGCGCGACCACGTCGGCCTGGGCGCCCGAGGCCCGCACGCCCCCGCCGGCGACGATCACCGGGCGCTCGGCGGCCTGGAGATGCGCGAGCGCCGCCAGCACGCTCGCCTGGTCGGGTTCGGGTCGGAACGGCGGCACGTGGGAGAATTGCGGTTCGCACAAAGGCTCCATCTCGGCCTCTTCGGCGTCGACCTGGCCTTCATTGCCGCGGAACTGGAGATGCACCGGGCCCGGCGTGCCGGACACCGCCGAGCGGAACGCTTGGCGCACCATGTCGGGAAACCGCGATACGTCGTCGACGGTGGCGTTGAACTTGGTCACAGGCTCGAACGCCGGCATGTCGTCGACCTCCTGATAGACCTTGCGGAATTTGGTGCGCGGCTCGCGCCCGCCGGTCATGGCGATCACCGGGGAATGGGCGAGCCAGGCATCACGCAGCCCGGCGGCGAGATTGAGCGCGCCGATCACCTGGGCCATGCAGACGCCAGGCCTGCCGGAGGCGCGGGCATAGCCGTCGGCCATGTAGGCGGCGGATTTCTCACCGTGGACGTGCAGGCGCTTGATGTCGGAGCGGCGCTCCATCTCGACGAAGCTGCGGCGCAGCACGGCCGGCACGTGGAAGACATGGGTGACGCCGTAGCCCTTGAGCATGTCGGCCATGCATTCGGCGCCGAGCATCTTCTTGCGATTATGTCCAAGCATGATCGATCCTTTGGCAAACCAGGGCTTCGTCGGGGAGGGCGCGTCGGGCGCGGGGCGGATCAGGGCGGCGGATCAGGGCGGGTCGTGTCGTACCACACTCTGCTGGCGATGCATCAGGGTGACCGAGGCGAAGGCGCCGACCCAGGAGCCAATGGCCGCGAACGCGACATAGACCGGATTCGCCGTGTAGCTGATCACCGCGAAGGCGGACAGCAGGTACCATGTCGCACTCCAGTTCGCCGCCCGAAACCGGTGGCGGCCGACCACCGCCGCGGTGAAGAACACATAGGCCGCGTCGGTAACGGCGGTCGAGGCGAGGACCCCGATCGCAATGAGCGGATTGATCGTGAGGTCGAAGTGCATGGGGGCTCCAGAGGGTTCTTCCCTCTCCCGCTTGCGGGG
>Ga0302325_10031352_pt1 | contig 10939 bp, 10 predicted proteins | sample Palsa_T0_2_FD_201948 | JGI IMG/M metagenome (GOLD analysis project Ga0302325, IMG submission 201948) | Peat permafrost microbial communities from Stordalen Mire near Abisko, Sweden - Palsa_T0_2 | ecosystem: Environmental > Terrestrial > Soil > Palsa > Peat permafrost | place: Sweden: Abisko... | reverse complement strand
GAGACCGTGACGGGCTTCGCGCCCAGCTGAAGCAGCTTCTCGACGGTGTACTGCGAGACGTTGCCGCTGCCGGAGACCAGGCACAGCTTGCCTTCCAGCGTTTCCTTGCGGGTCTTCAGCATCTCTTCCGCGAAATACACGCAGCCGTAACCAGTCGCTTCCGGACGAATCAGCGAGCCGCCCCAGTGGAGGCCTTTGCCGGTCAGCACGCCGGTAAATTCATTCCGAATGCGCTTGTACTGGCCGAACATGTAGCCAATCTCGCGTCCGCCCACGCCGATGTCGCCGGCGGGAACGTCCGTGTCCGGCCCGATGTGCCGGCACAGCTCGGTCATGAAGCTCTGGCAGAAGCGCATGACTTCGTTGTCGCTCTTGCCTTTGGGATCGAAATCCGAGCCGCCCTTGCCGCCGCCCATGGGCAACGTGGTAAGCGAGTTCTTGAAGACCTGCTCGAAGGCCAGGAACTTCAGGATGCCCAGGTTAACGGAGGCATGGAAGCGCAGGCCGCCCTTGTAGGGGCCGATAGCGCTGTTCATCTCAATGCGGAAGCCGCGATTGACTTGAACATTGTTATTGTCGTCAAACCACGGCACGCGGAACATGATGAGGCGCTCAGGTTCGGTGATGCGCTCAAGAATTTTCGCGGAGATGTATTCCGGATGTCTCTCCAGCACGGGGCGTAGAGACTCAAATACTTCCTGCACGGCCTGATGAAATTCAGGCTCGGCTGGGTTCTTGGCCTTTACCAGCGCCATTATTTCGGTGATGTAATTGGCCGGAGTCTTGATTCCGGTAGTGGTGGTAATTCCAGCACTCATAGAGGTCCTCCTCGAACCTTTTCACTATCATTTTCCTGTAGGGCCGATACAGAGATAAAACTGTCCGCCAAACAAGCAGGCGGATTTGTAATTGAGGCCAACATCATTTGAGTCCTCAACGGGCAATTAGGCAGTGACTGCTGTCACCTGAGGGGGTGACTAGCCCGGACTATGGTAACCCGGACGGCCCATTATGGCTCCAGGATAAGTGTCTTCACAGGAAATTTTGCAAAGCCTCGGTCGAAGGTAACCAGCGTTGCCTCGCTACCGGTCGCGTACGCCGCCAGGTACGCGTCACCCCAGAGATTCGTAGCCGCCTGGTTAACGTTCGAATAGGTCTTCAACAATCCTTCGACACCGGGCGACTCAGGAAAGAAGCATACACGCGTGTCGCTGGCCAAGGTATCGAAAACGGCCCATGCCTGCTCATTGGTGAGCGGCTGGCCTTTCATGGTTGCGGCATTGGTTAGGTGGCGCAGAAGCCCCAACTGCGTAAAGCGGCAGAATCCGATGGCCTCGGACTGGTCACCGTTCCACCAACGCGAGGCGGCTTGGTTGCATACATGGCGCTCAACCACCACCGCCAGCCATACGTTGATGTCAGGAAAACAAGACCTCGTAGATTTGCTCATGGCTGGGGTTGACTGACTTGCCTGGGTCACGCACGATTGGCGACTGCACTCGGCCTCTGCTACCGGATTGCACAGCCACCTCCCGCTCTATGGAGGAAAGAATGAGAGCTCGCGCCGAACAGCCGCGCAGCCGCGCCGCTTCGTGAATGCGGCGGTGCAGGTCTTTCGGAATATCCAACGAGGTACGAACGGTGTGCCGCATCGACCTTCAGGATAGTAGGCGACTTATCGTAAGTCAACTACTACCAAACGGGACGTCCTCGCAAGCGAAGCGGCGATCGGCGGTTCTGATCTACCTACTATCGGCACCCGCCGCGACACGGCGATAGAATCGCACTATGAAGGAACAAGAAGGGGCCATCTTTGGCGTCCCCGAAGAGGCCGAGAAATTTAGCCTGCGTCATCCGCTGTGGTTCGAGCGATTCCCCAGGCTTGTCGCTGCCATAAACATGGCGTTCGCGCGAACGCAATCAACGGCGGAGCCAGCAGATAAGTTTGTCTATCTCTACGGGAGAATGTGCACAGAGGACTTCATGGAGATCCTGCTTGTCTGCGGAAATGGATACGGAGCAGCAGGGATGAAGCTATTGCGGAGCATGTACGAGCATGCCGTCACGCTCAGATACCTTCACGAGCACCCCGACGAGATTGACATGTTTATGGATTACCATCAAGTTCAGCAATTCAGATTGATGAAGCCGATTCTGGAAACCTTCGGCAAGGATGCTCTACCGCCGAATATCGTGGCGGAAGTAGAGCGCAAGTTCGCGGAAGTGAAAGACAGATTCATGATCACCGATTGTAGGAAATGTGGAAGCAAGCGCCTGAATCACACTTGGAATAAGTTGGACTTCGTTGCGATGGCGAAAAAGACGGGCCCGATCGGGAGGCAGTTAGTACCTGGTTACTTCCTCCCGCTACGACATGCACACACAACATTTGGCGGATTGTCAGACAGAATTGAGATCGCTGGCGAGCGCATCGGATTTCAACCTGAGTCGCCGCCGAAGATGGCCGACGATGCGCTGATGGTCGCGCACAGTTGCCTCCTAAACATCCTGGATGCACAGCAAGAACGGTTCAATGTCCCAGGTCTTAAGGAACAGCTACAGATCTGCTTTCGGGACTTTCTGGAGATTTGGATTCCCGACTCCCAAGCGCTCAAAGAGACCGGCAGCAAGCCATAAGGACCATTCAAGCCATAACCTACTCCCGGTAGTGCGCCCCGCCGTGTCGCACATCCGCTCCGCGCACCCAGAAGATCACATCCTCGGCAATGTTGGTGGCGTGGTCGGCGATGCGTTCCAGGTTGCGCGCGATGAGCAGAACATCCAGCGCCTGACGCGTGCACGACGGTTCCTCGTGCATCTTCTGCACCAGAACAACGAAGGCCTCGTCCTTCATGCGGTCCACGATGCCGTCCATCTGAAGGACCGCCTCGGCTACCTCCGCCTTGCCGTCGAGAAACGACTCGAGCGCGCGCTGCACCATGGTGCTGACGCCGTCGGCCATGCGGGGGATATCGACCGGCAAGTCGATCTCCGGCTCGCTGATCAGGTCGAGCACGCGTTGCGCGATGTTGACGGCCTGGTCGCCCACACGCTCCAGATCGGCGTTGATCTTGACGATCGCGAGGATAAAACGCAGATCGACCGCCATAGGCTGCTGCATGGCGAGAAGGTCGAGTGCCAGTTCGTCGATCTCGCGCTCGGCTTCGTTGATGGCGCCCTCGCCCGCCAGCACCATCTGGCAGAACTTGCTGTCTCGGGTGCGGTACGCTTCGGTGGCGCGATCGATGGCCTGTTCCGCCAGACCCCCCATCCGCAAGAGTCTTTCTTTTAGGTCGTCCAATCCCTGTTGAAAACGGCTGCGCATTATCCAAACCTGCCTGTCACGTAATCTTCCGTCCGCTTGTCGGCGGGGGTGGTGAAGATCTTCTCCGTCTTGTCGTACTCGATGAGGCTGCCCATCAGGAAAAATCCGGTCAGCTCGGCGACCCGCGCCGCCTGCTGCATATTATGAGTCACGATAACCACCGTGTAGTGCTGCTTCAACTGAAATATGAGTTCCTCGATTTTGCTGGTCGAGATGGGGTCAAGCGCCGACGCCGGCTCGTCCATTAGCAGGACCTCCGGCTCCACGGCCAGCGCTCGAGCAATGCAAAGCCGTTGCTGCTGGCCTCCGGAAAGACTTGCTCCCGACTTCTTGTGCAGGTTGTCCTTCACTTCATCCCACAAAGCCGCCAGCTTCAGCGAGCGTTCCACCAGTTCATTCAACTGTTTGCGATTTCTGAAGCCGTTCAGCTTCAGGCCCGCAGCGACGTTATCGAAAATCGACATGGTCGGAAACGGATTCGGCTTCTGGAACACCATGCCGATGCGGCGACGCACGTCAACGGGATCGGATCCGCTGCCATACACATCCATCTCGCCGACTTTGACCGAACCTTCGGCGCGGGCGTCGGGAATGGTCTCATGCATACGGTTCAGGCAACGCACGAAGGTACTTTTTCCGCAACCCGACGGACCAATCACGGCCGTCACATGGTTGGCCGGCACGCTCATGTCGATGGAGTTCAGCGACTGGTTCTTGCCATACCACGCGTTCAGTCCACGTACTTCAATTCCCACTCCCATACGAGCCCTTACGATCCCTTCATCATTCCGCGACTGGTAGTGATGCGCACCGCCGCGACCGCACCCACAATCAGCAGGATCAGAATCAGCGATCCCGCCCAAGCTTGCTTGTGCCAATCGTCATAGGGGGAGATGGCGTAAGTGTAAACCTGCAACGACAGTGCCGCAGTTGGCTGGTTCAGCTTCAGGTTCCAGAATTGATTTCCGAATGCCGTGAACAGCAGCGGAGCAGTTTCCCCAGCTACACGGGCAAAGGCCAGCATGCAGCCGGTGATGACCCCTGCCGAAGCGGTACGCAGCGTAATGGATAGCGTCGTCCGCCACCGCGGGATGCCGAGCCCGTAGGCCGCTTCACGAATCACATTCGGCACCATCAGCAGCATCTCTTCGGTAGCGCGCGCCACCGTAGGAATCATCATGATGCCCAGCGCCACGCCGCCGGAAAATGCCGAGAAATGTTTCTGCCGGATCACGATCAGCGAATAGACCGTAATGCCGACTACGATCGAAGGCACTCCATTCAGCACGTCGGCGGTGAAGCGGATCACGTCACCAAAGCGATTGCGTCCGTATTCCGCCAGGTAGATGCCTGAGCCGATGCCCAAAGGAACGCCGATCAAACTGGCCACTGCGAGAATCAGTCCGGTTCCCACGATGCCATTGGCCATTCCTCCGCCGGTTTCACCAGGAGGCTTTGGAGTCTGCGTGAGGAAGGCCCAGTTCACGGAGCCGACCCCCTTGATGACCAGGTAAACAAAGATCGCAAGCAGCGGAGCCAGCACCAGAATAGCTGCCAGGATGGCGAATCCGGTTGCTCCCCAATCCGTCAGCCGGCGCCAGAGACTTACCGCCTGCGACGTGGATGGTAGCACGGAGTTAGGCACGTGGCCTCGCAGTTCCGCCGGTAATGCTCCACACCAGCAAACGCGCCAGCGCGTTCACAATCAAAGTCACGATGAACAGCGCCAGCCCGATCTCCACCAGCGCGCTTAGGTACATATCGCCCGTGGCCTCGGTGAATTCGTTCGCGATGACGCTGGCCATGGTATAGCCCGGGGCAAACAATGACTTGGCGACCTCTGGGCGGTTGCCGATGACCATGGTCACAGCCATGGTTTCTCCCAGCGCTCGGCCCAGTCCCAGAATAACTCCGCCCACAATGCCGATTCGCGCGTTCCGCAGAACTCCCATGCGAATCATCTCCCAGCGCGTGGCCCCCAGAGCAAGCACCGCCTCACGTTGATTCTGCGGCACCGCCGTCATCACCTCGCGCGTGATCGACGCGATCACCGGCACAACCATGATTGCCAGAATGATGCCCGCCGCCAGCATGCCCAGACCATACATCGGTCCGGTGAACAATCCTGTCCAGCCCAGCGTCTTAGCCAGAAAGGGCTCGACATAATCGCGCAACAGCGGAGCCAGCACGAAGATACCCCACAATCCGTAAATCACACTGGGGATGGCCGCCAGCAGTTCCACCAGGAACGAAATGATTGCCCGCAGACGTTGGGGACACATCTCGGTTATGTAAACCGCCACGCCGATGGAAAGCGGCACCGCCAGCAGCAGCGCAAGAAACGATGAAACCAGGGTGCCGTAGATAAAGGGCATCGCCCCGAAGCTGTCGTTGTTGGGGTCCCAGTCATGACCATAGAAGAAGTGCAGCCCAAACTGGTGCAGCGACAGCCTCGACTTGTCCACCAGTTCCCAAACCACCAGCACTACAATGACAAATACCGAGACCGCACTCAGCACGATGATCCAGCGGAATACTTCGTCTGGAATCCGGCTGCTGCCGGGATAAGAGGTCCTGATCTTCTCCAGAGCTGCGCCCGGCTTCCCTCCATGCCGCCCAGCGTCTACCCTGGCAAGTGCTGGCATTGCCGTCCCATGCTTGGGAAGCCGCTCAAGAGGTCCGCTCGAGTTCATCGGATCGACGCTATCAGACATGTGTTACAGCGGTGTTAAAGAAGCAACCAGCAATTAGCAATTAGCTCTGGAAGATGTGACGCTTCAGATCAATTAAGCGGTTCACGTTATGCAAACGTCTCAAAGTCACTGACGTAAATCCAGTTAAACGCTCTGGAGCTAACTGCTAACTGCTAATTGCTAGTTGCTATTTCTTACGGCTTCACCTGCGAAGCAATCGCCGCCTTCTCCTTCGTCACCACGTCGTTCGGCAGTGGTGCATAGGACAGCGCTTGCGTCATGGTCTGGCCCTTGTCGAGCATCCAGAAGAGAAAATCCTTCAAGATCTTGCCCTTATTCTGGTCCGCAGGGTTGGTAGGAATCAACAGCCAGGTGAAGCTAGCGATGGGATAGGCATTCTTGCCGGGAGGGTTGGTAATCGAGACCCGGAAGTCAGCCGGCATATTCACTCCCACGGCCGCCGCAGTCGTGCTCTCCAGGCTTGCTTTGACGAAGTTATGGGAGGAATTCTGGACGGTGCCAAACGGAATCTTGTTTTGCAAGGCATAGATCAATTCGATGTAGCCGATAGATCCGGGCAGCTGCCGGATTGAGCCCGCAACGCCTTCGTTGCCCTTGCCTCCGATTCCTACAGGCCACTTCACCGAAGTATTCTTGCCAACCGTGCTTTTCCAGTCGGGGCTGACCTTCGAAAGATAGTCAGTAAAAATGTAAGATGTGCCGCTGCCGTCCGAACGGTGTACTACCGTGATGTTCATGTCCGGAAAGTTCATGCCAGGATTGATCTTCGTAATCCTCGGGTCGTTCCACTTCGTAAGCTTTCCCAGGTAGATATCCGCCAGAATGTCACCCGTGAACTTCACCTCGCCGCTCACTCCCTGGATGTTATAGGCGGGTACCACGGCCCCCAGGACAGTTGGAACATGCAGGACCTTGACCTTGGACTCTGCGATCTGCGCGTCGGTCATCGGCCCATCGCTGGCCCCGAAATCAACTGTTCCGGCCTGTACCTGGCGAATACCGCCACCGCTACCAATCGACTGATAGTTAATCTGAATATTCGAATGTTCGTTGTGGTATTCGTTAAACCACTTTGAATAAATCGGGTAGGGAAAAGTGGCACCGGCGCCATTCAATGTCGTCTGCGCCGACGCGCAGCTCGCAAGCACAGCGATGCAGAGAAGCACCCTGAGAGAGCGAATCACGTAGTTTCCTCCTCAAATTTTGCGAAATTACTCCAATCGTGGTTCTACGCCCGCTTTGTTACAACTCTGTTACATCGTGGTAAATTTCGCATGAAGACAAGCACTTACGTGGCCGCAGGGCCGCGGATGTTCCCACCAACACCAGCTAAGGAAGCTCTGATTAAGTCTGATTTCTCGAAGGGGACGGCCTTCAGGCCGTCCTTAAGTGCCCTAAAATCCTCGCGGCTTTAGCCGCCGAGGGACCTCGCCGTGACTTAATCAGAGTTCCCCTAGGTCAGGTTCCTCTGCCGCCGCTTGAGATCTTCGATAAACATTTGTTCCATGGGCTTGTCATAGGCGCGCAGCACGTGGCGGACACTGTGTCCGCTGACCAGGTGACAAACCTCCTCGGCGAGGTTCTTAGCGTGATCGCCGGCGCGCTCCAGCGCTTGCGTCATGAACAATACGTGGAAGCTTTCTTGCCGCGGCATGCCATCGTGATTTTCCAGATGCCGCAGAAATATCAAATTGCGCAAGCGATCGAGTTCGGCATCGGAGCGCAAGACCGCGAGCGCGCGATTCAGGTCGCGCTGGCTGAACGCGTCGTGTACGTCGGCCAGCATCTTCTCCAGTCGCGAGGCCATCACGGTGAGGTCGCGAATATCCTGCAACTCGATGCGGCTGCCAACCGCCGCCGCCCGGTTGCTGCAATTCAGCAGCAGGTCGCCAATGCGCTCCAGGTCGATGATGAACTTCAGGCACGCCAACAGTTCGCGTGCATGTTCGGGGCCGACTTGGGTGATAACCGAAGTCACTCCCTGATCGATGACGCGATCAAGAGTGTCGAGTTCTTTCTCGCGCTCTCGCACACCGTCGAGCACGGACGACACCCCGGTCGCAATTCCCTCGGCGACAATTCCTGCGGCAATTCTCGCCACTCGGCAAGCCTGCAGCGTCTGCTCCTGCAATTCTGCGCAGATTGCTTCTGGGCTGGGGGAAACGGTTTCGGCTGAACTCATTCTGCTCTCTTAACTTGTTGCACGTAGCGCCACGTTTTGGTGAGCCGGCACTCGTGAGCCAGCACGGAGGTCGAGCGGGCGGACTATTACTGGGAGAATAGCCTGCGCTTGTGAATTCCCCATGAAATTCCGGTTAAGTTCGTTTTAATTCACAGCCAGGCGTATTGGAATTGCCACGTTGTGGCGCTTATCCGGCGTGAGCCAAGCCAGGTATCGAATCCTTATGCCGTCACCGGCACATTCTGCCGCGGCAGCGTGAAGCAGAAGGTAGAGCCGTGGTTCAACTCGCTCTCGACGTGAATTGTGCCGGAGTGTGCCCGCACCACATGCTTCGCGATAGCCAGACCTAGACCAGTCCCGCCCGACTCGAGCGAGCGCGCTTTATCCACCCGGTAGAAGCGTTCGAACAGCCGGGTCAGGTGCTCGCTGGAAATGCCCGAGCCGAAGTCGCGAACATAAAACTGTACGCCTTCTTCCGATTCGCAAGCTCCCACCAGGACCTTGCCACCCTGATCGCCATACTTCAGGGCATTGTCGATCAGGTTGGAAAACACCTGGTGTATGGCATCGCGGTCCACCAGGACCGCGGAAGACGCGGTATTCATCACCGACAGTTCGATGCCACGAGTCGACGCCAATTCATGAAAAGTCTGCACTGCGTCGTCCAGCAACTGGTTCGGCATCGCAGTCTGAAAGTTGAGCTTCTGCTCGCCTGACTCCACGCGCGCCAGCACCAGCAGGTCCTCCGTCAGACGCGCCATGCGCATGGCATTCTTGCGGATAATTTCCACGAACTCCCGCAAGTCGATGGGCATGCCGCGGCCTTCCAGCAAGGTCTCGGCGTAGCCCTGAATGGAGGTCAACGGCGTCCGCAGCTCATGTGAAACATTGGCGATGAAGTCGCGCCGCGTCTTCTCCACTCGCTCAATCTCGGTCTGGTCGTGTAACACTGCCACTGCGCCTCCGCCTGGCATGGGAGCCGCGGTCACATCGAAGACGCGCCCGGAAAAAATCTTGGCGGCACGAGCCACGGTCACGTCGCGGGTGGTGAGGGCGGCTTGTACCGACGCCAGGATCTCCGGGTCGCGTACCGATTGCACCAGCGGAGCGCCCAGCCGCACGCCGCTGGGCAGCAGACGCTCCATGCGCTGGTTGGCCCACAATACCCGCTCGTCCTGGGCGACGGCGATCACGGCTTCCTGCATGGAGTTCAGCAACGTCTCCAAAGTCTGCCGGCTGTTCTCCAAAGCGCTGAAGCCTTCTTCCAGCTTGCGCGCGGTCTTGTCGAGCGCCGACGCCACATGCGCAATCTCGTCGCCCGCTCCTTCCTGGATCCGCGCTGACAGATCGCCGGCGGCCACGCGCTCGGCAAAATCCGTGATCCGCAGTAGCCGTCTGCCAATCGATTGCGTGGCGATGAAGCTGAGCAGCAGCGCTAGCAGTCCTGCGACAGCGGAGCCTTCGATGAGATCACGGCGAATTTCGCGATTGGCGGCGCGAATCGAGCTGAGGGGATAGGCCATGCGCACGGCCCCGCCGGGAATGGGCACCGCCACGTAAAGTAAGTCCACACCAATGGTCTTGCTGAGGCGCGTGGAACTTCCCACCTGCCCGTGCAACGCCGTCTCAAATTCCGGGCGGCCGGCGTGGTTTTCCATCTTGTTCGGGTTGGCTTCGGAGTCGTCCAGGACCTTGCCCGTCGAGTCGATAACAGTGATCCGCGCCCCCGCAGCCGGGGCGGCCTGCTCCGTCATTTGCTTCAGAGAGCCGGGCGAAGCGTCGGCGACGCGTGCAGCGAACATCTCCGTCTTTTGTCGCAAGGAGGTTTCAATCTCCCGACGCAGCATATTCTCCCAGGTACGGCCGATGAGCAGATCGAGGGAGACAGTACACGCCGCAATGACCACCAGGGCCGCGAGAAACAACTTGACGAAGATGCGACTCTTCACGGTTTGCAGCTCTTCACGATTTGGGAATTTCGAAGCGGTAGCCCGCTCCGCGAACCGTCTTCAGATAACGAGGCTCGTCGGGATTCTCCTCGATTTTCTCACGAATGCGGCGCACATAAACGTCAACCGAGCGCGGTGTGACGTAGTGGGTGTCGCGCCAGACAGCATCGAGCAGCTGATCGCGCGTGAAGACCCGTCCGGGATGCCGGGCCAGATATTCCAGCAGACGGAATTCCGTGGCTGTGGTCTGCGTGAGCTGGCCGCGGACCGTCAAGGTCATGCCGCCGCTGTCGATTTCGATGTCGCCCGCCTTGACTATGCTTGGCGCGAGGGGACGTTCGAATCGCCGCAGCACAGCTCGTACACGAGCCACCAGTTCGCGCGGGCTGAACGGCTTGGGAATGTAATCGTCGGCGCCCATCTCCAGCCCGATCACGCGGTCCGACTCACTCGTTTTAGCGGTCAGAAAAATGACCGGAGCCATGGCAAGCGACGACGTCTGGCGGATGCGGCGGCAAAGCTCCAGTCCGTCACCTCCAGGGACCATGATGTCGAGGAGAAAAAGCGCCGGAGATTGCTTTTCGGCGTCGGCGATGACTCCGGCGGTGGCGGTGAACGTGCGAACGCCATAGCCGGCGGCTTCCAGATGATGACGAACCAGGCGCGAAATATCGGCGTCATCTTCCACAACAAAAATGGTTTGCTTCACGGCTGTATTGTAGCCGACGGTAGACGCGGAACTATCGTATGTGGGAATCACATAGGTAGG
>Ga0302325_10031350_pt1 | contig 10939 bp, 14 predicted proteins | sample Palsa_T0_2_FD_201948 | JGI IMG/M metagenome (GOLD analysis project Ga0302325, IMG submission 201948) | Peat permafrost microbial communities from Stordalen Mire near Abisko, Sweden - Palsa_T0_2 | ecosystem: Environmental > Terrestrial > Soil > Palsa > Peat permafrost | place: Sweden: Abisko... | reverse complement strand
GATTTATCCGCGCAATCCGTGCCACAATCCCTCGAAATCTTCGCACGCTGCGCAAATTATCGGTGTCGAGAAACGGGGAAAATCTACCGCAGAGGACGCGGAGGAGCGCAGAGGGGGGACCCGCAAAAGCGACCTATGGCTTTTCCTTTCTCTTTTTTTTCCTCTGCGTTACTCCGCGTCCTCAGCGGTGAATCTCGCTCTTTTTGGTTGTCGGCCGAGCGCAGCGAGGCAGCGCTGGGCAATCCGTGTGATCCGCGGTTCTCTTGAATGATTCGGGCTAGCCGGCCGAGGTCGTCATGCGACAGTGGAAGTTCGGAGAGTTCGTCGGTGCGGTGCTGATATTCAGCGGCGCCCTTCACGCATGCCCGTTGTGTCAGTACGGACTCTCCAACGGCGATCCGCAGGGCTGGGGGGCACTGCCGGATGGCTTTAATACCAGCATCGAACTCATGCTCGGCGGATTTCTCGCGGTGGTGACGTTGGTGGCGGCGATCATCTGGAAGGGACTTCGGGGATGACGGGAAAATGATTCTGCGTCCGCCCCGTCTCAGACGTAAGGATGCCGGCCGCGGATCGTTTCCTCTTTGCGGATCGCCAGGATCAAGGGACGGTTCATTTTCAACGCAGAGATTGTCGCCCGACCAATGGCAGTTGTTCCCAACACGGTTTCTCCCTGCCATTGAAAATGCTCGGCCCACTTCTCGGATCGCGGATTGAAGAGCGAAACTTCCTCACCTGAATTCGGATCGGTAGCCGTGCGCTTGGCCGCCTTGTGCAGCGAGCATGAAACGCACGCCAGCGCGAGGTTACCTTCAGTCGTCGTCCCGCCCGCAGCCCGAGGCATAACGTGGTCAACATGAAAGGCCGCTTCCTGACCGGCCTGTGATAATCGGCAATATTCGCAGCGTCGATCGGCACGAGCGATGACAGCCGCGCGGATGGGCGCTGACAGTTCGCTCATCGAACCATGCGCTGCTCGCGCAGCCGCAGCAGCGTAAGGAACTCCGCTAGATCGACTAAGCCCTCCGCCTCTTGGCGCTCTTCGAGCGACAGCGGTAAGCCCGCGTCTTGCCGATCGAGCAATCCCTGGAGCCGAGCTGCCACTGCCCCTGGCAGGCGCAACCGGGCCAAATCGTCCGGAAGGTCAACTTCAAGAGTCAGCGTCATGGAACGTCTTTCCTACTGTCACCGATTTTACGCGCTCGCACGCGGCATATGCAATGCCGATGTTCCTCTTCCATGGGCGATATTGTCACATCGCCCCGAAATTCGCGAGGATCTGCAAGCCGACCTTCTGGCTCTTCTCGGGGTGAAACTGGGTGGCCACCAGATTGTCGCGCCAGATGCTGCTGACAAACGGCCGGCCGTAGTCGGTGGTGGTGGCGATCACATTCACATCATCCGGAACGACGTGATACCCGTGGACGAAATAGACGCCGCAGCCCGGCGGCAGTTCGCGCAGCAGGGGCGAAGGCCGGCGGATCTCCAGACCGTTCCAGCCCATGTGGGGGACTTTGAGATTCATCGTCGAATCGACATCGAAGCGAATGCACTTTCCGCGCACCACACCCAGGCCGCGGTGCTCGCCGTCTTCGTAGCCGATGTCGAAGAGCATTTGCAGTCCCAGGCAGATGCCCAGAAACGGCTTGCCCTTTTCGATGTGGCGAATGATTGGACCGGCCAGTTCCCGGTCGCGCAGCGTGGCCACGGCATCTTGAAAAGCGCCGACCCCCGGCAGCACGATCTTGTCGGCTGAGTCGATCTCTTCCGGCCGGGAAATGATCCGCGCGGGAACCTGCACCTGCTCAAATCCCTTCTGGACCGAGCGCAGGTTCGCCATGCCGTAGTCAACGATGCAGATCATCCCGTGATGACGACCACCTCGACGCGGCGACTGAGGGCCTTGGTGGCTTTGGGTTTGGCGTCGCCGTAGCCCAGCGTCGTCACGCGCTCGGCACTGACGCCGTGCGCCACCAGATAATCGCGCACCGCCGCGGCTCGGGCATTGGAGAGTTCATCGTTGCTCTTCCAATGGCTGTGAAGGATCGGATCGGAATCGGTGTAGCCTTCGATCCGCACGGGTTTCCCCGAGTACTCCTTCTTGAGCGCAACCGCGACCTTGCTGAGCGAGCCCTTGGCGGAGTCCTTGATCACGTTTTTGCCGGAATCAAAAAACACGTCGCCGGGGAGACTGACGGTCGTCGTACCGGCCGCGGTGTCTTCGGTGACCACCAGCGAGCCGAGGTCTGGCTTGACCGGCGCGGCCGGGGCAGGCGCGACGGCAACGGGCGCCGGAGGCGGCATGCTCGGCTGCGCCTCTGCCATCACCGGAGGTGCCGGAGGCGGTACGTCGCGCAGCTTGCGGTTGGCTTCGTCAAGCTGTGACTGGAGCTCGACGTTCTGCGCCCGCAGCGCACGATCCTGGTCCATCAGACTGTTCTGGCATCCCATCGCCAGGAGACATCCCAGCGCGACAATCCCCCGCGCGTTCCACGATATGGTCATCATGACTCCTTTCATTGCTGGTTGAATGTATAGCGAATCGCGCGCGCGTCAAGTGGTTGGGGATAATAAGGCACGGAGGCATCAAGGCACGGAGGCACGAAGTGAAAGATCCCATTGCCGGCTCCCCTTCGTGCCTTCGTGCCTTTGTGCCTTCGTGCCTCCGTGCCTTCGTGCCTTATCCCTCTCCCGAGCCATCCCCAGCCGATGGCGTGGCTGGACCGGCCGGAGGCGCGGACTTGGGCCGAAGCATCGCGGCTTTTGCTTTCATGTCGGCCAGGTCGCGCTCGATGCGGTCGGTGCGACCCCTGCCTCTGATTTCGCGGATCTGCTTGACCGTCTTGAGCGTCGTGCTCACGAGGACCGCGACAACCGCGCCGGCGATGAACGCATAGAACGCCAGGAGTAGCACCGACGTATCCGCGTTCTTGTCGATCCAGAACCAGAACTTGACCTGCTCGTTGCTGTTCTTGGCGACGAAAATCAGCACGTAAATCAGCAGCAGCGCCGCGAAGCTGATCTTGGTCCAGATTTTAATCTTCAGCCACAGGTTGCCCATCAAATGCCTTTCAGCGACCCCAGATCTGATGTTGCAGCAGGGTCACGAGCCATGAAAGAGGCGAGAGATACCCGGCGATCGGGCAGTAAAATAGCATGACCGCGGCCGTTGCCAAACTCAGGTACGGGCCATACGGCAACTCACGTCTGCCCGCAAAAAAGAGATAGACCGCGACCGCCAGACCGAAGAACGGCGCGATGAAGAATGCGATGATCGCCGGCCCGGGTCCCAGAACCGCTCCGACGGCGGCCATCAGATCCACATCGCCCATTCCCATCGCCTCTCGCCCAAACGCCAGCGTGCCGAGTATGCGCGTGAGCCAGACGACAAAACCGCCGACCAACCCGCCCAAGACGGAGCCGAGCAGGGCGCTGAGCCAACGGTACTGCAGCAGCGCGTCCCATTGGCGATGCAACGGCCCCCCCTGCCAGGTGAGCAACATCCAGACAAATGCGAAAAACAGGGGCGGGAGGAGAAAGAGCATCTCTTTGCGCATCTCGGCGCGGATTTGTCGCGGCGTGTATTCGGGCGGGCCGGCGGGCTGCTCCGTACCCTGCTCCAGCGCGGCGGCGGTTTCCCGATCGTGCTCGGCCCGCTCGATCTCGAGCAACGGGCCGCCTCCGGCGAAGCTGAGGGGAAGCTTGCCCAGGCGCAGCAGCAGAAGGCTCAAGAGCAATCCGACCGCGCCCCCGGCCGCCAGCGCCGCCGGCAACGCGGTGGCGCTGATCGCTCCGGGCAAGCCGGGCGCATCCACCAGTGTATGGACGACTACGGCGACGACCGCGACGCCCCCCTTCCAACTCCAGATGATCTGCGTCGGAATGATAAAATATTCGGCGTCGATCAAACTGGCAGCCAACAGCGCCGCCAGGAGATACAAATAGAGAAAAAACAACGGCCAGGTATCGATGATCGTTTGCCCACCCGGCGCGCCGAAGCCCAGCCCCAACCGCGGGGGCGTGAGATAAAACATTGCGTAATAGAACACAAACAGCGCGGCTGTCACGGCTTCGACAATGGGGTATCGCTTGGAAATCGGGGCCGCACAGAAGCGGCATTTGCCGCGTAGTTTGAACCACCCGAGGATGGGGATATTGTCGTTCCAGGGGAGCGGCGTATTGCAGGCCGGGCAGTGCGAGCCGGGGTGAACCAGCGACTCATCCCGCGGCAGACGCCAGATGACGACGTTCAAAAAACTGCCGACGCACGCGCCCAGCAGGAAAATAAATGTCAGAATCACCAGATGCGCAATCGGCGTCATATTAGGCTCTGTCTAGCCCGGCGATGTGAGTGATGGCCTCTTGGGGTGTCAGATGGGTCACATCCAACTCGGCGGTCATGAGCGAACGATAGATCGGCTCCCGGCGGGCCAGGACGTTTCGGATCTCGTCGATTCCGCCGCCGAGCGCGGTCAACGGCGGACGCATCTGCACGCTTTGAGCATCGCGCTCGATTCTGCGCAGCAGTTCCTGGGGATCGCAGCGGAGATAGACGATCACATGGTCCGCGGAGCGGAGCAGCTGGCGGTTGGCTTCGGATTCGATCACTCCGCCTCCGAAGGAAAGCACGTGACCATGACGGGAGATGGACTCGGCCAAAACCTCGGTTTCGTACCGGCGAAAGGCGCTTTCGCCATCCTGCTCGAAGATTTCCCGGATGCTTTTGGACGCGCGGGCGACGATCAACTCGTCGGCGTCGATGAATGGTCGCCCCAGGCAGGTTGCCAGCCCGCGGCCGATCGTGGTCTTCCCGCTGCCGCGATAGCCGATGAGAACGAGGGACATAAGCGACGAATGAGGCACAGAGGCACGAAGGCACAAAGGCACGAAGGGGACAGCATTAGCACCCTTCACTCCGTGCCTCCGTGCCTTGATGCCTTCGTGCCTTATTACCTCCCATTCAAAAACTGACAATACACGCCGGATCGTTATAATCCCAAGCCATGACGCATGACAGCAAGCTGCATTACAAGCGGGTCCTCCTGAAAATCAGCGGCGAGGGGTTCTGCGAAGAAGGCGGGTTTGGCATTGAAGCCGGTCAATTGGAGAACATCGCCCGGCAATGCGTCGATGTGGCCAAGACGGGGGTGCAACTGGCCATTGTCGTCGGCGGAGGCAATTTCATTCGCGGGGCAACGTTTGCGGAAGACGGCCGTATTCCCCGAGCCACCGCCGACTATATGGGGATGCTGGCAACGGTTCTGAACGCGGTGGCGCTTCAGGAAACCATGGAGGCGATGGGACAGCCGACGCGCGTGCTCTCGGCGATCAGCATCTACAGCGTTTGCGAGCCGTTCATCCGCCGCCGGGCGGTGCGACATCTCGAGAAGGGCCGCACGATCATTCTCGCGGCCGGAACCGGCAATCCCTTCTTCACAACCGACACCTGCGCGGCCCTCCGAGCCACGGAAATTCAGGCGGACGTGCTCCTCAAGGCAACCAAGGTGGACGGCATTTATTCCGCCGATCCCAAGAAAGACAAGTCGGCCAAGCTGTTCCACAGCATTTCCTACGAAGAGGTTCACCGCCAGCAGCTGCGGGTGATGGATCTGACGGCCATCACGCTCTGCATGGAGCGCAAAATTCCGCTGGTCGTGTTCAATCTCAAGGTGCCGGGCAACATCGCCCGAGTCGTCCGCGGAGAAGATGTCGGCACCACGATCGTCCCATCTTGAAAGGGCTTTATGCCAAGCGATGACATTCAGTTGGATTGCGAAGAGCACATGGACAAAGCCGTGGAGCATTTGCGCCACGAGTTGCGCGGCCTGCGCACCGGCCGGGCGACCCCGGCCCTGGTCGAGAACATCCGGGCCGACTATTACGGCACGCCCACGGAGCTGCGCGCCATCGCCGCCATCAGCGTGCCCGAGGCGACGCAGATTCTCATCAAGCCGTTCAACCCCTCGGATTTGAAGGCGATTGAAAAAGCCGTCAACGACAGCAAGATCGGCCTCACTCCCCACAGCGACGGCAAAACACTTCGCCTGATGCTTCCCCCCCTCTCGCAGGAGCGCCGGCTCCAACTGGCCGCCCAGGCCAAGACCGCCGCCGAGGAGGCGAAGGTGCGCATTCGCAACGCCCGCCGCGACGCCAACAAGATCACCGACACCGAAGAGAAGGGCGGACTCCTGACCGAGGATGAAACCAAGCACACCAAGGACCAAATCCAGGAATTGACCAAGACCTATGAGGGGAAGGTGGACGAGGTGCTCGAGCACAAGAAAAAGGAAATCATGGCCGTCTGACCGCGCTGCGCTGCGCGAGATAGTAGAGCAGTAGAGCAGTTGAACAGTAGAGAAGGAACGGGAAGAGGCGCGCTTCCCTCCGCGCTGCGCGGGAAAGTAGAGCGTGACGATACCGCCCGGTCTGGTGTGCGAGTTCCGTAACTTGAGGTCACAATCTGTGACCTCAAGTTGGGGCGGTCGCCGTCACCTGCAATACGCTTTCACAGAACAGGGCGTGGCCATGCTGTCGGCCGTTCTGCAGCCCCCCCGGGCCGTTGCCGTCAGCATCGAAATCGCGCGCGTGTTCGTACGTCTGCGCAAACTGCTGTCCGCCCACGATGCGCCGGCGCGCAAACTCAGTGAGTTCAAGGTATGAATAAAATCTCTCGCCGTGCATTTATTGAACGTTCGGCACTGGTTGCCGGGATGGGCTTGTTCCCGGGAAAATCTTTGTTTGGCCAGCAGGCGGCTGCAAGTGACGACTTGCGGCCTTCCCGGGTCCTTCTCGACATGGTGCACAATAATCCGGGTGAACCGCCGTTTGCCACCCATTACAACGATCCCTCCTTTCTGAAGCAGCTTGGTTATCAGGCAAAAGTCTATGAGCTTTTCGAGGGCGCCCAGTTTGGAATCGACTGGTCATCCGTCGACCCGGATATCTTTCCCGCCGGTTCGCCTGAGCGGGCCTGGGTGGATCACAAAGCGGCGGAGTTGGACAAGCTCTATACGGCGACAAAGCAAGCCGGCCTGTCGGTCTACTGTCACACCGACATGATCGTCTTCCCCAAGAACCTGGTGAAAAAATATCAACTCACCAACTTCAAGCGGGTTTCCAATTCGGAAACACAAAAGTATCTTCGGGCCGCAATTCAACAGATGTTCAATCGTTTTCCCCAACTGGACGGCCTGGTCGTGCGCATCGGCGAAACCTACTTGCAGGGGGCTCCGTATCACACGGGTGGTATCACCGGCAACACGAGTCCTGAAAAGACCATCATCCCGCTGATGAACTTACTCCGGGACGAAATCTGCGCGAAGCTCAACAAGAAGGTGCTTTTCCGTTCCTGGGACAGTTTCGACACGTCGGCGCGCGACTATCAAGCGGTCAGCAACGGCGTGGAACCACACGTCAATCTCCTGATCTCCGTCAAACATTGCGAAGGCGACTTCCATCGGGGCAATCCTTTCAGCAAGGTTTTGGGACTCGGGCGGCACTCTCAAGTAGTGGAGGTCGAATGCCAGCGCGAATACGAGGGCAAGGGCGCCTATCCCAACTACATCGCCCACGGAGTCATCGAGGGATTTGAAGAACACAAGGGCCAAAGCATTCGCAAGATTTGGTCCAATCCATTGATCGCGGGCATGTTCACCTGGAGCCGTGGCGGAGGCTGGAAAGGACCCTATATCACAAATGAACTCTGGTGTGATCTGAATGTCTACGTGCTCTCCCACTGGGCGCAAAATCCCAACCGTTCCGAAGAATCGGTTTTTAATGAATTCTGCTCGACGGTGCTGAAACTTTCCCCGGAAGATGCCTCCACGTTCCGCAAGCTGTGCCTGCTTTCGGCCGACGCGGTTTATCGCGGCATTCGCGGCACCCGTAATGAGATCACGCCATGGTGGACGCGCGATCAATACATGGGGCGTCCACCCCTTCCCGCCGACGCCGCCAATTTGCCTGCGTTCCTCCAGGAAAAGGATGAAGCGGCAACCATGTGGAAGCAAATGATCGCCCATGGCGATAGCATTCATTTCCCGGACCCCGCGGTGCAGGAATATGTGCAGACCTCCTGTCAGTACGGTTACGACGTTTATCAGATCTATCGCGACGGCTTCCATCTGGCCGCCCTGGGCATAAACGGAGACAAGACGCGGATCAAAGCCCTCATCGATGATTACGATCAAACCTGGGCCGGGTATCAAAAGCTGAAGAAGGAACATCCCTCCTGTGCCACTCTCTATGTAGACAAAGGTTTTGCGCAAAAGGCCGGCAGTCAGGGCGTGCCAGGCATCGGCGCCATGGTCGATGAATTCAGAGGCAAGGGCAGCTAACGACTGTCCCCCCTTTTCTCGTCCATATCGAAAGTTCCCGATCGCGGATTTTTCGCCGGCGTTCTGCCGGAGGAAAGCAAACGCGAGATTGTTGCGAAGAATCTTGGGATCAGCGCACGGGGGTGGATGCCAGGTGACATGCACCTTTTGCACGGCTTCCCCAGTGCAGAAGTCGCCGGCCACGGGGATTGTGCGTGCATTGCAGGCCCAATCGGTCGTCGCCAGGCGCGTGCAGGCGACGCGCACGGATTGCGAGTGGTATAATCGGAATGGATGGTATGTCTCCGTCAGCCCCCCGGCCTCGCTGGGGTATGAGCGGATTGATCGGATGAGAATTGGAGCACGCCATGACCCTGACAGTCCCCTTGAGTGCGGAAACCGAAGCGAAGCTGGTCGCCAAGACGCAGGCCATGGGAATTGACCTGGGCACTTACGCCGCCCGGCTGCTGGAGCGTGCCGTTTCAGCCCGGGCAATCCTGGAAGAGATCAGCGGGGAATCAGCGATTCTCTTCAAGCAGTCCGGAATGACCGACGAGGAATTGGGAGATTTACTCGAAAAAGAAAAGCACGAAGCGCGCGAGCGTGAACTGGGAATCAAATTCAGTGAATAGCGCGCCAGTGGTCTTCGATTGCAACGTGTATGCGCAGGCGCTGATCAATCCGCGCGGTCCGGCAGGCGAATGTGTCGAAGCGGCATTTGATGGGAAGGTGCTGGTTTGTCTGTCGCGCTTCGTAGTGAATGAGGTTCGTAAACTGCCGGGAAATCCGACGATGGCGCGGTTTCGCATGCCACTGGAGCGGGCGGATCAACTGCTGGCGAAACTGAGTCCGCTCGCGGTGTTCATTGAAGCTCCGCCGGTTGTGTTCGAGCACCCAATCGATCCTAAGGACGGGCCTTATATCGATCTCGCTGTGGCGGCAGGGGCCGCGGTGATTACCTCGCGCGACAAGCACCTGCTGAATCTGACCAACCCGGCGAAATCCTGGTCGGCGGATTTCCGGGCGCGCTTTCCCTGGTTGCGGGTGATGTCGCCGGAAGCGTTTCTGCGGGAGCTGCGATACCAATAGGGTCGGCAGTGTTTGATGGAGTTGGCGGGGCCCGAGCGAAGTTGTCGAGCCCGGGAAACAAAAATCCCCGCCCTCGGCCGCGCCGGGGCTGTCGTCTTTCGAGAAGTGCGGGCTTTTCGAAGCTCTCGATCACGCATTGGCGCGAGCGGCAGGAATCATTCGACACCACATTGTCTTCGTGTACCATCGAAGGGTGGGCTGATCGGGCGTAACGAGTGCCGATCGAAAGAGGGAGGCTTTCATGGCGATCGCCGTAACCTGCGGGGACTGCGGCAAGAAGCTTTCAGCGCCGGACACGTCGGCGGGCAGGAAGGTTAAATGCCCGGGGTGCGGAAGCCTTACGCCGATCGTTGCGGCCGCGGCCGCGGCGAAGCCGGTCGCCAAAATTTGTGCTGGTTGCGGGATCGACGTCGCCGGCCAAAAGCGAACGAAGGATCCGGCCGGCCGCTACTTCTGTCAGCCCTGTTGGGATGCGAAGGTGAGCGCGCAACGGAGCGGGGCGCCGGCGGCAAAGAGGCCGGCTGTCCCCACGGTTGCGGCCACGCCATCGGCGATGAGCCGGTCGGCGAAGCCGAGTAAACCTGCCGGGAGTTCGAGCGTCGCGACTTGCCCGGTTTGTGGCCGCGACGTCCCTCCTGAGGACATGACCAGCGATGAACTGGGCGGCCCGATCTGCTGGCCGTGTCAGAATGAGCGCGACAGCCCGCTCGAACTGGCTGCGACCGAGCCGACGACGCAACCGGCCGTGCGTTCGGCGCCGGTTCCATCACGGGCGCCGTCCGGCCCCGCAACCGTCATCGGCAATTCGGGCGCCGGCGTGCCGATGTTAAAGAAGATTGGAACGCTGGCGATGGCGCTGGGACTGTTCGGATACTGCGCGATCTGGCCGATGTATCAGGTGACCGAAAGAGTGCCGAAGATCACCATCTGGTTCAAGGGGATTATTCTGGGCGGGATGCTGCTGCCCATCTCGCTGATCTCGTTGATCTTCGGGGACAGCGGATTCCGGTGGAAGAAGACCAGGAAGCAGCCGCTGAGGCCGCGTGAAGTAATCGTCATCGGCATAGCCGTTGCCGCGGGGCTCGGACTGGTGGGGCTGGTCTACTACTTTTTCGATTCGCACGGCTACAAGATCAATTGGTGACTTACACGGGGGCAAACGGGGTCGAGCAATTCAAAGGTCGGCAGTGTTTGATGGAGCAGGCGGGGCCCGAGCGATGTTGTCGAGTCCGGGGGAAATAAATCATGGCGGTGTGAACTCGGGGGGAATGGGCATCTGGAAGGTCATCCGAAGCCCAGTGACCGGGTGGGTGATGGCGAGCCGGATGGCGGCGAGCAGGAGGCGCGGCTCGTTGGCTCCATGGGGAGGCCGCGCGACGGATCTGCGAGGAAGAAGACGGGACATCACTGATTTCCCATGACCGCATTCTTTTTCGGTCGGCCCGGTCCGCGAAGTGTGTACTCCAGACCAAGGCGGCGGGCGGTTTGGGCGACCCATTGCTCGGAACCGAAGGGCTTGCCGCCATTGACGCTCA
>Ga0302325_10031349_pt1 | contig 10939 bp, 11 predicted proteins | sample Palsa_T0_2_FD_201948 | JGI IMG/M metagenome (GOLD analysis project Ga0302325, IMG submission 201948) | Peat permafrost microbial communities from Stordalen Mire near Abisko, Sweden - Palsa_T0_2 | ecosystem: Environmental > Terrestrial > Soil > Palsa > Peat permafrost | place: Sweden: Abisko... | reverse complement strand
CAATTTGGTTTCGATGGATCGCTTGATGGCCAGACTCTTGGCCCGCTCGACGATGGCGGCAATAATGGCCCCGCTGGCCAGGTCGCCTCGATAGAGAAAATCCTTCTTGCCGCTGCGATAGGTGATCTCCAGGAACTGGTTTTCAACCGTCTTGGCGTAATGCGTTTCTGTAATGGCTTGGGCCATGATTTCTTTCGGCTCGGCCAGGGGCAACGAGTCCTTGAGATAAATTTCGTAAATGCGCTGGGCGCCTTCCTGTGTTGGACGATTGACTTTGATTTTTCTATCAATCCTTCCCGGCCGCAGGATGGCCGGGTCGATTAAATCGGCCCGATTGGAGGCCAGAATGACGACCACATTTTGCAGCGGCTCCAAGCCATCCATTTCCGAGCAGAACATGGGCACAAGGGTGCTCAAAATCGTGCTGTAACGGCCCGCCCGGCGCGTGCCCAGGATGGATTCGGCCTCATCGATAAACAAAAAGGCCAGCGAACCTTCCGCCGCCCGCTCACGGCACTGCGCAAAAAGATCCCGCACCTGGCGCTCTGATTCTCCCACCCACATATTGAGGATTTCGGGGCCTTTGACGTGCAGGAAAAACTCCGGATGATCCACGCCCGTTTCGGCCAGGATCTGCTGGCGCAAATTGTACGCCGTCGCCTTGCCGAGCAAGGTCTTGCCGCATCCCGGCGGCCCGTGCAACAAAAAGCCCTTGGGCACGGTGTGCTCGAACCGCTTGAACAACCCTCTGTGCAAAAATGGCATTTCGATGGTGTCCCGAATTCCCTGCACCGCCTCCTGTTGGCCACCGATGGCCGACCATGGCAGCGTCGTGACTGTTTCGAGCGACCGTTCGATGCGTTTGCCGACGCCAATGACCTCCAGCGCCACCCGTTGGTTTGCATCCAGGCGCACTTCCATACCCGGTTTGAGCTTTTCCTTGGCCAATAGGGCCGACCGCAGCAACACGGACGAAATCAACCCCGATTCCTGCCCGATCCGCAACCGTCCGCCCGAAAGCAATTCATCAATGCGAACGATGGGGCCATTGCGTTCAAATCCCAGCCCTTGAACGATGGCAAAGGCCTCGTTCAACAATACCCGCTGGCCCACCTGCAAGCTGGCCAGCGGCAACTGCGGATCAAGGCGGCAGACATAATCCGTCGAACTCACGCACACGTGCGCCTTGTCCGGCTCCACCGGCATGAGAAACGTGCCCACTCGGAAAGCGGGCGAACGGAGCTTCTCGATCACAGCGTCGAGTTTCTCGATCGTTTGGCGGGCCTGGTCGTTCATATCCTCCACTTCGGCCACGCGATCACGCAAATAGACCATGTCCATGATGGCGGTATGGCGCGGCGGCAATTTGGCGACGATGAGATCAACCAATTGCAAAAGGGAAAGGGTATCTAATTGTTCCCGCGGGAGCACGTCCGTTTCGGGCGGCGGCATAGGAGGCGGGCTATCGAGGGGACGGGGTTTGACCGGGGAATCGGGACCTGCTGACTTCTTCTTGGACACTGCCATGCCAAACAAGGTAGTCCGGTTCAAAAGAATTGCAACAGGAAGAAGAAAAAAATTTCGGTGCCAATTTTGGTCGTTGAATGAGCTTCACACGGCTGCTTGTTCCAACTTGTTGAGCAGGCGATCGCTATAACCCTCCTTGCTCAGCTTATCGCGATCCACGCAGCCGTCCTTTTTCAGCATGTCCTGCTTCAGCGCGCGCAAAAGGCTGTTCGTCGCGTGGTCCAACAATTGAACGTCTGATTTTGCCCAGCGTTTGATTGTCGTTTTCACAGGCGTCATTTGCCCCAAGCCGCGTTGCAGTTCAATGCCTAGTCTATTTATTCGTATTGACAATGAACGCAGGCGGCGGATTCGATGCTGGAGCCGGAGCCGCTCCGGCGTTGGACGAAGCCACAGTCGCAGGCGGGATGTTTGACAATTGCAATAATCCACTACCGGGCGGTGTGCTTGCGGCGGGCGCGCTTTCGGGGGCGGCCAGGGGCGCGGAAGTGCGTTGGAGAAGCTTCTCGGCCAATATCTGGGCATCGCTCTTGGGTTTGTGCGAGGCCATAAAAGCCATCAGAATGGCCAGCCCGAAAAATATCCCGGCCACATATTTGGTGATCTTGGTCAGCACGTTGCCCGAACCCGCCCCGAACAGGGCATCGGTGGCCGCGCCGCCAAAAGCCATGCCTGCGCCCGCTTCCTTCTTGGGCAACTGCAGCAACACCAGGAAAACTAGCAAAACGCAGTCCACAAACATCAAAACCGTCAACAATATGTACAATATACTCATAATTTCTCGTTAAATCGAGTTCTTGATTATATCAGAGAAACTCCGCGCGTCCAGTGCCGCTCCGCCCACCAGCGCTCCATCGACGTCCGGTTGCCCCATCAATTCGCGGGCATTGGCCGGTTTGACGCTCCCGCCATATTGAATGCGCACACGCCGGGCCACCGCTTCGCCCGACATCCCCGCCACCAGTTTCCGAATAAAAGCATGCGCCTCTTGCGCCTGTTTGGTGCTGGCTGTGTGACCCGTGCCGACGGCCCAAATCGGCTCGTAGGCGATGATGGTTTCGTCCATTTGTTCCGGCGTCAAGCCGGCCAGACTGCCGCGCACCTGTGTTTCCAGGACCTTTTCCATCAGTCCGCCTTCCCTTTCCGCCAGGGTCTCGCCGACGCAAACGATGGGCCGGAGCGAGGCGGCGTGGGCGGCGTGCGCTTTTTTGGAAATCAACTCGTCGCATTCATGCTGGTATTGGCGGCGCTCAGAATGACCCAGGATTACGTAGCGGACGGAAAATTCCTTGAGCATGCCGGCGGCGATCTCGCCGGTGTACGCGCCGTGGTTGTGTTCGCTCATGTTTTGCGCGCCCAAGCGGATATTGCTTTCCAGAACCGTCTTGGAGACGTCGGCCAAGGCGGTGTAGGGCGGGCAAACCACCATATCCACCTCCTTGACGTGGGCCAATTCCAACTTCAGAGCCTTGACCAGGGCCAGGGCCTCGGCCGCGGTTTTATGCATCTTCCAATTGCCAGCGATAATGAGTTTGCGTTCTTTGTTCATGCGGATCTGTCGGAAAGCGCCGCCACTCCGGGCAACACGCGGCCTTCCAAAAATTCCAGGCTGGCCCCGCCGCCAGTGCTCATAAAAGTGACTTTGTCGCCCAAACCGGCCTGGTTAAGCGCCTTGACGCTGTCGCCGCCGCCAATGATGCTTTTGGCGCCATTCTTGGCGGTTGCTTCCGCCACCGCACGGGCGACGGCGTTGGTGCCCTCGGCGAATCGCTTGTCCTCGAACATGCCCATGGGGCCGTTCCAAATAATCGTCTTCGCCTTGAGGATGACCTCGCAGAAACGCTGGGCCGTGGCCGGTCCAATGTCCAATCCTTCCGCCTCGGCCGGAATATCCGAGCCGCTGTTGATGCGGGGGTTTTGGATCTCGATGACCGGCTTGCCTTTCTTGTTGAGCTTGCCAGTGTCCACCGGCATGCCGATGATATTATCCGAGGGCAGCAGGAACTGGACGTTGCGGGCCTTGGCCTTTTCCATGGCGGCACGGGCGACATCTTGTTTGTCCGGTTCGCAGAGTGATTTGCCGACTTGGGAGCCTTGCGCCAGCTTGAAGGTGTAGGCCATCGCGCCGCCAATCAAAATGGTGTCCGCCATTTCCAGCAAGCGGTCGATTACTTTGATTTTATCAGAAACCTTCGCCCCGCCAAGAATGACCACGAATGGGCGCGCCGGCTTCTCTAATTCCCGGCCCAGGTATTGCAGTTCCCTCTCCATCAGCAACCCCGCCGCGCACTGGCCGCCGCGCCGGGCGATGATGCGCGCCACGCCTTCGGTCGAAGCATGGGCGCGATGGGCGGCGCCGAAAGCATCGTTGACATAAAGATCGGCCAGGCGGGCCAGTTTTTCCGCGAAAGCCGGATCGTTGGCTTCTTCTTCGTTATAATACCGCGCGTTTTCCAGCAGCAGAATGTTCCCCGGCTCAAGCGCGGCCACCGCCTTCTCCGCCGTTTCACCGATGCAATCCTCAGCAAACGCCACCGGGCGGCCGATCATTTCGGAGAGCTTCTCCGCCACGGGGCGGAGGGACATGGAAGGCTCACGTTTGCCTTTGGGGCGGCCAAGGTGGGCGGCGAGGATAATCTTGGCCCCTCTGCCGGCCAGCAGGAGCAAAGTTGGGAGAGTCTCCTTGATACGTGTGGTGTCATTGATGATCATTTTCCCGTCCTTTTCCTCCATGGGGACGTTGTAATCCACGCGCACCAGCACGCGCTGGTTTTTGACATTCAGGTCATTGACGCTCAATTTATTCATACTCGCGCCAAGGTTAACCGGGGCGGTGAGCTGATTTCAACTGCGAAACCGAACCATTTTCTGGCAGAAGCCATACAAAAGTTGCTTTTATTCAAGATTGACCCGTCACATTTTCACCAAAAAATATTTTTATAGGCGTTTTAAGAGGAGGTTCCGAAAGTTTTTGTAAGTGCTTGATATGAAATGTGGAACTGTATTGAATAGGGTTTCACCCCATAGCTAAAATTCGGTTCAGCACGTAAATTCCGATGAAATATGGACGCCGCCACCCTAAAACAGCCCTGTGCGGCCAAAGATGACTCCAAGGTCATCCTTCCGCCGTTTACAGACGCGTCCATCGCCGAACCGCCGTCCATTGAACCGATCCGCCCGACGCCCGGAAAGACAACGCCGACGCAAATTATTATGGTTGCGCTGGCAACGATTGCCTTCCTATACGTCGCGCGTCCGGTAGTCCTGCCGATCTTCATGGCTTGCGTCGGGGCCATGACGTTGAAACCGCTCATCCGCTGGATGTCCTACTGCCGCCTTCCACCGGCGGTCTCGGCCGCGCTCGTGCTTGGATTGCTCGTTTCGGCCAGCGGGATCGGATTCTTCCAATTAGGCCGGCCGGCGCTGGCTTGGATCAACGAAGCTCCGCAACACATGTCCGATTTAAGGCAACGAGTTCAGAAGATGTTCCCGCGCCTGGCGCGTTTCAGCCGGGCGGCGGCCGCGGTGAGCAATCTGGGCGCGACGGAGGAAGAACAAAAGAAAGCGCCGACGGTGGAATTGAAAACGAGCCGTGTCCCTGAAACCTTCATCAGCACCACCGGGATTCTCATGGCGGCCACCGGCGAGACGCTGGTTTTGCTGTATTTGCTGCTCGCTTCCGGCGATATGTTCTTGCAGAAATTGGTGCGTGTAACGCCCACTTTGCGCAAGAAAAAGCGCGCCGTCGATATCAGCCATGAGATTCAGCAAAATATCTCTTATTATCTGTTTACGGTTTCCCTGATAAACCTCGGCCTTGGTGTGATTGTGAGCGTGGGTCTCTATTTCATGGGAGTGCCTGAAGCCGCCATGTGGGGCATGCTGGTGGCGCTCCTTAATTTCGTGCCCTATTTCGGCCCCGGCGCAGGGATTATATTGCTGGCAGTGGTCGGCTTCCTCTCCTTTGACACCTTATGGCAGGCGGTGCTTCCGGCCGCCTGGTACATGCTGCTGCATACTTTGGAGTCGATACTCCTTACGCCGGTCTTGCTGGGACGCCGCTTCACCCTCAATCCGGTGGTCATCTTTGTTTCGTTGATTTTCTGGACGTGGCTCTGGGGCGTGCCGGGCGCGTTGTTATCTGTGCCGATTCTAGTTTCCATCAAGGTCATCTGCGACCGCGTTCCGGCAATGTCGTCCCTTGGCGAACTTCTTTCGCGATGATCCGGGCATGTTCCACTTTGAATTATCAGCGAAGAAAGGCATATTGCGGCTATGAACTCGACGGAAATGACAGTTCAAATGCCCAGAGAAGAAGCTGAATTCCTTGAAACCTATGCCAAGGAGCATGCGACCAGTGTGGCTGAGATTTTCACCCGCTACGCCAGACGGCTGCAAAGCACGACACGGCGCGCCCCTCATACGAAAAACGTCAAGTTCACTCGCTCGGTCCCGTCGGAAGTAGATGCCCGCGAGGATTACCGGAAGCACGTTGTTGACAAACACCGATGAAGATCACGGTGGATTTGAACGTCCTGCTGGATGTTGCTCAAAATCGTTTGCCACATTATCATGCCTCGGCATAGGTCCTGCACCGTGCGGGAGCGGACGAATATGAGGCGGTATTGCCGGGGCACGCCATCACAAATCTTTCCATTCCCCGATTCCATCACATTTATTGAAACTTTTCCTTTCCAACGGTGTCAAACAGCCTTAGTTCAGGTGTCAGCACGCAAGTCATGGCTAGTATTAGTGAGACCATGGAGGCATTGTTATGCAGCAATTGAGCGACCTTTCCGGGATTGCCGCCGTCAATAACGGCACCCGCGCGGGCGGATTGCCGCGTCTAACTGTGTCCCCGGAGGCGGCGGGGGCCTTGCCGGTGGAATTTATTAAACGCCACCGCGTCTTGCCCGTCAAGATCGCTGGCGGAGCCATCCTCGTTGCCACGGCCGAGCCGGGCAATCAGCGGGTCATCGATGACATCCGCCTTCTGACCGGGTTGGAGGTGGAGGAGCAGGTGGTCGAGGCGGGCGAACTGCTGGAAAAGATTGCCGAAGCGTGCCAGGTGACGGTTGAGCAGGTGATCGAAAACCTCAGCCCCGAACATCCCGCCGCGGCCAATGGGGAAAAAAGCGCGCACGACATTGAGGTCATGGCCAACGAACCGACGGTGGTGAACTTGGTCAATGTCATCATTTCCACCGCCTTGCGTGATCGGGCCAGCGACATCCACCTTGTCCCCTTTGAAGAGGCGCTGCAATTGCGCTTTCGCATTGACGGTTTGTTGCAGGAAAAGCCGCCGCCGCCCAAACAACTTCATGCCGCTCTGGTTTCGCGCGTCAAGATCATGGCCGATATGAATATCGCCGAGCGATTCATGCCGCAGGACGGGCATATCCAAATCCATCATCGCGGGGCGCGGGTGGATATTCGCGTGGGCACCATGCCGACCATTTATGGCGAAAGCATGGTGCTGCGACTGTTGGAAAAGAACGCCAAACCGCTTTCGACCCAGGAATTGGGGCTGGACGCTCCGCGGGCGCGCCTGCTGGAACGGCTGGTGGAAAAACCGCACGGACTTTTTCTGGCCACCGGCCCTACCGGCAGCGGCAAAACGACGACTCTTTACTCCATTCTCCAAGGCATATATTCGCCGGAGAAAAAAATCCTGACCATCGAAGACCCCGTCGAATACGAATTGGCCGGGGTGGCGCAAATCCCGGTCAAGCCGAGTCGCAATTTCACCTTTGCCAACGGCCTGCGCGCCATCCTGCGGCAGGACCCCAATGTCGTTATGGTCGGGGAAATACGCGACGCGGAGACGGCCGAAATCGCCATCCGGGCCGCGCTGACAGGCCACCAGGTTTTCAGCACCTTGCACACCAACGATTCCACCGGCGCGGTCACGCGCCTGCTGGATATGGGGATCGAAGCGTTCCTGCTTTCTTCCTCGCTGGAGGGCGTGCTGGCGCAACGGCTGGTGCGGCGCATCTGTCCCCAGTGCCGGGCCGAGACGGAAATCGCGCCGGCATTGCGCGAGAAAATCGAGTCCATGAGCGGGGAGAAGCTCACCGGGCCGTTTTACGCCGGGCAGGGATGCGAGGAGTGCCGGGGCGCGGGCTATCGGGGACGCATCGGGATTTTTGAGTTGCTGGCCATCACGCCGGATTTGCAGGAATTGATCCTGCACAAAAGCTCCAATGCCACGCTCAAAACCGCCGCGCGCAAAACCATGACCACCATGCACGAGGACGCCTTGCTCAAGGCCGCCGAAGGCAGGACGACTTTGGAGGAGATTGTGCGCGTCTCCTCGGGAGATGCCTGGGAATGACCGCTTTTCGTTATCAGGCCATCGCGTCGGGCGGCGACGCGGTGCAAGGGGTGATCGAAGCGGCGGACCGGCGCGCCGCGCTGCAATTGCTTGGCAGCCGGGGCCTGTTTCCGTCCAATCTCGAATTGTGCGCCACGCCTCAGTTGGCGGCGGCCAAAAAGGAGGCGCCCGCCGCAGGCAAGTTGGAGTTGCGCTTCGGCAGTGGCGTCAAGCGGAAGGAACTCACGGCCTTGACGCGGCAAATGGGGGCGTTGTTAAACGCGGGCATTCCGATTCCACAAGCGTTGGAAAGCCTGGGCGAAGAGGAGGAGAATCCGGCCTTGCGGCGGGTGATTATGGGCATATCGGATTCCGTGCGCAAAGGAGCGGCGCTGTCTGGCGCGCTGGCAGAGCGCCCGGCCCTGTTCGGCAATCTTTACGTGAGCATGGTCCGAGTCGGCGAAGAGGCCGGCGCCCTGCCCAAAGTCATGGCTGATCTGGCCGATTTAATGGAGCATGAGGATGAACTCCGCGGCGAAGTGGTGTCGGCCGTGGCCTACCCGGTGTTCGTGCTTTGCTTTGGCTTTGTCACGGTGGCCGTGTTGTTGACGGTGGTGATGCCCAAACTTTTCAGCATGTTGACGGAAATGGCGACCTCGCTGCCTTTGCCCACTTTGATTTTGCTGCGTGTGAGCGGGTTCGTTCACGCCTATTGGATCCCGATTTTGCTCGCACTAGCCGGAGCCGTGGCCGTGTTGCGCTGGTATTTGCGCTCACCCCGGGGCGCGGAGCAATGGGACGGCTTCAAGTTGGGACTGCCGGTATTGGGCGGAGTTTATCGCGCGGCGGCATTGAGCCGGTTTGCGCGCACGCTGGGCACGCTGGCGAAAAGCGGCGTGTCGTTGTTGCCCTCCTTGCACATTGTGGAGACCACGATTGGCAACATCGTCCTGGGCAAATTGATCGCGCAAGTGGCCGAGGAAACGCGCGGGGGAGATTCGCTGGCTGCGCCGTTGCGCAAGCTGGCCATCTTCCCCAAGTCCGTCGTGCAAATGATCAGCGTGGGCGAGGAATCAGGCATGCTGGCCGACATGCTCCTGAAAGTGGCCGACATCGAGGAGCGCACCATGCGGGCGCGCACCAAGACGATGATTTCCCTGCTTGCGCCGGTCTTGATTCTAGTGGTGGGAGCTATGGTCGGTTTCATGGTCATCGCGATTTTGCTGCCCATCTTCAGCATGAGTTCGGCCCTCCAAAAATAAAGAACAACATGAACATACGAACAACAAGAAACAGAAAGGGTGGATTCACCTTGGTGGAGATCATGGTCGTGGTGATCGTGATCGGCATTCTGGCTGCGACGATCATTCCGAAATTCATGGGAACCACCCATGACGCGAAAGTCGCGACCGCCAAATCCAACATTGCCGAGCTTGATGCCGCCCTTGAACGATACAACGTCCAGATGGACAGCTATCCCTCCACCGAGGAAGGATTGAAGGTCCTGGTGGAAAAACCGGCCAACGACGAGGGGAAATGGCGCGGCCCCTATGTCAAACTATTGCGGCCCGATCCGTGGGGACAACCCTATCAATACAAGTATCCCGGCACCCACCACGCCACCGGCCCGGATTTGTGGGCCAAAGACCCGGACGCCAAAGATGGGGGGGAAGGCGCGGAAATTGGAAATTGGTAGGAATGAGCCGCCACCCAAACAACTGCGGTTTTACGCTGGTGGAAATGTTGGTGGTGATCGTCATCGTCAGCATCATGAGCGTGGCGATCGTGGCCGAGATGCACGGCACTTTTCAGGATGCGCTCTTGCGCTCCACCAGCCGGGAATTGGCCGGCGCCTGCAACGTCGCCAGCAGCCGCGCCATTTCCATCAACCGGCCGCATCGTATTCGTATTGACAGAGTGGCTCACCGCTATTTCCTGGAGAAGAGCACGCGAGGCGGATCGGATTTTTATCCCGCGCAGGATACGCCTGGCAGTTCCGGCAAGCTTGACTCCCGCATCGCCATCTCCTTCCGCCAGCCAGGATTTGATGCGCCGGACGACGCCGGCCAGGAACCGTCCGGAAATTCCGCGGATCAGGGCGGACTTCCAGCCATGGGTTCGGAAGATTCCGTCACGTTTTATCCGGACGGCACGGCGCAAGAACGACTGATCACGCTGGCTGACCGCGATGGTTACAGGCTGGCCCTGCGCGTCAACCCGGTCACTTCGCGCGTGCAAATCAAAGCAATGGAACACCCGTGAATACCCAGCGTCACCACGGCGGTTTTTCTTTGATTGAAGTCATGTGCGCCATTCTTATTATGGGTGTCGCACTGGTGGCTCTGACGCGCGGCCTGACGACGGCCCTGGGTTCGACCAAGGATTCAGAAATCCAAACAACAGTCGTGGGACTGGCCGTAGGCCAACTTGAAATGTTGCGCGCCACGGGGGATTTGACCGACAAAACGGACGAAGGTGTTTTCGACGACTTCCCTAATTATCGCTGGCAGCAAACTGTCTCCCCCGGAGGATTGGATGGCCTTCATCAAGTGCAAGTGACGGTGACAGATGCCAAATCGGGCGTCACCCTCTACAAACTGACCACGTTGGTTTTCGATTCGGACTATCCCGGTTCAACCGATAGTGATGCCAAGCAGAAAAAACGGGACCTGGACAAGGCGAAGAAAAAAAACGGGAGGGATCAATGATGGTTGGTAATCGCAATCCTAATCGTAATCGTAATCGAATGGCGCAAGAACGATTACGATTACGATTAGGATTGCGATTAAAAAGAAAAAGGCGCCTGGAAGCGGCATTTACTCTCATTGAGTTGACCATTAGCGCGGCGGTGGCGTCGATTATTTTGGTGGCCTCCTACCTTTGTTTGAGCGCGGGGGTGGCCAGCCAGAAATTGATAGAGCCGCGGACGGTGGCGCTGCAAAGCGCCCGTGTCGCGCTGGCCATGATGAGCGCGGACTTGCGCTCGGCATGTTCGCTTTGCACGAAGTACGACTTCGTCGGCACAGCCGAACGCCTGGATTTCGCCACCCACCACTACATGCCGGCGCGCCTCGGCGAAGGGGATTTTTGCCAGGTATC
>Ga0302325_10031347_pt1 | contig 10940 bp, 10 predicted proteins | sample Palsa_T0_2_FD_201948 | JGI IMG/M metagenome (GOLD analysis project Ga0302325, IMG submission 201948) | Peat permafrost microbial communities from Stordalen Mire near Abisko, Sweden - Palsa_T0_2 | ecosystem: Environmental > Terrestrial > Soil > Palsa > Peat permafrost | place: Sweden: Abisko... | reverse complement strand
TCGCCGCAGCCAGAGCGAGAATTGATCGTGCCACTGCGGAATTGAGCGCGGCATTGATGCCAGGTTCCTTCGGAGTGCGACAAACCGGCGATGGTCACCCGATGGCATGGGGCAACGTGGTGATCGGTCTCCGCAATCCAGTCGCGCCTCCACTGTCGATCAACCACGGAGCCGACGGCCTGGTGTGGAGCGAATTCACCCTGGGCGCGCCCTACGAAGGTCCGCCCGGCCACGTCCATGGCGGGGTTTGCGCGATGGTTCTCGATCATGTCCTAGGCGCGACCGCGCACAAGCCGGGAAAGCCCGCCTATACCGGCACACTCCGCATCAGTTTTCTCCGGGGAACCCCGCTCGGCCCGCTACGCGCTGAGGCGCGCGTCGACCGCGTCGAGGGAGTCAAAACCTTCGCTGTCGGCCATCTCGCCGACGCACAAGGCATTACCGTCCAGGCTGAAGGCGTGTTCTTCCACCCGCGGAAGAACCAGCCGTAACAGCTAGGCGCGGGCTGGAGCCAGACGCTTCAGGGCAAGCCCGCCTTCGAACGGACGATAGGCGAAAGCGGCCGGGGCGAGATAACCGGTGTCTTCGAGCGGCGTGCGCACCTCGGCGACCGTCGGCCCGATCTTGGCGGCAACAGGCGCCAGCGCATCAAGGTCGAACCGGTATAGGCGACCCGCATTGCCGCCCAGGATCTTTCGGCACGTCTCCTCGGATTGGCCATGTAGGGCCCAGCGGATGGCCAGCTTGGAGTGGGGTGTGAAACCCTCCTCGTGGGGATAGTCACTGCCCCACATGATGTGATCGGCCCCCATGAAATCGATCATCGCGGACTCATACGGCGTCAGCTCGCTGGCCAAATAGCAGTTCCGCCTTGCGTATTCGCTCGGAGTCAAAGTCAACGCATCAACGGACGACCCGCCGAACATTCCGTAGGTGCGGTTACCGGCCTCTGATTTCATGGTTGGCACCATGGCATCGAGCACAGCCAGTTGCGGTTGCACCCACAGAGTGCCCTGTTCAGTCGGCACGAACCGCAACGTCGGGTACCGCTCGAAGACGCCGGCGAGAATCAGGTGACCCAGCGTGCGCTGGGCCCACAGCGCCATCTCGGTGACCAGCACCGCGTTAGACGCCGGCTGGTCCATCGGCATCTCAGGGCTACCGGCCCCCGCATGCTGCACCACCGTCAGATCCAACTCCGTACAGAGCGCCCAGATCGGTTCGTAGCGGGTGTGAAAAAGGGGAGCGACGTGCGGATCGCCGGGCGAGACAGGCGGGATAAGCACACCGCCGAAACAATCCTGTTCGGCACCCCAGCGAATCTCCTGCAAGGCCAACTGCACGTCGTTGGGGAAGATCTGAATCAATCCGCGGCGCCGGGTCGGGGCCAGTGAACAGAAATCGACCTGCCAGCGGTTATGGGCCCGCACGCCGGCCCAACGCTTCTCGAACTCGTCGCGAGTCCGGGGCAGGCTGATAGTGATGTTGGGAGTGGTCGGGAAAAACGGCGGAACGGTGTTGGGCAGCAACACCTCCGCGGCCACCCCGTCGGCGTCCATTTCGGCAATCCGGAGCTTGTTGTCCCAATTCCGGTTGGCGGTCGCGATGATCAGGTCATCAAACGGGCTGACGTAGGTCTTGGCCCATGCATCGAACTCGTCGTGCAGATACGCCGGCAGATACGGCTTGTAATCGTGGAGATCGGCTCCGGCGTGAGTGTCCGTTGAGATGACGACGTAGCGATCGATCGTGTCCCAAGCTGTCAGCATGGCTTCCTCCGGCATTGTCGCTAATCGAGGCTAGCCTTCCGGATGGCCGCACGACCGCAAGATCACCATCTCAGTGAGCGGACCACCGGGCTCGCGGTCAGACCACTCCGCGTAAGCCGTCGGCGCCGAATACCGGTTCCAGCATCGCGCTGAAGTCCGGGCCGCGCCGCAACATGACGCCACCGTCGACGTTGATGACCTGTCCGGTGACATAGCTGGCAGCATCGCTGAGCAGAAACATCGCCACGTTCGCGATGTCTTCGACCTCGCCGGGCCGCGGCAGCGGAGTGATCAGGCGATAATCCTCGCTCAGCTCCGGCGAATCGAGTACGGGTGCGACCAGCTCCGTGCGGATCAGGCCCGGGCGGATGCTGTTGACCCGTACCCACGACGCTCCGAGTTCGTCGGCGGCCAACTGCATCAGGTGGTCCAGCGCCGACTTGCCGACGCCGTAAGCGCCGAACCAACGGTGGGTGTTGCTGGATGCGATCGAGGAGATCCCGACGAACGATCCGCCTCCGCCGCGCACCAGTTCGCGGGCGGCGTGTTTGAGCACGTACATGGTTCCGTTGACGTTGAGGTCGATGGTCCGCCGCCAGGCCTCGGAGTCGATCTGGGTGACCGGCCCGATGGTCTCCGACCCGCCCGCGCAGTGCACCACCCCGTGCAGTCGGCCGTGCCATGCCGTCGCGGCGTCGACGGCCCGAGTGACTTCGTCTTCGTCAGTGACATCGGCGGGTTCGTAGCGAATCGAGCCGCTCCCCTTGCCCGCCTCGATCTCCTCGACGGCGGCGGCCAGCCGGTCGGCGTTCCGGCCGACGATCATGACCGCGGCCCCGGCGGCGACCAATCCGGCGGCCACCCCTTTGCCGATCCCACTGCCGCCCCCAGTGACCAGGTACGTCCGGTCTTCCAACGAAAGCTGCATGCCGGCCCCTTACGCCAAAACTGAAACAGGTTCTACCTATGCAACCATGCGCCGCGCGCCGCAGATCACGCGGCCGGAGGCCACACCAGGTTGCGCGGCAGCTGGGACGTTCGGGCTATGGCGTATCGCGACGCGCCAGCCTCGACGGTTTGGGATTGCGCCAGTCCTCGACATCGGGCGGCAGTCCGATGGGATACCTGTTCTCGTTGTGCGCCGCCCAGTGCGCGTGGCCCAGTTCGTGAATGTGAAATGCGTGGCGTAGCGCCTCGGTGAAACCCATCGCGTCCGATGCCGCGTTGACCGAATCCTTGATCAACAGCGCCGCCATCGTGGGCCGTTCGGCGATGCGCTTGGCGAACTCCAGGGTCTTGTCGCCCAGTTCGTCGAGCGGGAACACCTTGGATACCATGCCGAGCCGGTGGGCCTCGTCGGCGTCCAGGTAATCACCGGTCAGCAGAAGCTCTTTGGCTTTGCGTGGACCGAATTCCCATGGGTGCGCGTAGTACTCGACGCCCGGCATGCCCATCCGAACACCCACCACGTCGCTGAACTTGGCGTTGTCGGCGGCCACGATCAAGTCGCAGGCCCAAATCAACATCAGACCCGCAGAGATCGCGTTGCCCTGCACCTGCGCAATGGTGATCTTGCGCAGATCCCGCCAACGGCAGGTGTTCTGGAAGAAGTAGTGCCACTCCTGCAGGTAGGTCTTTTCGGCGACGGCATCGCGATTGGCACCGTTGATCCGGAAGCTCGGAAGCTGACCTGGGCCCGGCGCCCGCTCCGCCAACGCCAACTCGGAGCCGAGGTCGTGACCGGCGGAGAAATTCTTGCCTCGCGCCGCCAGGATCACCACCCGGACGGTGTCGTCGGCCTCGGCCCGCAGGAATGCCTCGTCGAGTTCAACCAGCAGTCCGCGGCTCTGGGCGTTGTGCGCCTCGGGCCGGTTGAGCCAGATTCGCGCGACGCGGCCGTCGTCGAGCGTTTCGTAGGCCACTAGGCCTGCGGGGCCGTCCGAGCCATCCGGTCCTGCATCAACTGCGCCGTTGCCCACCTCGTTGGGGACTGCCACTGGCCACCTCATTCGCCTCGGTTAGGTGATTACACATTACGACCGGCCCGTAACGTCCCTCTCGGCGGGTTGCAACGCCCGCTGCGGCTGAATACGCACGTCGCATACAGTTATGTCATGCCCGCCAAATCTGACCAACACGAAATCGACGACGTAGAGCCACTGGCCGACATCACCGCCCGCCAGGCCAGGCGCGTCGTAGCCGCCTACGCGCTTGACGCCGACGAATGCCGCGTCTTCTTGGCGATGCTCGGTATTGGGCCGGCGAAAATCGAGGTGTAGGTGCCCCGCGCGGGAGGGACGGGTCCACCGGACCCAGCCGCCGGGGAGTCCGACTTCGTCGTGGTGGCCAACCGGCTGCCTGTCGACATGGAGCGATTGCCCGACGGCAGCACCAGTTGGAAGCGCAGCCCTGGTGGTCTGGTCACCGCGCTAGAGCCGATTTTGCGCCGGCGCCACGGAGCCTGGATCGGATGGCCGGGGGTCGTCGACGAGGACGTCGACGTCGAGGATGAACCCTTCGTCCAGGACGACCTCCGGCTGCACCCGGTGCGGCTATCGGCCAACGACGTCGAGGAATACTACGAAGGATTTTCCAACGCCACGCTGTGGCCGCTGTATCACGACGTCATCGTCAAGCCGATCTATGAGCGAGCGTGGTGGAACCGCTACGTCGAGGTCAATCGCCGGTTTGCCAAGGCAGCGGCGCGCGCCGCTGCCAAAAGTGCCGTCGTCTGGGTGCAGGACTATCAGCTGCAACTGGTCCCCAAAATGCTGCGCGAACTGCGACCCGATCTGACGATCGGGTTCTTTCTGCACATCCCGTTCCCGCCGGTCGAACTGTTCATGCAACTGCCCTGGCGCACCGACATCGTGGAAGGGCTGCTCGGGGCGGACTTGGTGGGATTCCATCTGGCCGGCGGTGCGCAGAACTTTCTATACCTGGCTCGACGCCTGATCGGCGTGAACACCTCCCGCGCTTCGGTGGGTGTGCGGTCGCGATTCGGCCATGTCGAGCTCGACGACCGCACCGTTCGGGTGGGCGCGTTTCCCATCTCGATCGATTCGGCCGAGCTCGACCATAAGGGCCGTGACCGAAGCATCCGCCGAAGGGCCAAGGAGATCAGGGCCGAGGTCGGTAGTCCCCGCAAAGTCATGCTCGGCGTGGACCGGTTGGACTACACCAAGGGCATCGATGTGCGGCTCAACGCGTTTGCCGAACTGCTCGCCGAGGGCCGCGTCAAGGGCGACGACACCGTGCTCGTGCAACTCGCCACGCCCAGCCGGGAACGTGTGGAGAGCTACCAGAAGCTTCGCGAGGACATCGAGCGCCAAGTCGGCCACATCAACGGCGAATACGGCGAAGTCGGCCGCCCGGTCGTGCATTACCTGCACCGCCCGATTCCCCGTGACGAGCTCATCGCGTTCTTTGTGGCCAGCGACGTCATGCTGGTTACCCCGCTGCGCGACGGGATGAACCTGGTGGCCAAGGAATACGTGGCATGCCGCAGCGACCTCGGCGGCGCACTGGTGCTCAGCGAATTCACCGGCGCCGCAGCCGAACTCCAACAGGCCTACCTCGTCAATCCGCACGACACCGAAGGCGTCAAAGACGCGATCGAGGCGGCGATCAACCAGTCGGCCGAAGAGGGGCGGCGCCGGATGCGGGCGCTACGACGCCAGGTACTGGTTCACGACGTCGACCGCTGGGCCCGGTCGTTCCTCGACGGGCTGGCCGTGAGCCGTCCACCAGACAGCTGAACCCCTGGTGCCGGTGATGCCGATCGGCGAAACCAGCGCGTTGAGCAGCAGCGCGACGAACGTCGAGGGCCTCGCGAGCCGGGCTGTCAGTCCACCAAGCCGGTGGCTGAAAACGTGCGTTTCGGATCGCGGCCGGCAAAGTAAGCTCCGAGGACGCCGCTGAGCCTGTCGGCGTCCCATGCCTGCGCACCCGCGTCAAACTGACGCTCGATCGTGGGCGCCGCCATCAGCGTCACCTGCGGGCCGTAGACGATGAAAACCTGGCCGTTGACGTCCTTGGCCGCCGGCGACGCCAAAAAGTTCACCAGGGTCACGACGTGCTCGGGTGAGAGCGGGTCGATCTCGCCGTCAGGCGGGGCTTCGCCGAATACCTCGGCGGTCATTGCGGTCCGGGCCCGGGGGGCGATCGCGTTGGCGCACACCCCATACCGGCCGAGGCCCCGGGCGGCCGTCAGAGTCAGCGAGATGATTCCGGCCTTGGCCGCGCCGTAATTGGCCTGCCCGATCGGGCCTGTCAACCCTGCTTCCGACGAGGTGTTGATGATGCGCCCGTAGATCGAGCCACCGGCATCTTTGGCCTTGGACCGCCAATACGTCGCTGCATTGCGGGTCAGCAGGAAGTGGCCACGCAGGTGTACGGCGATCACCGCGTCCCACTCCTCGTCGGACATGTTGAACAGCATCCGGTCGCGGGTGATCCCGGCGTTGTTCACCACAATGCTCAGGCCGCCCAATCCGTCGGCGGTGCTGACCAACTCGTCGGCGGTGTCGCGCTGGCTGATGTCGCCGCTGACCGCGACGGCTTTGGAGCCGGCGGCGGCGATCTCGTCGATCACGTCGGAGGCGTCCAATGCGGCGGCAATGTCGTTGACGACGACGGTTGCACCCGCGCGGGCCAGGCCAATCGCCTCCGCGCGGCCCAGTCCCGCCGCCGCACCGGTGACCACCGCGACCTTCCCGGACAGGTCGGCCGGATTCGTGTTGCTAGTCAATTTATGAATACCTCTAGTCTTCGCGTGCCAGGGCCGCACGCGGGCATTCGGCGATCGCCTGCTCGGCCAGGGCCTGCTGATCGGCCGGAACGGGGTCGGTCTTCACCACTGCGTAGTCCTCGTCGTCGAGGTCGAAGATATCCGGCGCGATCCCCAGGCACACCGCATTGCCCTCACACCGGTCGCGGTCGACTATTACCCGCACGACACCCTCCTTGAACGTGGCCTTGAAATCGGTATGCCCACCATACGACGCGTCCTGGAGGTGTCCGGGCGAACCGTCGCTGGACCCTCAGACTAGAACGTGTTACAACCAGGGAAGCCAAAGGGTAGCCGTTGATGCAGGCTGCCGCACAACTCATCGACAACTGGAGGGCGGCCGGATGCGCATCAGTTACACCCCGGAGCAGGAGGAGTTGCGCCGCGAACTGCGAGCGTACTTCGCCAAGCTGGTCACCCCGGAACGCCGCGAAGCGTTGAGTTCGACCTCGGGTGAGGTCGGCGAAGGCAACGTCTACCGCGAGACGGTCGCACAAATGGGCAAGGATGGGTGGCTCACCCTGAACTGGCCCAAGGAATACGGCGGCCAGGACCGCACCCCGATGGACTCGCTGATATTCACCGACGAAGCCGCGATCGCCGGCGCGCCGGTGCCGTTCTTAACGATCAACAGCGTCGCGCCGACGATCATGTCGTTTGGCAGCGAGGCGCAGAAAAAGTTCTTCCTGCCGCGCATTGCTGCGGGGGATCTGCACTTCTCCATCGGCTACTCCGAACCCGGCGCCGGTACCGACCTGGCCAACCTGCGGACCACCGCGGTGCGCGACGGCGACGACTACGTGATCAACGGCCAGAAGATGTGGACCAGCCTGATCGCGTACGCGGACTACGTCTGGCTGGCCGCGCGCACCAACACCGAAGCCAAGAAGCACCGCGGCATCTCGATGCTGATCGTGCCGACCAGCGCCGAAGGCTTCTCCTGGACGCCCGTGCACACCATGTCGGGCGTGGACACCAGCGCGACGTACTACCAAGATGTCCGCGTCCCGGTAGCCAACCGGGTGGGCGAGGAGAACGCCGGCTGGAAGCTGGTCACCAACCAGCTCAACCACGAACGCGTCGCGCTGGTGTCGCCGATGCCGATCATCATGGCGCTCAACCAGGTTCGCGAATGGGCGCAAAACACCAAAGATGCCGGCGGCGCCCGCCTGATCGACTCGGAATGGGTGCAGCTCAACCTGGCCCGGGTGCACGCCAAAGTCGAGGTCCTCAAGCTGATCAACTGGGAGCTGGCCTCGGTGGAATCATCACCGTCGCCGGCGGACGCCTCGGCGGCCAAAGTGTTCGGCACCGAGTTCGCCACGGAGGCCTATCGGCTGCTGATGGAGGTGTTGGGCACCGCGGCGACGCTGCGACAGGATTCGCCCGGTGCGTTGCTGCGCGGTCGGGTCGAGCGGATGCACCGGGCCTGCCTGATCCTGACCTTCGGCGGCGGCACCAACGAGGTGCAGCGCGACATCATCGGCATGGTGGCGCTCGGCCTGCCCCGAGCCAACCGCTAACGAATTCTGGAGAACCCATGGACTTCTCGACAACCGAGGCCGCGCAAGATCTTGGCGGCCTTGTCACCACGATCGTGGATGCGGTGTGCACGCCGGAGCATCAGCGCAAGCTGGACGGGCTGGACCAGCGATTCGATCGCGAGCTGTGGAGCAAGCTGGTCGACGCCGACATCCTTTCCACCGCCGCACCAGAGTCGTTGGGCGGAGGCGGCTTCGGTGTGCTCGAGGAGACGGCTGTGTTAGTAGGCCTGGGCCGCCAGCTGGCTGCAGTGCCCTATCTGGAATCCGTGGTGCTGGCTGCCGGCGCACTGGCCAGGTTCGGCTCTACCGAACTCCAGCAGGAGTGGGGTACACCCGCGGTGAGCGGCAAGAAGATCCTCGCGGTTGCGCTGGACGGCGAGATGGGTGACGGGCCGGTGCAGGCCGCGAACTCCGAGGACGGCTACCGTCTGACGGGCACTCGGACCCAGATCGCTTACGGGCCGGTCGCCGACGCATTCCTGGTGCCTGCGGAAACCGGTTCCGGCACTTCCGTTTTCCTGGTTGCTGCTAGCGACCCCGGGGTTACAGTGACCGCGCTGGACACCACCGGGCTCGGCAGCATCGGACACCTGAGACTGGACGGCGTCGAAGTGGAACGGCAGCGCGTCGTCGACGGCGACGACGCGGTCAGCTGGATCACGACCCTGGGCATACTCGGCCACACAGCGTTTCAACTCGGCGTGTTGGAACGCGGGCTGCAGCTGACCGCCGAATACGCGCAGACTCGTGAACAGTTCGACCGTCCGATCGGCAGCTTCCAGGCAGTCGGGCAACGGCTGGCGGACGGCTACATCGACGTCAAGGGCCTGCGGCTGACATTGACCCAGGCGGCATGGCGCCTGAGCGAGGACCTGGCCGCCGACACCGAAGTCGCGACCGCGGCCTTCTGGGCGGCCGATGCCGGACACCGGGTGGCGCACACCATCGTTCACATCCACGGGGGTGTCGGCATCGACACCGACCATCCGGTGCACCGATACTTCCTGGCCGCCAAACAGACCGAGTTCGCACTGGGCGGCGCCACCGCGCAACTGCTTAAGATCGGCCGCGAGTTGGCGGACACTCCCGCCTAGCTGTGAACCGTCCGGCGACGATGCGGACCGCGCAGCGGACCGAGAAGGAGGCGGACCATTGACCGAAGTGCTTCCGACCGTCACCGACCTGCTGGTCCCGTTGGTTGACATCGACGATCGGGGCGTTTACTTCGAGGATTCGTACGTCAATTGGCGCGACCATCTGCGGCACGGCGCCGCGATTGCGGCGACGCTGCGCGAGCGCCTTGACCCGCAGCAGCCGCCGCACGTCGGGGTGCTTCTGGAGAACACGCCATTCTTCTCGGCGGTACTGGTCGCCGCAGGAATGTCAGGGATCGTCCCGGTCGGCCTGAACCCGGTGCGACGGGGCGCAGCGCTGCAACGCGACATCGATCACGCTGATTGCCAGCTGGTGCTGGCGGATGCGAAATCGGCTGCGACGCTGACCGATACCGAGCACATCGACGTCGACTCCGTGACATGGCTGGACGAGGTGGCCGCGCACCGCGATGCGGAAATCCAATTCCAGTCAGCTCTGGCCGACGACCTGTTCATGTTGATCTTCACCTCGGGAACCAGCGGTGAGCCCAAGGCGGTCAAATGCAGTCATAGCAAGGTCGCGATCGCCGGCGTCACGATGTCCGACCGATTCAGCCTCGGGGCCAGCGACGTCTGCTACGCATCGATGCCGTTGTTCCACTCGAACGCGGTGCTGGTCGGATGGGCGGTGGCGTTGGCCTGCCGCGGCTCAATGGTATTGCGGCGCAGATTCTCTGCCTCGCAGTTTCTGCCGGATGTTCGCCGTTACGGCGCGACCTACGCCAACTATGTGGGCAAGCCGCTGTCGTATGTGCTGGCCACACCCGAGGGTCCGGACGACGCCGACAATCCACTGCGCGCGGTCTACGGCAACGAGGGCGCACCCGCTGACATCGAGCGTTTCGCGTCCAGGTTCGGCTGCCTGGTCATCGACGGGTTTGGGTCGACTGAGGGTGGAATCGCGATCGGACGTACACCGGATACCCCGCCCAGTGCTCTTGGTCCACTGCCTGACGGTACCGAGATCATCGACGTCGACACCGGCCAGCCCTGTCCGGTCGGCGTCATTGGCGAGCTGGTAAACGTCGGCGGTCCTGGACGTTTCGAGGGCTACTACAAGGACCCGGAGGCCAACGCGCAGCGGATGGCCGGCGGTATGTACCACAGCGGCGACCTGGCATACCGCGACGAGGCCGGGTATGCGTATTTCGCCGGTCGACTTGGAGATTGGTTACGGGTCGACGGCGAAAATCTGGGCACGGCGCCCATCGAGCGGGTGTTGGCCCGCTATCCGGACGTGACCGAGGTGGCGGTGTATGCCGTGCCGGACCCCGCCGTCGGTGACCAGGCGATGGCCGCACTGGTGTTGGCGCCCGGCGCCGAATTCGACGCCGACAAGTTCCGCGCGTTCCTCGCCGAGCAGACCGACCTGGGGCCCAAACAGTGGCCGTCGTACGTCCGCGTCAGCACCCGTCTACCCCGGACCGCGACCTTCAAGATTCTCAAGCGGCAACTGTCGGCCGAAGGCTTCGACTGCGCCGACCCGGTGTTCCCGATTCGCCGGTGATCGTCGTGAAAAGCCCGCTGCAGAGAAGCTTTGACGATTTGTCTAATGCCCTCCCGGCGACGGTCGGTATCGCCGTCGCGCCTGCCGGTGGGCGTCCGGTCTCGTTGGGGGCGTGGTCTTCTGGCGTAGCCTGGTCGACGATCAAGGTGCCATTGGCGATTGCGGCGCTGGCAACAG
>Ga0302325_10031346_pt1 | contig 10940 bp, 10 predicted proteins | sample Palsa_T0_2_FD_201948 | JGI IMG/M metagenome (GOLD analysis project Ga0302325, IMG submission 201948) | Peat permafrost microbial communities from Stordalen Mire near Abisko, Sweden - Palsa_T0_2 | ecosystem: Environmental > Terrestrial > Soil > Palsa > Peat permafrost | place: Sweden: Abisko... | reverse complement strand
ACGCACCGCCTCGGCAACTCGGCCAGAGCCGCGGCGACCAGTTCGGGAAAGTACCGGGTCATCGGCCGCTCGTTGCGGCTGCCCAACTCCACCTGATCGCCGTCGCGAAACAGGATCGACCTGAAGCCATCCCATTTGGGTTCGTATGACGCATCGGGGGGGATCGATTTGACCGGTTTCGCCAGCATCGGCGAAATCGGCGGCATGACAGGCAAGTCCATCCCCACATTGTGGCTTCAATCCTGTGCTGGAATCGGAGTATGGCTGCGTCAGCGGAGGAGATCGACGTCGACGGGATCGCGGTCCGGCTGACCAATCCGGACAAGGTGTACTTCCCGAAGCTGGGCTCCAACGGCACCAAGCGGCGGCTCGTCGAGTATTACCGCGCCGTCGCGGGCGGCCCAATGCTGGCCTCGCTGCGGGACCGCCCGACGCATCTGCAGCGCTTTCCCGACGGCATCGACGGCGAGGAGATCTACCAGAAGCGGATACCGAAGTACCATCCCGACTACCTGGAGACCTGCCAGATCACCTTCCCGTCGGGGAGGACCGCCGACGCGCTGCTGGTGACGCACCCGGCCGCCATCGTCTGGGCAGCGCAGATGGGCACGATCACGCTGCACCCGTGGCAGGTCCGCTGCCCGGACACCGAGCACCCCGACGAGTTGCGGGTCGATCTGGATCCCCAACCGGGCACCGGCTTCGCCGAAGCACGCACGGTCGCCGTCGACGTGCTGCGGCCGCTGCTCGACGAGTTGGGGTTGATTGGTTTTCCCAAGACATCCGGCGGTCGGGGCATCCACGTGTTCCTGCGGATCAAATCTGACTGGGATTTCATCGCGGTACGCCGTGCCGGCATCGCGCTGGCCCGCGAGGTGGAGCGTCGTGCACCGGACGCGGTGACGACCTCGTGGTGGAAGGAAGAACGGGGCACGCGCATCTTCATCGACTTCAACCAGAACGCCCGCGACCGGACGTTCGCGTCGGCGTACTCGGTGCGACGCACGCCGATCGCGACGGTGTCGACGCCGTTGACGTGGGACGAACTGGCAAACGCCAACCCCGACGACTACACCATCACGACCGTGGTGGCGGCCGACGAGGAGCGCGGGCTCGGCGATCTGCCCTATCCGCCCAGCTACCCGAAGATGCCGGGCGAGCCCAAGCGGGTCCAACCGTCACGGAATACCGACTTGAACAGGAAAAACAGGTGAGAAGTGAGCGAGTGCGACGCGTGGGCTTCTTCAGTGTCCACATTGTCTTAGACGTGAGTCGTGCCTGACGGTTGCTGGCTGTCTCGGTGTACGTCGAAACAAGACAGGTAGTGGACTACCCGCGTCAGTTGCAACTGCTTCGCCGCACCATCGAACGGTAGCCATTGGCCCCCTCCAAGGGGTCATTCATTCGGCTTAAGGGAGAAGAAGTCATGGGAAACGTCCCTGGTCTGTCGGGAGAGGCCGGCGGGACGGAAGATGTCGCCGGGGTAACCCTCGGCATCGACCGGGAAATGTCTAACAGCACTAACGAAGACATGGAGGTGCTCATCCCGATCGACAGCTACTTGCCGCCGGGCGGCACCATCCTCTGTTGGTAGAAGCCGGCGGGACGGAACAAGCTGCCCGGGGTAACCCCAGGGTTCGGGTGCGGCCCGCCACGTGGAAAGAGCCGTGGCGGGCCGAGTCCGTATTCAGAAGTGGACTAAGGCGATCCGGTTCCCGGCGAAGTTGTTCGGGAACTCGTCGCGTGGTTCGGCCACGGCGACGTTCTACCTCGGACCACGGACAATGAGTGTCCGCGAATCAGATAAGGGATTCCGAAGACCGATAGATCCGGGCATCATCCGCGAATTGCCCATCTGGAGGGGTATTCTTTCGCGTCATGGGGGCTACCAGACAGGAGCCCGAGGCGTGATTGACAAGCCCGAAGACGCAACATGGATTGGCCACTGGGAAGACGGCAGACGACTCTTTGACGGGCAAAGCTGGACAGTCGAGCACACGACCCATAACGGACGGCCTCACCCCATCACTGTCGCCGTCATCGGCAAGCAATACGACGACGGGCGCATCCAAAGGCGCATTGCTGTTGACGTCCCTGGTGATCCGATCACGACAGCGGAGGCCCGTCAGTTAATTGAGGCGTTGACTGAGGCCGTTGCGTTGGCAGACACCGCGCGTGAATCGGGCCGCCCCGGAGAGTGGGACGGCCCGAGCGCTTATTCAGACGCGGTTTAGGGCGATCCGGTTCCCGGCTGCCACGTCCCAGTGTCGGGGTGTTACCGGACCCACACGCCAAGGGCGCAGTCAGGCACACCGGCTGGTAGGTCTGGACACCAGGGAACTCGGCGAACGCTAAGTTGTATTCCCGGTAGTGCCCGAGCCGGTCGGAAGAAGCAGGCCTAATGCAGCCGACCGGCGACGAACGTCGCGGCCTGGTCGGTCGCCACGGGAACGTAGCCGAGGTGCGCGATGATACTTCCGCCCTCAGCGCAGATGTTGTCGTTGGGAAGGCAGATGTCGATGGTCTTCGGACTGTAGCTCGGGTCGATCGCCGGAATTTGGTTGTCCGCCAACCGCTTTGCGTAACTGCTCTGCGGATTTCCGAACAGGGCAACGGCGGCAACGTGTTTGGCGACCTGCGCGGACAGTTGGTGGCTGGTCAAATCGGCCACACCTGCGCCCTGCGAATAGCCCCCGAGCACCACCGTGGTGTTCGGGCAGGCGGCAACCGTGTTCTGCACATGGGCGACCTCGTCAGCGGCGCCGACCTTGGCGCTGTTGGCGTAATCGGTGGTCGACGGGTAGTCGACCGGGTAGAGAGTGACCGATTTGCCGGGAAGTTGCGCGGCCAGCGAGTCAAAGAAGGCCTGGCCGGGTCCGCCGGGGCCGACGGGCTCGCCGGTGCCGCGGGCGAATACCACTTCGACGTCGGCGCAGCCGTCTGCCGCGGCGCCAGGGATCCCGCCAGGAGCGCTGGACAGGGCCAAAACCATCAGTGGTGCGCTGACAACGATGCGTCCGATGCTACGTCTGGTCATGCAGGGAATGTTGCCATCTTTGTGATCCGCCGGGGCGCGCTACTGGTCCTCCAACAACCGCTGCGGGTGCAGGCCGTCGACGGCGCCGACGAACGGCGGGTGGATGCTGTAGCCGAGCATGCGGCGAAGGTCATCGGATACCGTTCGGGCGACATCCCGCGACACCGACAAAGAGAAGGCTTCCATCGGACGCAGCCATGGCTCGCAATATTGCGCTGTGACAGCCAGGCGATCGGTGGTGCTGCTATTAGCCCCTCCGCCATGCCACAGAGTGCCCACGAAGATCACGCATGAGCCGGCAGGCATCACCACGGGCAGCGATTGATCGTCCGGACCCGGCCGCCGCTTGCCCCAGTGCTGGCTGCCCGGATAGAGCACCGTCGCGCCGTTATCGGCGGTGAAGTCATCGATCGCCCAGATCGTCGCGGCGGCCAGCGGCGCCCGCGGCCGGGGAATCGGGTAGAAGCCGTCGTCGTGATGCGCGAGCTGCGCGGCTTCCCCAGGCTGAATGTTGATGGCCTGCAATGCCGACAACAGATAGTTGGGCATCAGCAGCCGATCCAGCACCGCCAGCACCCGCGGGTTGTCGACCAGCCGATCACACACCCTCGTCCGGCTCAGAACGCTGTAGATGCGCTGGGTACGTCGCCCCTCGAAGGAGTTCCGTCCGGTGTGCCCGAGCCAGGGCAGCACGGTGTCGCGGATCTGGCGGCACTCCTGGTCGGTGAGCAGGTTCTCCCAGACGACGTAGCCGTCGCGGTCCAGGGCTGCCATGTCGGCCTCGACGATCGCCGGATCCACCGAGGTGCCGCTGCTGGCTGTCCACTTATGCCGAAGAGCCAGATCGCCTCGGAGGTCCTCCAGCGTCGTGACGGACTCGTCGTTGATGTGCATCTGCCTCTGTCCTTGCCTATCACCACACAGTAGGCCGAAATCGGCTCAGTCAGCCCAAAAACGCCTGGTAGGCCATCCCGAATTCAGTGCGGCGGATGGTGGCCAGCTATAAAGAGGGGCGTGGCTCCTACTTTTCAAGACGTGATCAAGTCCAAGTACCTGCTGTTGACCACGTTCACGAAGGACGGCCGTCCCAAGCCGACGGCGATTTGGGGCGTGCCCGAGGGCGACAAGCTGCTGGTGATCACCGACGACGGGTCGTGGAAAACCAAGCGGATCAACAACACGCCCCGGGTGACGATCGCCGAGAGTGGATTGCTGGGTAAGGCCAAGAGCGAAGAGGTCGAGGGCATCGCCCGGGTACTGCCGAAGTCGGAGACCCGGCGGGTCTTCAACGCGGTGCTCAAGCGGTACTGGAACCACGCCCCGTGGTTCTATGTGCAGGCGATCGTGCGAGGCGGAATCGACAAAGTTCACGTCGGCTTGGAGATCACGCCCGTTGGTTAGCCAAGCTTCCCAGGCATTGTGCGCTCGCGTTATGAGAGCGTTATAGTAGCCGCATGCGTCTTTCTCGTCTGGGCACCGCCGTCCGCGCCGGCGTCGCAGTGCTCGCGCTCAGTGCCGCCCCGTTCGCCTTCCCGCATGTCGCTAAGGCTGATCCGGGGTTCGCGCCGTGCGACGGCTGCTCATCCAACGACTCCACCGACGACTTTCCGATACCTCGCCGGATGATCTCGACGACCTGCACCGCTGAGCAGTTGTTGGCCGCCGCGCGGGATTACGAGCCGATTTATTACCAGCGGTACATGGCTGACTACGACAATCACCCGAATGTTAACCAGGCCGCCCAAGACAAGGTGCACTGGTTTTACTCGTTGTCGGCGGCGGACCGCAGGGCTTATTCCGCTAACTTTTATGCGCCCCAGATCGATCCGCTGAATTTAGCCTGGCCCAACCACATGAAGATCTTCTTCAACAACAAGGGCGTTGTCGCCAAGGAAACCGAGAACTGCGCCAAGTATCCGCCCGGCGACATGTCGGTATGGCACTGGTAGCGCGCGACGTTCAGCGCTGATCCGGCTTCGCCAACTCGGTCATCAGACCGACGCAGGTCGCCGTGATCAGCCGCGTCAGCGCGGCGGTGAAGTTGAGATTCCAGTCGGGCGGGACGTCCGCTCGCTTCGCATACGCATCGGCCAGTTTCTTCGGTGGGTTGGCCATCTGCCACAACGGTGCGGCCAAGGAGTAGGCGGCAAGAAGGACGTCGAATGCGCCCGCACGGCCCAGCCCGGGCAACGCGTTCTCGATCGCGTCGGTCAGCGATAGCACGGCAGCGGTGCTGATCTGCTTGAACCCGAGGACCCGTTCGAGTTCCACCTCATGCTCGAGGTGGATGTGCAGGTTGGCGAGCAGGTCGCAGAACAACGGGTCGGCGGTCAGGCCGTTGGCCAATGCTTCGGCAACCCGCGACGGCGACATGGGGCCGGGTTCGCGCAGGCTTTCGCACACCGTGTCCGAAAAGCGGGCCCACCCTTCGGCGGCCAGGTGCAGCAGCACCTCTTTGTGCGACGTGAAGTAGCGGCGTACCGCGGAATAGTGCACCCCGGCGCGGTTGGCGACGTCAGTCAATGTCACCGACGCAACACCGGACTCCAGCGCCAGCGAGCGCGCGGCTTCGATTAGCGCCGTTGCCCGTTGGCGCTTCTTGTCTTCGGAGCGGGCGCGCTGGAAGCTGAGCTGCGGCACCGCGCGAGAATAACGCACCTCGATCGATCGCGGGCCTGTGTGCGTGTATTTACGCACGTAGCATGCGTTATATTGGCACTGCTGTTTCAGTGGGAAATAGCCTGTTGGAAGGAGGCGACCATCCCGGCCGCGAGCATGGTTTACTCGTCAGGGTTGGGTGGTGCCGTCGTCGCTCGGTCGAGTTGACTATCGTGCTGGCGCCCCGAGACGTGACGCCGCGTTCGGCGTGCCGACAGGTAGTGCCAATTGGCAAGTGACGATGGTCAAATGGGTGGGAAGTCGCCGGCCAGGAACGCAGCAATGGGTGAAGGGGATTCCGATTTTCAGGGTTCTGGAGCGGGTGTGGATACCGCTCGTAATTGTGTTCGTGGTTGGCCTGGGGGGGTTCACAGTGTGGCGGATCCACGGCATCTTCGGCTCTGAGAAACGCCCTGCTTACTCCGACAGCGCGAGCGACGATAGCAAGCCCTTCAACCCCAAGCGCCTGACCTACGAGGTCTTCGGTCCGCCTGGCGCGGTGGCAGACATCAGCTATTTCGATGTCAACGGGGATCCGAAGCGGGTCGAGGGTGCGCACCTGCCTTGGACCTTGAAGCTCGAGACAAAGGCGGCTTCGGTCGTGGGAAACATTGTGGCGCAAGGTAATGGCAATTCACTCGGTTGCCGCGTCCTGGTGGACGATGTGGTCAAAGCCGAGAAGGTCTCGAACGAGGTCAACGCCTTCACCTTCTGCGTCCTGAAGGGCGCATGATTAGCACACCGACGAGCACCCAACACGCTAAACCGCCATTCGTGCCGCGGATGATCCATCGGCTCCCGGTGCTCGTCATCCTGGCGTGGTTGGGGATTGTCTTCGTGGTGACCTTCGCCGTCCCACCGCTAGAGGTAGTCGCCGAACAACATCAGGTGTCACTGAGCCCTAAAGATGCGCCGTCGGTGCAAGCCATGGAGCGCATGGGCAAGAAATTCAAAGAATCTGACTCTGACAGTTTCGCCATGATCGTGTTGGAAAGCGACCACCGGCTCGACGACGACGCCCATCGCTACTACGACACTATGATTCGTCAGTTCAGAGCCGACAAGACGCATATCCAGCATGTGCAGGATTTCTGGGGAGACCCGCTCACGGCGCCCGGCGCACAGAGCGCGGACGCAAAGGCCGTCTACGTGCAACTCAATCTCGCCGGTAACCAAGGTACGACCTTGGGAGACCAATCGTTGCTAGCCGTCCGGGATATCGTGAATCGAATACCCAGCTGTCCGACATCACCTGGGCAATGCCGGCCACAAGGGGTTACGACCTATGTGACCGGCCCTGCCGCGCTCGTGACGGATATGCACCACAGCGGTAACAGCAGCCTGGTCAAAATAACCGTGGTCACGATGCTGGTGATTTTCACCACGCTGCTTCTGGTCTACCGCTCGGTGATCACGGTTGTTGTGCTTCTGGTCATGGTTTTCATCGAACTACAGGCGTCCCGGGGCATTGTCGCGTTTCTCGGCTATCACCAATTGATCGGGCTTTCCACGTTTGCCGTTAATTTACTGGTGTCGCTGGGAATTGCGGCCGGAACAGACTATTGCATCTTCTTTTTCGGCCGTTATCAGGAAGCGCGTCAGGTCGGCGAAGACCGCGAGACCGCGTTCTACACAACGTATCGCGGGGTGGCCCATGTCGTCGGGGCCTCGGGCTTGACGATCGCTGGCGCAACGTTTTGCCTGAGCTTCTGCCGGATGCCCTACTTCAAGAGCTTGGGTGTGCCCTGTGCGGTGGGCATGCTCGTGGCGGTCGCTGTTGCGCTCACGCTGGTGCCGGCCGTCATCGTAGTGGGTGGTCGCTTCGGACTGTTCGACCCCACGCGAAAGATGCGGACAAAGGGCTGGCGACGGGTAGGCACGATGATCGTGCGCTGGCCGCTGCCGATTCTTGCCGGGGCGTGCGCCGTCGCCCTCGTCGGCCTGCTGACGTTACCGGGCTACAAGACGAGCTATGACGACCGGCTGTACATACCGCACACTATCGCCGCCAATGCGGGATACGACGCCGCGGAGCGCCATTTCTCCCAAGCCCGGTTGATGCCCGAAGTCATGATGATCGAGACCGACCACGATATGCGTAATCCGACGGACTTCCTGGTGATCGACAGATTAGCCAAGGGCATCTTCAGGGTTCCCGGAGTCTCCCGGGTCCAGGCCATCACCCGCCCCGAGGGCACAGCGATGGAGCATACGTCGATCCCGTTCCAGCTCAGCATGCAAAACGCCGGGCAGGTGCAAACGATGAAATTCCAAAAAGCCCGCATGGACGACATGCTCAAGCAGGCCGACGAGCTCGAGCAAACCCTCTTGCGGATGAAGCACATGTACGGCCTCATGAGCCAACTGACCGGCATCACGCACAAGATGGTCGGCGAGACCAAAGAAATGCAGAAGGTCACCGAAGACTTGCGCGACGACATCGCCAACTTCGATGACTTCTTCCGGCCTGTCCGAAGCTATTTCTACTGGGAAAAGCACTGCTTCGATATTCCGAGCTGCTGGGCGCTGCGATCCGTGTTCAACGCCATCGATGGTGTCGACGTGATCGACGAAAAATTTCAGGTTCTCACCAAAGATTTCGATCAGCTCGATGCGCTGATGCCGCAACTCATCACGGAGTTCCCGCCGATGATCGAGAGCATGGAATCCATGCGAACGATGATGCTCACCATGCACAGCACGATGTCGGGGATCTTCGGTCAGATGGACGAGATGAGCGACAACGCGACAGCGATGGGGCATTCCTTCGACGCTTCAAAAAACGACGACTCGTTCTACCTGCCGCCGGAAGTCTTCAAGAACAAGGATTTCAAACGAGCCCTGGATAACTTCTTCTCGCCGGACGGCAAGGCGATGCGCCTCATCGTTTCGCACCGGGGAGATCCGGCGACGCCGGAGGGCATCGCGCGCATCGACTCGATCAAACAGGCCGCCGAGGAGTCGCTCAAGGGCACTCCGCTGGAAAACGCGAAGATCTACCTCGCCGGCACCGCGGCCACCTTCAAGGACTGGAAAGACGGCTCGAAATACGATTTGTGGATCGCTGGAATCGGTTCACTCTGCCTGATTTTCATCATCATGCTGCTCATCACCCGGAGCCTGGTCGCGGCGATGGTGATCGTCGGTACGGTGGCGATCTCGCTGGGTGCGTCGTTCGGGATGTCGGTGCTGGTATGGCAATACTTGCTGGGTATCAGGCTGCACTGGATGGTGCTGGCGATGTCGGTGATCGTCCTTTTGGCCGTCGGATCGGACTACAACCTGTTATTGGTATCCCGGTTCAAAGAAGAAATCCACGCCGGCCTGAACACGGGCATCATCCGCGCCATGGCCGGGACCGGCAAGGTCGTCACGTCAGCGGGTTTGGTATTCGCCTTCACCATGGCATCCATGGTGGTCAGCGACCTGAGGATCATCGGTCAGATCGGTACCACCATCGGTCTGGGTCTGCTGTTCGACACGTTGGTGGTGCGGTCGTTCATGACGCCATCCATCGCCGCGCTACTCGGACGCTGGTTCTGGTGGCCGATCAAGGTGCGGCCCAGGCCGGCCAGCACGATGCTGCGGACCTCTGGACCCCGCCCACTGGTCCGGGCTCTCCTGAACGGCCACGCCGACGTCAATGGGGCGCCGTTGCCCAAGCCGACATCCGGGTCCTCGTCGGTGCGTTAATCATCCATCGCGACTAAAAGCGTTATCACGTAACCGATTACAAGGCGGCGGCCTGCCGAACGTCCGTCGTCTGCCCTTGAGGCAACTGCATTTACCGCTGCTGCACCAGTCCGCCCGGCGGGTGCTCGTCGACGTCGTTGAGTAGCAGCTTGCGAACCGTCGGGCGCGTGCCGTACGGCTGCAGCATGCTGCTGGCGGGGCGCGGGCGGACATGCTGCGGCCACCAGAACCAGCGTCCGAGCAGGGTGGCCAGCGCTGGTGTCATGAACGACCGCACGATCAGGGTATCGAACAACAGACCCAGAGCGATCGTCGTGCCCACCTGCGCCATCACTCCCAAGGGGCTGAAGCCGAACGTGGCCATCGTGGCGGCGAACACCAGCCCGGCGGAGGTCACCACCGAGCCCGAGCCGGCCATGGCGCGAATCGTGCCCGTCTTAAGCCCGGCGTGAATTTCCTCTTTGAACCGGGATATCAACAGCAGGTTGTAGTCCGATCCGACCGCCAGCAGCAGGATGATCGCCATCGCCAGCACCATCCAGTGCAGCTCCTTCCCGAGGATGTACTGCCAGAGCAGCACGGAGAGTCCGAATGAGGCGCCCAGCGAGAGCAGCACGGTACCCACGATGACCAAGGCCGCCACAACGGCTCGGGTGATGATCAGCATGATGACGAAAATCAAGGTGGCAGCGGCGATTCCGGCGATCAACAGGTCGATGTTGGAGCCGTCGTGCATGTCCTTGTATGTCGCGGCGGTGCCGCCGAGGTAGACCTTGGAGCCCTCCCACGGGGTGCCCTTGATCGCCTCGTGCACGGCCTGCTTGATCGGGGTGATGTGGCTGATGCCTTCAGGGGTCGCCGGGTCGCCTTCGTGCGAGATGATCAGCCGGACGGCATGGCCGTCGGGCGAGATGAACTGCTTGAGACCGCGCGCGAAGTCCGGGCTCTTGAAGGCCTCCGGCGGAAGATAGAACGTGTCGTCGTTCTTCGCTTTGTCGAACGCATCGCCCTGGGCGGTGGCGTTGTCGGACTGCGCTTTCGCCTGGTCGTTGAGGCCCGTCGTCGTCGCATAGTTCGACATGATGGTGTCGAGGTTCGCTTGCTGGCTGGCGATCTGCGGCGGTATCAGAGCCACCAGCTGCGGCTGAATTTTGTCCAGCTTGTCAAGATTTTGGCTGAGGCCCTCGATGTTCTCGGTGACTGCGTCGATGCCGTCGAGCGCGTTGAAGATGGATCGCAGCGCCCAGCAGCTGGGGATGTCAAAGCAGTGCTTCTCCCAATAGAAATAGCTGCGAATCGGCCGGAAGAAATCGTCGAAGACAGCGATGTCGTCCCGCAATTTGGTCGTAATCTGCACGGTTTCCTTGGTGAGGATGACCGTTTGGTGGGTGGTATCGCTGAGGTCTTGCGTGGTTTTCATCTGCTGGTGCAGAGTCGCCATGGTCTTATGGAGCTCGTCCGCTTGCTTGAGCAGGTTCTTCGCCTGCTCCTCTTGGTAGTGCTGGGTCTGGATCCGGCCCGCGGCCTGCGCGCCCATCTGGAAACCGAGGGT
>Ga0302325_10031344_pt1 | contig 10940 bp, 11 predicted proteins | sample Palsa_T0_2_FD_201948 | JGI IMG/M metagenome (GOLD analysis project Ga0302325, IMG submission 201948) | Peat permafrost microbial communities from Stordalen Mire near Abisko, Sweden - Palsa_T0_2 | ecosystem: Environmental > Terrestrial > Soil > Palsa > Peat permafrost | place: Sweden: Abisko... | reverse complement strand
TACACGTATTGGTTGTCTTTGATGATCGACACTTTGGAAAAAGCCGCCGTGCCCTTGAGATAGACGTTCAGCTCCGGTGGTTCGGACGTCGTAAATGCATCGCCCATCATGTTATTGCCGCTGTGGACTTCGGCCAGGATATCGTCCGTCGCGCCATAGACGTGCCGTTTCTTGAAGGCCTCCAGAACCGCTTCGCGCGACGCATCTTTGGCGTAGACACTGCAGTAGCTCATGTGAGTCGAGATATGATCCGAGCTGGCCTGGAAGCCTAGCTTGTATCCTTTCTCCAGGGCCAGGCTGACAAAGCCCCTCGGCCTCCAACCTCCGATCGAGTCCTTCTCGCTGTTGGACCGCGGAGCATCAGGCATCTCATAGTTCTGCCGGTCGCCTTGATAGATCTCGACCACCGGCTCGACGAGCGGATCGTTATCGCGCCAATCGGTGCCCATCGCCGTGGCGCTGGTGTGTGGTGCGGCAATGCCATCGAAGTGTTTCAGGTATGCGTAAAGCATCTGCGTGTCAGGTGCGTGGCCTTTGTAACCGTCCGCTGTAATCGGCAGGCGCGGCAGCGGCCGTATCCCTCGCTGGGCGAAGATCAGATTGCGATGGCCCTCCGGATATGGGACGCTCCGCTCATAGCTGAACATCGGAACAAACTTGCCCGGCGCATGGAAGACATCCGTGAGCTTCTGCGAGATCCACCAGGAATACTCGCGGCCGTCGCCGTTATCGTGATCGCAGCAGCCCACCCAGTCCATACGCGCCGCGTCGATCATGTAAAGATATTGGTCGATAATGGAGCCATCCCAAGCGCCGTCCATGGAGATCTCGCTATGACGGCGGAACTCCCCGCGTAGGATGCGCAATCCGTTCGGCTCCGAAACTCGCGCAGTGTCTTGACCGCCGGGCTTTCAGCTGTAACGGCTGTAAATCCTGTGGCGCTCGACGGCGATTTCCTCTGTTACGCCGATCGCGCCGGAGGCAGGGCCGAGGGACAACTCATTGGCGAACAGATCGTTGTTATACGGGTCATTCGGAATGCTGGGATTGAGGTACAGCGGAAAGCTCTGCTGCACCGCCCGCGGGCCTAATAAGGCTTTCGCGTACTTCTCATCCAACTCGATGATGTACTTCCCGGCAAGCTGGTACTGGCTGCGATGGTCGGACGATCCGACGATGCCGAGCACGCCCGGCGCGGGCGAGAAGAGCGCCGGCCGGTTATCGAGCAGATTGTCCGAGTGAGTCAGGAAGACCGGCTTCGACCAGGCCTTCCCGTCGTAAGACACCACATACTCGAACCAGGAAGTGCCAATTGGCGACCACCAGATCGGGCACAGCGTCCGGTATGCCAGCCAGATCCGGCCGGACGAATCGACCAGCAGGCGCGGATAGTTATTGTGGGCCGCTCGCACGTTGGCCGCCGCCACGTTGGGGCGCCGGTTCTTCGCCGAGTCCAGATGATTATCGAGATCCTGAGCCTCCTTCTGCGTATTCCAGGGGTCCAGCGGAGTCGCGCCAACGCCGGCCAGCACGCCGCCGGGATCGTCCGCCGTCTCGACAATACGTCCTCCAGGCTCGAAGCCGCGCAGCCGTATGACCCGGCCTTGATAGAGCGCTACGCCCTCGGTATTGAATGCGCCAAAGTCTTTTCCCCAGCCGGTTCCACCTTCTTCGTATGCCACCCAAAGCCGGCCTGACGGATCGTAAGCGAGCGAGGGACAGGCTTCGTAGCGTGGCGTCGCAGCAACGGCAACTTCCGGTCCCCAGCGGCTTTCCACAGGCCGGGCGCCGGTCGAGCGCATGAAGATGTCATAGTTGCCGTTGCGATAGGAATCCCATGCAACTGTCACACGACCGCCTGAATCCGCGGCTATCGCGGGGTTCCACTCGTTACCGCCGGAACTGGAAACGGTCTGCGGCGGGCTGAAGGCAGTGCCGTGCTGGCTGGCCGCAAAGATGGAAGCCTTGCCGTCCCGCCACCCTTGCCACGCGACCCATACCCGGCCGTCGGAACCGATAGCCGCTACCGGATCGACATCCGCGCCTGCCTCGCGGGAAATGCGCACGCGGGCGCCGGGCTGGCCGGTCTCGATCGCGCGCGCCCATATATCGAAATTCCCATGGTCGTTTTGCGCCCAGAAAACCCAAGGCCGTCCCGCGCCATCCACCGCAATCGCGGCGCGATAGAGATCCAGGCCAGGCTCGGTGATGGCGATGGGCGCACTCCAATTCCGGCCATCGTAGCGGCGCACCAGAATCTGATCGCCGCCGGTGGGCTCGTGTAGCGGCTCGAAGTTGGCGAACGGCTGATCATGGCCCGCCCGGATGGCGTTGTGGTTCTTCGCATGCCGGAATTCGACGTACGCGATCCAGGCGTTCCCCTTCTTATCGAGGGCTGCCGAAGGAAAGTCCTGCTCGTCGGGTGTGTCGGTAATCCGGGTGACTGCCGGGACACGATCGACCTGCACGCGGCCGTCGAGCGCAGGTATCGTCTTGCCAAACGGAATCTGCGCAAGCTGGATGGAGAAGTTCCCTTGAGACGTGCTCACCTGTAACTCCGCTTCTTCGCGGACGCCGGTCAGTTGCGCGACTATACCGTTTGGCACGATGGCGGACTTACCCCCCGCGTAGAAGATTCCCCCGAGAAATAGCTCCGCGGGATGCGTGGAGAGTTTCCACGTATTTCCGGAGATGGCATCTCCCGTATCGAAGCGCCATGGCTCGATCTCGGCGATCTGCGCGCCGCGCGCGGAGAGCGAGCCATCCCATCGCTTCGACTCCTGGTCTGTCATGCATAGCAGAATCCGGACGCCCAGGCGATCCTGGACCTGCGCGAACCCGGTCGATCCTGCCCAGGCAAGCATGACAAGAGTAAGTGAACCACGCATCGGCTATCTCCCTGTATAGTTAATGCAGAAAAGGAGAGATCCAAACCAGCTCGCGGTCCCTGCTGCTCTCCCCCGAATATAATAATACCTGGTCTTGCCGGGCTGCGGCGCACGGACCTTTCGCATTCGGCCTCTTCCAAGCTGACCGTTGTTCGTGGCGGCAACCAGAGAACCGAAATCCTGGGTATAATTGACGCTGGCCAGGAGTCTAAAACGGAAATCCTGATCTTTTTCCATCACATCTTAATCGCCGTCAGGAGATCACGGCATGCTGGAAAAGCTTGATACGTTACTTGCGTTTGCGGTCGTGATGCTGGGACTTAGTCTCATTATCACGATCCTGACTCAGATCATATCCACCTTCCTGGGGCTTCGCGGAAGCAACCTGCTATGGGGGATCGAGACGTTGTTCAATAAACTGGCCCCAGCCCTGAAAACAGCCGGCCTTACACCCCTCGACCTGGCGAAGGAGATTCTCCTGGATAAGTCAATCTCGGATTCCACGTTTTCGCGGGCGGGCGATATGTGGGTGATCGGGCAGTTCGTCATGTTTCTAACCGGTTTCTGGCCAGGTAGCCGGATTATCCCACGCTGGCAGTATGCTACCGCAATCCGCCCGGAAGAACTCGTGAGAGTGTTACATGACAAGATCGATTCGCTGGGAGTCGGTCATCCAGCGATACGAGTATTGAAGGACGTGCTGGAGGCCCGCGATCCCGAGACCGACCGACGGCTGCAAATGCTGAATGCCGCCCTTCAAGAAATTAGACTACCAGCGTCTGCGCCAGCACCGGCGCAGGCGGCAGTCGCGGTCCCGGCGTCCACCGCCCCTAACCCCAACTATGCCGTGCAAGTAGACAAAATTCTTCAACAGGTGACCGACGCGGCGCAGCAGTCGGTGGGCAAGCTGGATACTTGGTTCAGCAGCACTATGGATCGAGTGGCCCAGCGATTCGCCGTCCAAGTACGCTTCTGGACGGTGGTATTCGCCTTTCTCGTCGCGTTCGGCGCGCACCTGGATTGCCTGCGCCTGTTGGATCAACTGTCGACCAGCCCCGAAACTCGCGCGGCGTTGGTTAACATGCGGAATGGCATGCTGGGTGAAGCGAAAACACTCTTGCCGCCGGCTGCCGGGGCGGCGGCCGCGGAAGTCCCCATCTCTCCCGAGATTCTTAGCGAAGCCCTGACCGAGCTGAAGAGAAACGATCCGAAGGTGGCAAACGCCGGCGCGATTCCCGCTGACACGACGAGCGTAGGAGATGTGGCGGCGTGGTTGATCGCACAGCCGGGTGTGCCGACGACCGCCGGTGCGGACTACCGGAAGACCGTGATCGGCATATTGCGCGAGCACGCGGACAAGATCGACAAGGACCTTACAAAAGCCGGCGTGCAACTCATCCCGAGCCCATATCCTGGGGTTCTTAACTTTGATAGCAAGAGAAACTTTCTGGGAATCCTGTTAGCGGCGGCAGCTCTGAGCTTGGGCGCACCGTTCTGGTACAACGCCCTAAAGAATCTGAGTAACTTGCGAACCGTAGTGGCGAATAAGGAGCAGCAGGAGTCTTCAGGCGCTTAGGTGGGCAGACCTCTAGCAGCCCGTGCCAGAGTGGCAAAACACCGCTTACTAACGTGCGCGGCTCAGTAGATTCAGTTTGTTACGGAGCCACGACCGTCAGGGAGTGATTTCTGCCACGGGCTGCTAGTCTAGTCTAGGCGCGGGTCCTCCAGGATCCGCTCTCAGCTCGCGATGTTTGCAACTCACCACGCCCATGAATCCCGCGTTAGAGTATTTTGTATTTCCTGAGGGTAATCCGGGGATCCTGATACGCGGGCGCAGATACAGGAGGATCGGCGGACGGTATCGGCGAGGTCGCCTCCAGCGCCGCCTTTGCATACCGCGTTCGCTGTCACGCCGACGATCAACTTTCCACCAAGCCATTCACGGCTTCTCCTCGATACTTCGGTGCTGCAACAATGGGCAGCATGGCTTTGATCGTTTTCTTCCGGGGTATCAACGTTGGAGGACACAGGGCTTTTCGTCCGAGCGTGCTCGCCAAAGAACTGGGCATCTACGATGCCGTGAACGTGGGCGCCGCAGGCACGCTTGTCGTTCGCAAACCTGGCTTGCGCGCAAAGTTCCTTGCCGAATTGCGCCGGAAGCTGCCGTTTGAAGCAACAATCGCTTTCTGCGACGGCAGTGATCTGATTCGACTAGAGAGGGACAATCCGTTTGGAACTGAGCCGCCGCCCGCAGATGTTGTTCAATTTGTAAGCATCCTGTCGGAGGCTGGACGCCGCGGAGTTTCTCTTCCGATTGCTCTTCCCGAAGGTGGGGAGTGGCTGGTGCGAATCATTGGCTCGAAAAATCGTCTCGTGTACGGGGTGTACCGCCGCCACATGAAAACGATTGGCTATCTCGGCCAGATCGACAGGCTCTTTGGGGCGCCGGCGACAACGCGCAGTTGGACCACAATACTCTCAGTGCTACGAATTCTGAAATCCCACGAGCCCGGCAAGTAGACCGCCTGAGCTGGGAACGTGGATAGCCGTGGATAGGCAGTGATAGACGGCGTAGTGCTGTGTTTCGGGACATCCTGACAGGCGTCGGTCTGAAAGGAGGCCGTCTCCGGTGTCAAAACCGCGTAAGAAACAACGCCCACCCAAGCGCGTCCTAGCCTAGAGCGCTCCCAACCTCGAACAGTCTAAAACAGCTGTACTCAATACCCTCACGTCTCAAGGGCGTACGCCGCATCGGAGTTCGCGTTGGAACCCGGTTGACGGCTGAGCAAGCGGGATCATGCCAGGATCGCGATGCCGATCGGATGCGGATTGCGCCGCGGCGAGTTGCTTGCGCTTCGGGTTGACTCGATCCAGTCGCGCGAGGAGCATTCGGTCATCGCCGACCTCCTGGGCAAGGCTGGGCACATCCGCCGCATGATCTTCGGCGGTGAACTGGATCAGATCCAATTCCTGCTTGGACATGTCTCAATCCAAACCGCGGAACGCTTAGGCCGCCTCTAGGCGGCTACACGCGACTATTCCATGTTGATGTGCATTGCCTGACTGAGCTATCATCCGCATCTGGAGGTTCGCGGATGGCGGGACGGCCTCGACGGTCCATTCACATGTCTACCTCGCGCAGGCCTCCAGTCACGGGAGAAAAATCACTTGCCGGCACCGTCGCTGTCGTTGCCGGCGCGACACGCGGCGCAGGTCGCGGCATCGCTCGGGCGCTCGGAGAAGCTGGTGCAACGGTCTATGATTCGCAACCGCCGCGGGCTTATTGTGGAGGTGACGGAAAACGACGTGCTCAGCGCCGGAGGCAATCCGGTGACCCAGACGGTCAAGCTCGCGCTCAAAGGGTTGGCTCTCAATATGGCGGCAGAACTACGTCCGCATGGAGTAGCTGCGGTTGCAGTTACCCCTGGTTTTCTCAGGTCGGAGACTATGCTGGAGCGATTCGGCGTCACAGAGGAGACCTGGCGCGAAGGCGGGAAGAAAGACCGGAACTTCCTGGAATCGGAGTCGCCATTGTTCGTAGGTCGCGCTGTTGTAGCGTTGGCCGGAGACCCGGCGATCTTAGAGCATTCGGGACAGCTTTTCAGCTCTTGGGAACTCGGGCGTGAATACCGATTCACGGACACTGATGGACGGCGGCCGGACTGGGGCGCCAGTAAGATCGACTTCTCAAAGCATCCCGAACAGTTGCTCCAGCTGCTGAGGACTGGTTCGGAGATCCAGCTTCGGTGGTTGAGCGAACTGCGGCGAAAGACGAAGCACTTTCTCACCCAGCTACCACAGACCGAGACCAAGGCTGTCCGCGATACGCGGGCGGGATAGGCCCAGGATTGCCGGACGAAATCCACGATTTGTCCCGCCTGTCGTGCGGAACCCAGGCCCGGTCGGAGTTCCCCAAGCGTTTTTTTCAGCGCGACGTGCTCCGCCATTCATTCCGCCAGGACCTCATCCTCGGTCTGGATCTTCTTCTCCAGATAGGCGATCCGCTCCTGCTCGGCGGAATGGTTGGGCCGCGCTTTGGGCTGGAAGGCAGCCGCCCCGTTCTCGAAGAACTCGTTCTGCCAGCAGTGGAGAACCGTAGGCTGGAGTGCCTGTTTGTCACACAGCTCCGAGATCGGCACCTGAGATCGAGGTCGGTAAATAAACCCTCAACGTCCGGAACCGGGCCATTTATGTCCTCCGCCGTGGCGGAGACAATTAGAACGGGCGCAGATAAACTATTGCATAGGTTCAGCGTATGATCGCGGCCCGTCCCGCCACCGAGAGCACAGTCCCCGCGGCGGCGTACTGCGCACGCACATAGGCCAGGGCCACTGTCTTGCCAAGCCCGGGCGAGAATGCCGACGAGCTGACCTCGCCCGATTCTTTGCCTTCTGCCTCGATTTCGGCTCCGTTCGGTAATTGCTCCTCGCCTTCGATCTCCAGCTTTACAAGCAGCCTGTTGACATGCCCCCGCGAGCGAATTCGCTCCACGATTTCCTGGCCCAGATAGCAACCCTTGGCAAAGTTGACGGCGTCGGTCTGGCGAGTTTCCTGCGGTAGCGTAGTGTTGCAGATATCATCGCCGTAGCGCGGCTTGCCCTGCTCCAGGCGCACCGTACGCGCTTCATCCAGCGTCGCCGGCACCGCCCCCACGGACTCCAGGCGCCCAATCCATTCGGCTTTCGCTTGAACGGGAACGAAGATACGGAAACCCGGCTGGCCCGTGGAACTGGCGCGCTCAATAATCCCCCCGCTCCAGGCAGCGTGGGCGTAATCGGCATCCGGGACCGGCGCGCCAACAGCCGCCAGAACAGCCGAGGCGTTCGGGCCTTCGACCGCCAGGCAGGCAAGCGCAGCGCTCACATCCTCGAGGACCACGTCGTCGGCGATGATGTATTTGTCCAGATGGCGGTAGACCAGTTCGCGAGTTTCAGGCTCGGTATCCAGCAGGAAGCGGTCCTCGAGGCGGAGCAGGTTGACGTCGGCCAATATGTGGCCCTGTGCGTTCAGGAAAAAGGCGTAGCATCCCCTGCCGGGCTGGAGTTGCTGCACGTGGTTGGTGGTCATGGCGTGCAACAGGCGGGCGCTATCCCCGCCGGTCGCGTAAATGCGCCCGCGCGTCGACAGATCCAACCAGGCGGCGGACGCACGTAGAGCATCGTATCCAGCGGACATGCCAGATTAGATGAGAATGAGACCGCGGCGGATGCCTTGCGTAACGGCTTCTGTGCGGCTGCCGGCGTTGAGTTTGGTCATGATGGATGCGACGTGGAACTTGACGGTATGCTCGGAGATACCAAGCTTCCAGGCGATGGTTTTGTTGCCGACGCCTTCGGCGAGCATGGAGAGCACCTGGATCTCGCGCGGGCTCAGGGTTTGCTGGGCCGCGGGCAGCGTGCGATCGGAGGCCAGTACGGGCAAATCCTGAGGATGCAGCACGAGCAAGCCGGCGGCCACCGCTTCGATAGCGGCCAGGATTTCGCGCGGCCCGAGGTCGCCGGGGAGCACCGCGCGTATGCCGGCCCGCAGCGCTTCAGCGGTCCAAGCAGGCTGCAGGTCCGGAGCCAGCACTATGATCGCCGGCGCTCCGTGGCGGGCCGCCAGCGCGATCAGATCTTCGGGCGGTTCGTCGTGATGGGACTCGCTTGAGGCCAACACCACATCCGGCTGATGCCGGTCGATAGCCGCGCCCAGGCCGTCCAGGTCGGAGGCGCCCACGACTTCCATGCCGGAGCCGGAGGCGCCTACCGATTCAAGGCCTGCGCGCACGATCGCGGACGAGGCCGCGATCAGCAGACGGATCACGCCGCCTCCGCCACGGCTGGCGTCAGGCGGATAGCGACTTCGCGCGTAGCAGTACGGTCGCCACGCAGGAATTCGAGGTGGATCAGGCCGCCCGCCTTGTCGAGGGCCTGGTACAAGTCGTCGGTGGAGCGGAAGGGCTTTCCGCCCGCGCCGATCAGCAGATCGCCGACCCATAGCGGCGCCTTGGCCGCGGGGCTATCGGGCTCGACCTCGAGCACCAGCAGGCCGATGCGCCGGTTTCCAAAGGGCGCCGGCTGCACCGTCACGCCCAGCGAGTAGCCGGCCGCGCCACGGTGCAGGAATGCGGTGACGGCATTGCCAGGAACTGCGGCGCCGAGACCATGGACGATCATGGTGTTGATGCCGATCACGCGGCCGTGCGCATCGGCCAGCGGACCGCCGGAGTTGCCGGGGGCAAGGCGAACGTCCGCCAGCACCCAGCTTTGCGCGCCAAACCCCGGCAGGTTACCGAGCGCATGGACGACTCCAGTGGTCAGCGCGCCGATGAAGCCCATAGGATTGCCGATGGCAATGACCAGTTCGCCCACGCGCAGCGTGTTGGAATCGCCGAAAGTGGCCGCGGGCAGGTCGCCGGCTGCGACTTGCAGCGTAGCCAGATCGCGCCGGGCATCGCGGGTCAGCAAGGTAGCCGGCAGCTCACGCCCGTCCCAAAGCTCGACGGAGAGCTGGCTGCCGCGAGCCACGTGTGCGTTAGTGACGATACGTCCGTCGGACGTCGCGATCACGCCTGTACCGCCGGCGCTGACGCGGGACACATTAGCGCCAAGCAATCGCACCAGCACGGTCGAGCGGCGCAGCCGTTCCGCCACCTCTCCCAAAGCGCGCGGCATGTCAGTCTTCCCTCCGTGGCCGCTCTCCGACCGTTATGGTTAGTTCGATGACCTGTCCGCCGCGTACGATGCGTGCCGCAACGGGCTTGCCTACGGACTGGCCGTTGAGTATGGCTTGTATCTCATCGGTGTCGCTCAATGGCTTGCCGGCGAGTGTCACGAGAATATCGCCCAGCAGCACGCCTGCGCCGGCAGCGGGCCCGTTGGGTTCGGCGGAGAGCACGATCAGGCCGGTGCCGCCCTCCGGCAGTGAAACCGGATGCAGACCCAGGCCGAGATACCCGCGCGAGACATGGCCGGTGCGCAGCAGTTCATCGACCACGCGGTTGACGGTGGAGGCGGGCACGGCAAGTCCGGCAATGCGGGAGAGGGCGCTCGTCGAGATGCCGAGCACACGGCCCGCGGTATCTACTATGGCGCCTCCGGAGGAGCCGGGATAGAGCGTCAGATCGAGGCGCAAGTACTGATCGATCTGGCCGCCGCGCCAGGAGCGCCATGGCCCGCTGACCGCGCTCATCACGCCCATGGTGGCGTTGACACCGGAATCCGCCGAGCGGCCGATCGCCAGGATCAGGTGGCCGGGCCGGAGCGCTTCGGTCGAGCCAAGGGCGGCGGCGGGCACGTCCGCATCTGCGAGTTTAAGCACTGCAATGTCCGTCCCGGGATCGCGGCCGGCGAGCGTGGCGGAAGTAGAGCGGCCGTCCGGCAGAGTAACGCCGATTTCCTCGCGGCGGCGGATAGTGTGTTCGGCGGTGACGATTACGCCGGGGCGCCAGACCACGCCGCTCGAAGCGAAGCGCGGACGGGCGCTCACGGCTACGACGGCGCGGCCGGCATGTTCGACGGCGCCGGCCAGTTCGTTGGAGAGAGCGACTAATTCGTTTTCCATGATTTCAGGATGGCGCCGGCGGCCGGCGGGGCGCATCGGGAAATCGGGCAGGTGGCACCTGGAAGATCGCATAGGCAAGGCGCCGCTCTTGGTGGATAATCGTTTTATGGGTGTCGCAACGCTTGTGCCGGTAGAGGAGTACCTGTCCACGTCCTACGATCCGGACTGCGATTATGTGGACGGCGAACTGGAGGACCGCAATGTGGGTGAAAAAGGGCATAGCAAAGTGCAGGTGAGAATGACCTATTACCTTCATGGGCGTCGTAAAAGGTGGCGGATTGCCGTATTCACCGAACAGCGGATGCGTGTTTCGGCCTCCCGGTATCGCGTCCCCGACGTCTGCGTGACACTTGGCGAACCTGATGAGGACGTATTCACCAAGCCGCCCTTTCTCTGCGTCGAAATCCTGTCGCCGGAGGACCGCGCTGCCAGAATCCAGAGTAAGATCGCCGACTATCAGAAGTTCGGCGTTCGCTACATATGGGTCATTGACCCACGCAAACATGA
>Ga0302325_10031343_pt1 | contig 10941 bp, 14 predicted proteins | sample Palsa_T0_2_FD_201948 | JGI IMG/M metagenome (GOLD analysis project Ga0302325, IMG submission 201948) | Peat permafrost microbial communities from Stordalen Mire near Abisko, Sweden - Palsa_T0_2 | ecosystem: Environmental > Terrestrial > Soil > Palsa > Peat permafrost | place: Sweden: Abisko... | reverse complement strand
CGCTGCTCGTGCTGGTGAGCGCGTTTGCCGGGCGCGAACGGATACTCGCCGCGTATGACGAGGCCGTGGCACAGCGGTACCGGTTTTTTTCGTTCGGTGACGCGATGTTGATCGAAGCACGCGAAGGATGCGCGCCGCGTCGGCCCGCACAATAATGCCGTGAGGTACGTCGCGTTCGATCAGCCCGGTGAGCCGTCAGTGCTGCATGTCGCACAAGGACCGACGCCCGTGACGCGTCCGGGTGAGGTGCTGATCGAGGTCGAAGCCGCCGGCATCAGCCGCGCCGACACGCTCCAACGACGCGGTTTGTACCCGCCGCCCAAAGGCGCATCCCCCATCCTTGGTCTCGAAGTCAGCGGCACCATCGCACAGCTCACCGGCGCCGGCGAGTTCTCGGTCGGCGATCGCGTGGTAGCGCTTTGCAACGGCGGTGGATATGCCGAGTACGTGAGCGTTCCCGTCGGCCAGGTGCTTCCGCTACCCGCGCAATGGTCGTTCGTTGAAGGCGCAACGCTACCCGAAAACGGCTTTACGGTCTATGACAACCTCCTTGTACGCGCGAAGTTGGGCGTAGGCGAAATCGCGCTGATCCACGGCGGCACAAGCGGCATCGGTACGATGGGCATTATGTTCGCTCGTGCGGTCGGCGCCCGCGCGATCGTAACGGCCGGTTCGGAGGAGAAGTGCCGTGCCGCGCTCGAGATCGGCGCCCAGGCCGCGATCGATTACAAGACGGCCGACTTCGTCGAAGAGGTGCTCGAGTTCACCAACAAGCGCGGGGTCGACGTCGTGCTCGACATCGTCGGCGGCGAGTACCTCAATCGCGATTTACGCTGCATCGCGACGGAGGGACGAATCACGTGTATCGCACACGCCGGGGGCAGCGAATCGACGATCGACTTGCGTTACCTCATGCAGCGCCGCGCGACGATCTACGGTTCGAGCCTGCGTCCGCGCACCGACGCGGAGAAGGCCGCCATCGCTGACGGCCTGCGTGCGCACATTTGGCCGCTGCTTCCCGCGCGCGACCCGATCATGCCGATCGTTGATTCAGTCTACACGTTCTCGCAAGCGCCCGAGGCGCACGCGCGCATGGAGTCGAGCCAACATATCGGGAAAATCGTGCTGGTGCCTGACCCGTAAGGCTAGTGGTAAATGGACTGATGTGGGCCGGTCACCATGAACCAGAGCATCGGGATCGAGAGCATGGTGTTGGCCCGTGAAGCCAAGAATGCGATGCGGCGCGATTTGGCCTTTTCTTCGTCCGTCGCGGGTTTAAAGCCGAGAATCTTTTGCTGATTCGGCCAGATGATGCCCCACACGTTGAAGAGCATGATCGTGCCGAGCCATGCACCGATGCCGATCGGGGCGAATTCCCCCTGCAAGCCGAATGCCGCGAGAAAACCGTTGAGTCCGCTCGCGGATTGCATCGTTGAAAGCAACCCGGCGCCGACAAGCCACGTCGCCACCGCCGCCCAGCGGAAGAAGAGCAACGCGCGCGGCATCACGTACTTACTTATTGCCGCCCCTTCGCCGGCGGCGTTCGCCTGCTTCGCCGCCTCGACGTTCACGAAGTTGAAGTAGTAGAGCAGTCCGATCCACATGATGCCGACCAGAACGTGGACCCAGCGCAATACTGCGCCCTCGAGCCCTTCCCACATGGCTTAACCTCCCGCGCTCGTGCGCACCACGAGCCACTGCGCAACGTAGAAGAAGATGACCGTGAGGACCACGCCGCTGATGACGGTACCCCACAGTGAGTCAAGGGGGTTCTTCATGGGTAATTCACCTTTCAGAAGTCCTTGAGGAACGCTTAAGGCATTTCTTATTGCAAGCAAGCGGCTAAGCCCTCTCGTATTGCAGCCATTCCCAACCAGGTCTCGTTCTACAGGTGTAGACTACAGATGCACATTACGCTAGATACGGGGTTCCAAAATCGGACATGAGTGTTAACACCGCGACCAAGAGCTACACACCCAAGAAATGGGATCTCTCGGGATTGCAAGGCATCTCCGATGACACACTACAGATCCACTTCGGCTTGTACGAAGGGTACGTGAAAAACACCAATACCCTCAACGAACGGATAGCCGAGATTCGCGCCGCGGGGAAGAATGCCGGCGCCGACCCGGCATTCGCTGAGCTCGTACGACGGCTCGGCTGGGAATTCAACGGCATGCGCCTGCACGAATTCTATTTCGATAACCTCACCAAGAATCCAAAGGACTATACTCGCGGCCGTCTCTACGATCTTGCCGGACAAACCTTCGGGTCGTTCGACAACTGGAAGAAAGATCTGTCGGCAATCGGCGCGATGCGGGGCATCGGCTGGGCCATTACGTTCTACGATGAAAAGGCCAATGGCCTCGTCAACGTTTGGATCGGCGATCACAACATCAACGAACTCGCCGGCTGCGACCCGATCGTCGTCATGGACTTGTGGGAGCATGCGTACTTGCGTGACTATAAGCCGGCCGACAAAGGCAAGTATATCGAAGCGTTTCTCGCGCACACCGACTGGACCGTATGCGAGTCACGACTGCCCAGTTAGGCTAAGGCGGCGCGGGCTCGGCCATGATGGTACGCGGGTGCGTGTACCACACCAGGCCCGGCGGCGCGTCGCGCTGTGCGCGTACGTGCTTGCGCAACGTATAGTCAATTGCGACCTTGGCGCTCGCGCGCGCTTTTGAAAAATAGGCCGCCAGCGAAGCCGCCCGCTCGATATCATCAGTGGGCGGCTCGCTGCGATCGTCGCGCTGCAGGATCACGTGGGCCCCGGGGACGTTCTGGGCGTGGAACCACCAATCGTTCGGGCGCGCGACCCGAAACGTAAGGTCCGCGTTTTCGCTAGGCGAACGGCCCACCACAATGCGCGAACCGCTCGCCGTGCGGACTTCCAACGGCGCGCGCTTACGACGCGGCGCGGCTTTTTCCGTCTTGGTCGGGCGGCGCTCGAGCAGCGCGGCAGCTTGCTCGACATCGGCAAGGTCGGTTTCGTCGATGCGCTCAGCCTCCCAGCGCAGCTGCTCGACAGCCTGCAGTATCGAACGCAACGTACGCTCGCGCGTGGCCAGATGGGTGAGCGAAGCACCAAGCTTCTTGTAGCGGGCAAAGAGCCCGCTTGCATCCTCCTTGGCAACCGTGCGTGCCTCCTCGTCGAGCTCGTGCAATCCGCCGTAGAGCGCCTCTCCCCGTTCGCGAAGTTGATCGCGATCTGCGGCAGCGCGCTGCTTTTGCGCGACCGACTCGAGATCTTTGCGAGCCTTGCGCTCACGTTCGTCGAGCCGTTTGAGCAGGGATTTTCGACGATGCTCGGTGCGATAGTTTTCGCCGGTGAGCGCCGCTTGCGCGCGGAACGCATTGAGGTGATCCAGTACGCTCGCGTCGGCAGCAACGGTCTGGTCTGATTCCGGGCGTATGCGAGCGAGGAGCGGCGGGAGCGCGTACGGATGCCCGATCTCGACCGCGCGCGTTGTGTTTTCTGCAAGTGAAAACTCTTTGAGCGCCGCGACGATACGTTCTTTGCGCACGAGCACGATGTTTCCGAAGCGCGGAACGAGCTCGATGTAAAGATCGCTCTCGTCGCCTACGCCAAAGCGCGAGCGGGTTCCAAAGGTAATCCGCACCAGGCGATCGCCTTTGCGCGCTTTGACCGAGAGCAGTGTACTGCCGCGCAGCGCAGCGCCCGTTGCACGGATGAATCCTGCCTCGCTCTCAATCGAAAGCTCGCGCGCTTCTTCGACCGTGATCAGCGGCGGCGTGCCGAACACGTCGATGCACAGCATTTGCTCGTGGCCCCGCGACCATAGGACCAGCGCGATGCGGCCGTCAGGCAAGCGTCCAACGTCGCGAACCCTCGATCCGGAAAACCGCGCGTCGATCTCGGCCGCAAGCCGAGCGATCAGCTCCGGATCGGTTCGCACTTAGACGCGCGTTTCGAGCTGAACCTCGACGCCGCCGATCCAGCCCGCAACCAGGTTGTAGAGCGCGCCGATGATGAGTCCATCGATGAAACCGGCGATAAAGCCGCCGATCCCGTAAACGATTGGGAACAGGATGATGGAGATCGGTCCAAGATTCGGCATCCCGGAGTTGGGCGTTAGCGAGGCCAGCGCCGCGCCTCCCAGACCGAAGATGAGTCCGGCGATGAGTCCGATGATGACGCAAATAACCGCAACGATAATTCCGTACATGAGCCCAAGCTGAACGACGTTGAACGAACGAACGCGGGTAGTCGTACCGATCATGATACCGTCCTCTGATGCAAGCGATCGCGGAGTTCTCGTTTGAGCACTTTCCCGCTGGGTCCAAGCGGCATCGCTTCGATGAAATGCACGTGCCGCGGGTACTTGTAGCGCGCGAGGTGCTCTTGAGACCAGGCGATGATCGTTTCGTCCGTCACGGCGATTCCCTCGTCGGAGCGGACGATCACGGCAACGACTTCTTCGCCGTGGGTTTCGTGGGGGATGCCGATAACCGCCACCTGTTTGACTGCGGGGTGGCGCATCAAAACTTCCTCGACTTCGCGTGGATACACGTTGTAACCGCCTCGAAGGATCATGTCTTTCTTGCGATCGACGATCGTAATGAAGCCGTCCGCGTCCTTGGTGCCAAGGTCCCCTGAACGAAACCAGCCGTCCACGATGGCCGCACGCGTTGCGTCGGGATTATTCAAGTACCCTTTGAAGACGCAGTGACCGCGAATTACGATCTCGCCGAGTGCGTCCTGCGCAAGCAAATCGATGCGGTCCTCCAGCTCGGCGTTGGCGACGTCCACATCGACGCCCCAGATGCCGCGGCCCACGGTCCCGGGTTTGCGGCCGAAGTCTTGCTGATTGAAGCTTGCAACCGGAGACGTTTCGGAGAGGCCGTAGCCTTCATAGATCTTGACACCAAAGCTGGCCTCGAACGCCTCGAGCACGACGAGCGGAAGCGACGAACCGCCAGCAACCGCAACGCGCAGCCGCGGACGTTCGGTACGGGCTTTGGCTGCTTCGAGCAGTGCGATGTACATCGTGGGCACGCCGGCGAAAATTGTGACGTTGTGCTCGATCATCAGTTCGAGCGCGGCCGCGCCGTCAAAACGCGGCATCAGCAGGACGCAAGCACCGGCGCGAAACGCGGCATTCATTACGACGGTTTGACCGAACGCGTGAAAGAGCGGCAACGCGGCCAGGAAAATGTCGTCGCGGACGACGTAAAAGAGGTCGTTCACGCAAACCGACGCGTTGAGGATGATGTTATTTTGCGAAAGTACGGCGCCTTTGGGACGTCCCGTGGTCCCGCTGGTATAGAGAATGACCGCGTCGTCGCCGGGTTCACGCTCGATCAGCGCGCCAATCGGCGCGTCGGGCGGAAGCTGCGCTTCGAAAACGGGCACACCGGCGGCCGCGGCACCCGCGGTGCCGGCCGGGATCAGTGGTCCGCCACAGATCAGGACCTTCGCTCCCGAATCGCTCAGGATAAAGGTGATCTCCTCAGGGGTGAGCAGGGCGTGGACCGGGACCACCACCGCTCCGAGGGCCAGTACGCCATAGTAGGCGCGCGGAAAGTCCGGCGTGTTGAGCACCAGGATTGCGACCCGGTCGCCTGGACCGACGCCCATGGTCCGCAAGCGGGCGGCATAGCGCCGGGCCTCTTCCCACAGCCGGGCATAGCCGATCCGCTCCTGGCCGGCCACGAGAGCGGTTCGCTCGGGGTGGCGCATTGCGCTCTCAGCGAGGATGGAAGCAAGCGAAAGCAGTGACATGGACCAGGTGCCCTCCCCATCGGATGGGAACTCTTGAGGCTTCGTTTCCAGAGGAGTTCGAGTGATCACCGGCCCAGGGCTCTTATTCGTGGTGTCCGGCCCATCCGGAGCCGGCAAGGATACCCTGGTCGATGCGTTACGCGAGCGCATGCCGCGCATGCGGTACTCCGTGTCGGCTACCACCCGGCCTCCGCGGCCCGGCGAGACTGAGGGCGAGCATTATTTCTTCGTGACGCGCTCAGCCTTCGAGGCGCGCCAAGCAGAGGGCGGGTTCTTGGAGTGGCGCGAGTACAACGAGAACCTCTATGGAACCCCGCGCGACTTTATGGAGTCAACCCTCGCGCAGGGGTACGACGTGATCATGAAGCCCGAAGTCAACGGGGCCTTGGCCGTAAAAGCGGCCTATCCCGATGCGGTCCTGATCTTTCTCGTGCCCGACCGGTTCTCGCACTTGCGCGAGCGATTGCTCGCGCGGCGCACGGAAACGAACGAAGAAATTGCGCGCCGGCTCGAGATCGCGCACCAAGAGATGAAGTATATCCGGCAATTCGACTACATCGTGATAAACGAACAGGGGAAGCCCGAGCAGGCCACCTCGGATCTGCAGGCCGTCGTTCAGGCGGAACGATTTCGGATCCATCGATACAGCGACGATTCGCTTGGGGACCTCGAACAGAACTAGCTACCAAAAGGGATTAAAGAATAAACATCGTGAGTAAAACCGTTTTTGGCGACCTCGACGCGCTGCTCAAGCACGCGGATTCGAAGTTCAGCCTCGTCAACATCGTCACCAAGCGCGCACGCCAGTTGAACAATTGGGTGCGAGTACAGCAGCTCCCGTTCGCAGATCGCCGCGAATTCTTCGCCAGCGAACCGCTGGTCGACCAGGATGAGATCAACCCGAACAAGCCGGTCTCGATCGCGCTCGACGAGATCGCTGAAGGCAAGATCGAGTACCACCGTACGAAAGAAGGCATCAAATAAGTGCCTTCGCCTAGCAGGCCACGGCTTGCCCCGAAGGGGCAAACGTTAAGGATTCAGCGGAGCTGAATCCATGTGCGGGATAGTTGGCTACATCGGCGAGCGCGATAGCGTTCCGATCATTCTTGACGCACTCGCGCGCCTCGAGTATCGCGGATACGACAGCGCCGGCATCGCCGTCATCGACGGCAAGGGCGACCTGACCGGCAGCAAGGCCGAGGGCAAACTCTCGCGTTTGGCCGAGCGCCTGCGAAACGGAGAAGCGCTGCACGGCACCGTCGGTCTGGGGCACACGCGCTGGGCTACCCACGGGCGTCCCAACGATGCCAACGCTCACCCGCACATGGACTGCAGCGGCCGCATCGCGGTCGTGCACAACGGCATCATCGAGAACTACGCATCGCTGCGTACGAAATTAATCGAGCTCGGTCACGTCTTTCGCAGCGAAACCGATACCGAAGTCCTTGCGCATCTGATCGAGATGCACAACGACGGCGACTTGGAGGTCGCGCTACGCAAGACGCTTGCCGACGTGCGCGGCGCGTATGCGCTGGGGGTCATTTCGAGCGAAGATCCGGGGCGCTTGATCTTCGCGCGCAACGGCGCGAGCCCGCTGGTCATCGGGATCGGCGAGGGAGAGATGTACGTCGCGTCCGACACGCCGGCGATTCTGCCGTACACCCGGCGCGAGATTATCTTGCAAGAGGGCGAGATGGCGGTGGTCGAACGCAACGGCTACCGGCTCATGCGTTACGACGGTACGCCGATCGTGCGCGACGTGATCAACGTCACCTGGGACGCTGCTTCGGCCGAAAAGAGCGGCTACAAGCATTTCATGCTCAAGGAGATCTTCGAGCAGCCCGACGTCATCAAAGAGACGCTCGCCGGCCGCATTGACGAAGGTGCACAGGTCGATTTGAGCGGTGAGATTGGGAGCATCACGGCCGAGCGCCTGAGCGAAATTTCGAAGATCGCCATCACCGGCTGCGGCACGGCCTACCACGCCGGCATGGTCGGCATGTATTTGCTGCGCTCGCTGGTCAAATTGCCGGTCGAGATGGAGCTCGCAAGCGAGTTTCGCTACGGAGATCCGGTCATCGATCCGACGACGCTCGTCATCGCGATGTCACAATCCGGTGAGACCGCCGACACGATCGAAGCGGTACGCATCGCCAAGGATGCCGGCAGCACGATTCTGGGCATCTGCAACGTGGTCGGCTCGCACCTGACGCGCATTGCCGACGGCACGCTCTTTACCCGTGGCGGCCCCGAGATCGGGGTTGCCGCAACCAAGACATACGTCTCGCAAGTGACCGCGATGACGCTCTTTGCGCTCTACCTTGCTGCGATCCGCGGGACGGTTGAGCCCCGCCGCCTGGCCGAGATCGCCGAGAACACGAAGCTGCTTCCCGCAAGCGTCGACGTCGTGCTCGACACCTCGAACCACATTCGCGAGGTCGCACGCAAGATTCGCAAGATGCACAGCTGCCTCTTCATGGGGCGCTACATCAACTATCCGACCGCACTCGAGGGCGCGCTCAAGCTCAAAGAGATCAGCTACATCCACGCCGAGGGCTACGCGGCGGGTGAAATGAAACACGGGCCGATCGCGCTGCTCGATACGGAAACGCCGGTGATCGGCGTGATGACCGACGGTCGCGTGCGGGAGAAGATCCTTTCGAACGTGATGGAGTCCAAAGCGCGCGAAGCGCCGATCATTCTGGTTGCCAACTACGGTGACGAGGAGGCGGCGCAGATTGCCGACCACGTTTTTTGGGTGCCCAAGGTCGACGAGCTGCTCTCACCGATCGTCAACGTCATCCCTCTGCAGTTGCTCGCCTATCACATTGCCGACATCGAAGGTAAGGACGTCGATCAGCCGCGTAACCTGGCCAAGACCGTCACGGTCGAATAGCGCTATACTGTGTTCATGCAGGTTGATCTAGGCAACGATCCCGTAGCGCGACTTGCCGATTTGCTGCGCGACGCGGAGCACGCGCACGGGATCTACGAAAAATCCCTCGGGCATCCCGACGCCGACTGGCCTGACTGGTACGCGCAGCACATTTACGACCACCTTACGGCCTGACCGTCGCGGGCACAAGCTTGCGCGTCTGCATCGTCCGGAATTCGAGCTCGCACGAGCCCGGGGACGCTCGACCTGCGGAGCGCGCCGTGAAGACCTCAACCGTTTCCACGGGGCCCTCACTCACCGCACGCCCGCCGGGCATCACGAAAGCTGGGCTGCCGAGAGTAACTCCAAGCGAGCGGCACGTGCCCGCCGAACCGAAGATGACTTCTTGGCTTGGGCCCACAATGCGCGCAGTTATGCGCACCGATTGTCCGGAATGCACGACGACCGCCGCGGGATCGAGCAAGAGCACACCGTAATTAGCCGGCCGCTCGGCTTGCCCGAACGAAACCAACACGCTCGCTATTTTCTCTCCATACAGAAACCGAAGCGAACACGGTTCTCGCCGACCCGAGGCCGGATTGACGCGCAGGGTGAAGTCCGCAGGAGCGTCGTGGGCGTTACTGACAGCTCGGCCGCGCGAACGACGGCGGGAATGAGCGCGAACGCCAGGGCGAGTACGGCCAGCGTCAATTTCACGATCACGGTTCCTCCGGTTTGACGATAACGTCGATGATCCCGTAGTGCGATTCGCTCTTGAACGGAATGACGCACGTGCCCGGGTGCTGCGCGCGCACATCGAGTGCGATCGTCGACGTGCTCCCGCGCGACGAGTTGAGTCCGGTGACCTTGAGTATGTCGCGCGGCGAGCCGGCCGTCGTAAAACAGGGCGAGTGCTCGAGAGTCAGATTCGAGCTCGCCGCGCTCGCCGAAACCTTTCCGAAGACCCGGCCGCCGATTTGAAGAACGAGTGTTTTTGGCGTCACGCTGACCGGTGCTGCCGAGCCAACTACCGGAACGAGCGCAAGTACTGCCACGAGTACGGGAGAGACTGGCTTCATGGGTTCCTCCTAGCGGATAAGAGGCCGCTCCATTGCATTCTCAGCTCCACGGGCGGAATGCCTGCGCGGGGTGCCAAAGAGAGCCGCGTATGACGCGAAGTGACGGGCGACGACCCGACCAATTGCGCCCGATCGCGATCGAACCCGGTTATCTCAAATATGCCGAAGGCAGCGCGCTTATTAGCGTGGGGAACACTCGCGTGGTCTGTGCAGCGAGCATCGAAGATCGTGTTCCGGGTTGGCTCAAGGGCAAGGGACTCGGGTGGGTGAGCGCCGAGTATGCGATGCTGCCGCGCGCTACTGCGGAGCGAACGCAACGTGAAGCGGCCAAAGGCCGCGTCGGCGGCCGAACGCACGAAATCCAGCGCATCATCGGCCGTGCGCTACGCGCCGTGACGGATACGACCAAGCTGGGCGAGCGCACGGTGTGGATCGACTGCGACGTGCTCCAGGCGGATGGCGGCACGCGCACCGCCTCGGTAACCGGCGCCTACGTCGCGCTCGCGCTTGCACTTGGGGCCATTCCCGAACTGCAGGGTATGAAGTGGCCGCTCACCGGAATGGTCGCGGCAACCAGCGTCGGCATCGTCCACGGAATCCCCATGCTCGATCTTGCGTATGACGAGGATTCCAGCGCGCATACCGATATGAACGTCTTCATGACCGACTCGGGCAAGTACGTCGAACTGCAAGGAACGGCAGAAGCCGCGCCCTTCGATCGCGCCGAGCTCGACCGGCTTCTGGCGCTAGCGCAGACCGGTATTCGCGAGCTGTTCGAGCGCCAGCGCGAAGCGATTGGCGTGAACCGCCCGTGAGCGACGAACGCGTGAGCGCATTGGTCGCGCACGTAGGAGCGTTCCACATTACTGACCGCGCAATGCGCAAGGCGCAGGAAGCGGCGCAGCAGGCTCTCGCCGCCGGCCGGCTCGAGGCCCGTGCGCTCGACGACTATCTCACGGCGGTGCGACGCTACTTCACCGGCTTCGAGCACGAGGCGCGGGGCCATCTTCGCGACGTTGACCGCCGCCTCGAGCACCTCAACCAGGTGCAGTTCAATTTGTCCGCAGAGCGTGGCGTTGCAGTCAAGCGCATCGAAGCGACGCAAGCGGTGCTGCACGACCTCGAGCTCATCGGGGCTAACGGAGCCAACCACAGATGAAGGTATTGGAAAGCGTCGGCCGCGCAACGGTCGGACTCTTCGAATACGCCGGCGGGATCGTGGTCCTCGGGAGCGATTC